>Ga0115008_10004420_pt1 | contig 11674 bp, 6 predicted proteins | sample FraStrMetagenome_FD_87164 | JGI IMG/M metagenome (GOLD analysis project Ga0115008, IMG submission 87164) | Marine eukaryotic phytoplankton communities from Arctic Ocean - Fram Strait ARC3M Metagenome | ecosystem: Environmental > Aquatic > Marine > Oceanic | place: Fram Strait | collected 2012-06-18
TCGTACCCGAGGCCCTTGCTGTTGAGGTGGTACCAGATGAGGGTGCACAGGGCGATCACGAATGAAGTCACCGGACGCTCCATGGCGTCCAGGAGGATGGGGCGACCCATGTGACCCGCGGTGAGAGGCGCGCCGCGGAGTGAGTGTTGTTCGGCGACAAACAAAAACTCGGTTTTCTTGGTTTCACAAAAATTGAAATTACACTTTTGGTGCGCTACACGTGCTATAAAGGAGGCCTAGGTGCCGGAACCGAGGGCTAATCCCCCGTGTTCGGTCCCCGAGTTAGTAGCGGTGCGACTGCTTCTCGTTCTCCTTGTAGTTGACCGCGTACTGGTACACGCCCACCGTGGGGACGAAGCCGAAGATGAACGCGTCGCCCCATCCACCGATCTTCTTGGCCATCACCTTGGGCCAGTCCTTGAAGAGACCTCCCATCACCCCGGTCTTCATGGGGGATACGGTGTAGATAACCTCGGAAAGCCTGTGGAGAGCGAAAGGAGGGATGGGCGGTCAGCGATCGGTCCTCGTGTGACATCCGGAAGCGCGCGGGTACGGGCCACGATGGTGGAACCCTAAATCACGAAATTTTGTCCGTTCCAGGGGGCGCGGGTCGGGACAACGCGCCGATCGCGCGGGGGTCTGGGTTCGGGCCGGGAGCACGCACCTGACGGCGGAGCGACCCATGATTGCTGGGTTATTCCCTTCGACTCGAACGAACGAACGAAGCGCGACGGCTGAGGACCGTGCGTGAGAATGGTGGAGCGGATCGCAGCCCGGGGACCAAAACAAGATTTTTTCGAGCAGTCGCAGGGCGAAAGCGATTCTCACGTTTCGTTCAATGACGTATGCTTTTTGTTTCACAAAACACCCGCATTTAGGTTGTAACTATCGTATTTCACACAAAATTCGTATGGCAACCATTGGTGCTATCACAAGATCACGGCTTGGCGGCAAATTGGTTTTCGGTGACGTAGCACTCGCTCAACAACCTGGATCCTGACGGCTGAAGATCACGGCAACCCCCGCGAGCACGCCATTTTTCACCGCGTATCGTCCATTCGAGACGTCGCCGAGGTTTCGTTTGGTCTTTAAAACCACAAGCGCGGACGCGATACGCGCGCGTAGACAGACACCGCCAGTACACCACGCGTTGAAAGCGGTTCCGGAACCTTCTCGTTTCGCGCATTGCTGTTGGGTTTTCGGGGGGTGCATTCATTGGCGAGATGGCTTCCGATGGTGATCAGAGCACGAGGCGGCTCTCTCAGGAGATCGTGGGCCACGCGAGGGCTTTCCGGGAGAGCTTACAGAGGAGCCCGCCGCGGCCGGTGAAGCTTCACGTCACCTCCGACGACGAGGACGCGGACCTAAGGTCGCCGCTCGAGCACGACCAGAGGAGCACGGGCTCCACCGCGGGATCCTCCGGCTTGTGGAACCGCGACGACGACGAGCCGATGCTGCAGGACAACGAGGACAGGTTCTGCCTCTTACCCATCAAGGAGCACGCGGTGTGGAAGATGTACAAGCAGGCGGAGGCGTCCTTCTGGAGCGCGGAGGAGATCGACCTCTCCACGGACCACAAGGATTGGGAGAAGCTCAACGAGAACGAGCAGCACTTCATCACGCACGTCCTCGCGTTCTTCGCGGCGTCCGACGGCATCGTGCTCGAGAACCTCGGCGTTCGGTTCTTGAAGGACGTCCAGATGCCGGAAGCGAGGGCGTTCTACGCGTTTCAGCTCGCCATCGAGAACATCCACAGCGAAACGTACGGGTTGCTCATCGACACCTACGTGAAGGACAGCGTGCAGAAGAGGCACCTGTTTCGGGCCATCCACAACGTGCCCACGGTCGCGCGCAAGGCGCAGTGGGCGCTCAAGTGGATTCAGTCATCCGAGTGCTTCGCCGAGCGCCTGGTGGCGTTCGCGTGCGTGGAGGGCATCTTCTTCTCCGGGTCGTTTTGCGCCATCTTCTGGCTCAAGAAGCGGGGGCTCATGCGCGGGCTCACCTTTTCCAACGAGCTCATCTCCAGGGACGAGGGCCTTCACTGCGACTTCGCCTGCCTCCTCTACTCCATGCTCAAGCACCCGCTCGATCCCGCGCGGCTGCAGGACATCGTCAAGGATGCCGTCGAGATTGAGAAGGAGTTTGTGTGCGACGCGTTGTCGTGCGCCCTCGTGGGCATGAACGCGAATCTGATGTCTGAATACATCGAGTTCGTCGCCGACCGGCTCATGACGCAGCTCGGCGTGGAGAAGGTGTGGAACACCGTGAACCCGTTCGACTGGATGGAGAACATCTCGCTCCAGGGCAAGGCGAACTTCTTCGAGCACAGGGTGGACCAGTACCAGAAGGCCAACGTCATGACTTCGGTGGAGGGGGAACACGACGGATTTGAAAACTACGTCTTCAGGACCGACGTCGACTTCTAGGGACGAGCGAACAGTAACGACGGTCCGCCGGACCGATTTTAATACGACACGACACGACACGAAAACGTTTGTAGAATATACTTTGGATATGTGACAAAAGAATGAATCGCGTGCTGCTATTATGTAAGTTTGCGTGTAAACCTTCGAGTTTACGCGGCGCCCGAGTACTGCGCCTCCTTCTTGATGAGCTTACCGAGCTTCATCTGCGCGACGACCGCCTGCATGGCGAAGAGCCCGGCGACCCCGAACGCACCCTTGGCCTGGAGCAGCATGCCGCTCACGTAGAGCACCACGCCCACGTTGCAGGCGGCGCAAGCGACCATCGCCTGGAGCATGAGACCCTGCATCACCTGCACGCGCTCGAGGGCGCGCTCAGCCTCGAGGGCGCGCACGCGAATCTTAAGCCTGCCGCGCTCGATCGCGCGCACGATGTCGGCGATCTCCTCGATGGCGTCCGGGCCCTTGAAGAGGTTGACGATCGCCTTGTTCTGGCGGTCGAAGCGGCGCTCAAAGTCGCGCTGGCGGGCGACAACCTGCGGGGGCAGCGCGCTGGGGTTGTCGTCGATGAGGAGGTTCCTGGCGTAGGGCGCGGAGATCTCGCCGATGTCGAACTTCTTGTTGAGGCTCTTGCCGATGCCGTCGAGGACGGAGAAGGCGCGGACGACGAAGGTGAGCTCGGCGGGGAACCTGAAGGGCTGGTCCTTGGACACCACCAGGAGGTCCTCGCCGATGTTGCTGAGGATCTGCTTGCGACGCTCCTTCTTCTCCTCCTTGGTGCGCTTCGGCTTGAACTCAGCCTCGTAATCCTCCTTGTTCTCCGTCCTCGCCTTCTGCTGATCCTCCACGCGGTTATCGAACGAGCCGAGGAAGAAGTCCGCGGTGCGTTTCACCGCGGTCATGTCGCCGCCGTCAACCAAAACGCCCATCTTGCCCAGCGCCTTGACCGCGCTGTCCGAGTTCTTCTCAAAGACGGCGTAGAAGAGGTCGAGGAACCCGCTCCTGACCTGGGGATCGATCCTGCCCATCATGCCGTAGTCGTAAATCACGAGGCGGCCCTTACCCTCCGCGTCGCCCTTATCGACGGCGACGTTCCCCGGGTGGGGATCCGCGTGGAAGAACCCGAACCTGAGCACCTGCATGAGGTAGGACTCGACGGCGAGGCGGGCCATGCGGTCGGGGTCGACGCCCATCTTCTGGAGAGCATCGAGGTCGTTGATCTTGGTGGCGGGCGCGTACTCCATGCACATGGTCCGCTTGGCGGTGTACTGTTCGTACACCCTCGGGACCTTGATCCAGTCGGTGCCAGCGAACTGCGCGGCGAAATCCTTGGCGTTTTTAGCCTCGTTCATGTAGTCAACCTCGTCGTAGAGGCAGCGGGCGGTCTCGTCGAAGATGGCGACCCAGTCACGGGCGGCGCCGTCGGTCTTGGGGTCCACCTTCTGGAGCCACTGCGCGATGACGCGGAGGTTCTTGAGGTCAATGTCGAAAATCTCCTTGAGACCCGGGCGCTGCACCTTGACGATGACCTGCTCGCCAGTCGCCTTGAGCTTGGCGAGGTGCACCTGCCCGAGGGACGCAGCCGCGAGGGCTTCGTCCGCAAAGTCGTCGTAGACATCCTCGATGGGCTTACCGAGCTCCTCCTCGACGATCTGCTTGGCCATCGGGGTTGGGAACGGGGGCACTCGGTCCTGCAGTTTCTCCAATTCCTTGATGAACGGCTTGGACAGGACGTCGACGCGGGTGGAGAACTGCTGGCCGATCTTGATGAAGGTGGGTCCGAGGCGGAGGAGGCCGAGGCGGAGCCACTTGGCGAGGGCCTCGGTGCGCTCCAGCTTCTTGGCCTCGGTGAATCCACCCTTGTACGTGAACTTGAGGTTCAGCGACACGCGGCGGAAGAGAAAGTTGAAGACGAAGCCCCAAATCTCGAGCGTGCGGACAAAGGTACCGACGGACTTGAGGCGGTCAAAGTTGAGCGGGGGCTCGGACACCGCCACCTTCTCCTCCTCGACGACGACCTTCTTCTCCACCTTCTTGGGGGGCTCAGCGACGGCGACGGCCGCGATCTTGGCGGGCGCGGGGGCACCGACGGCGGCAGCCTCCATCTTGGTCGCCTGGACGCCGTTCGTCTCTTGGACGAGGGCGGGCTCTTCGTCGGCGACGGCCTCTTCGAGCTTCTCGAGCATCTCGATCTTGCACGCCTCATCCTGCGATGGTAGTTAAACGGAGGGTAGAACGGTGAGCGAACGGGTCTTTCACGCGGCGCCGCGCGGGTCGTACGGGGAATGGGCGGGTCGCGACGGCGTTGGGCGACGACATAAACAAAATTGGCCGAGTCGATACGAAGGCACCTAGAGGCAGCCGAAGGGGATCCGCGATGGGCGTCACGCACCGAGAGGCACTCCTCAATCTCGACGACGTCGAGCGGGGCGTCCTTGTTGGCGTCCTTATCGTTGGTCACGACGTTGCGCGCGCGCACGGGGCCGCGGCGGGTCACGCCGAGGAGGCTCCCGGGGCGCGCGGACACGCCCGGGACGGGAACCCCGGCGGAACGGCGACGATGGGGCCCCGCAGCGGCCCTCACGGTGGCGGTGCGCCTGGCGCGAGCCACGGGGCGCACCGCGGAGGCGGCGAGACCGAACGAAGCGGTACTGGCCATGGGCGACGTTGATACTCACGCGGAAAACCGGCGAGACGAGCGACGCGCGCGTGTTATCCTGGTCGCGACGCGCGCTCCTCGGTTAGCATTATCCACTGTATCCACGGCCTTCTCGTGGCTGAGGTGCGCCGGGAGATTTCCAAGATCGACCACGTCACCTTGGCTCGGCACAGTGCAAATAGAGTCAGCCGTTCACGAAAAATAACTCAAGAACGACGGTTCGAACTCGTCAAATGAACTTTTTGAACAAGCTCGAGTCGTGGCTTTTTTACGTTTTTGGCGGGGCGAAAGAAGGGCGCCCGCAGACCTCGTCCTCGCGGCAGGCGCGGAAGAGGCGGAAGAGGCGGAAGAGGCGAGGCGGAAGAGGCGACGAGCCGCGGTAGATTCGATCGCTCGGTTCGCGCATCCCAGAAACCCAACCCCGCGCGCGTTCGCCACTCGGCAACCCCCCCCGCGCGTTAGCACCCCCCTCCACAGCTGTGGTATGACGGCGTCGACTCCCGAGCCCCCGGCGGGCACGCTCCTCGACGCGCTGCGCACGCACGCGCTCAAGGGTTCGCCCGCGGTGCAGTCGCTGCGCGCCAAGCTCGGCGATACCGACCGCGACGAGCAGCGCGACCGACGGACGCTCCTCGCCACCGCCGAAGGAGTGCACGCGGTTTTCAAGTCACTGCGCACGGTACGACCGCCTCCTCCTCCGCGCGTATCTTCCGCCCCTTACCCCCGCGCGCCGCTTAGGTTCGCGCCTCCTGACCACACCCGCGCCCACTTCACCCCCGCAGGAGCTTCAGGGCCGCGGCCGCGGCGACTCCGTCCTCCTCGCGAGCCTTCTCCAAGCGCTCAAGGAGGGCTACAAGTACGCCCCTCGGGTTTTCCCGCCCAACCCCCGTTCGAACGCCGCCGATTTTATTCGCGACTCGTCCCGCTTTGATCGAGTACGAGTATCGTGACTGACCTCCACCGACCGCATCCCGTTCAAACCACCCAAACCAACCAGGGCCAACCTGTTCAAAAATTTCAAGTCCAAGGATGGCGGACCCGCCGAGGACGTTCACTTCGTCTTCAAGGCCCTATCGGAGCACGTCATCGACGCCCTCAAGTCCGGCCACCTCACCCCGGCGGATGACTCCGCGTTCTCCACGTTGAACGTCACGGTTCGCGACCTGATCGAGTCTCACGACGCCAAGGGCAACCCCTTCGTGGACAAGCTCGGCGCTCGGCTGTTACCCGAGCTGCTCGACGCGGCGCTCTGCCCGGACATGCCGTCGGGTCGCCGGCGGGAGCTCCTGGACGTGGTCGCGGCGCTCGTCATCGATACGAGGCGCGGCGCTAAGTGTGCCGTGGAGCTCGTCGAGCTCTTGAAGACAGACGGACACGCGCCGCCGCCCGCGGCGGATTCAGTCGAGGAGCTCGCTCACCTCCACGACTCCCTCGCCGCGTTCATCTCGATCCTGTACACCTCGCGGGACCTCGCGTGCCAGGAGCGCGTCGCGGCGGTGGTCCCGATCCTCGTCGCGAAGGGAGGCCTGGACGAAGGCGGCGGCGTGGGCGCGGTGTTCGAGTCCGTCGAGAAGGGGCGGTTCACCAGGCTGGTCCAGAAGGCCCGGCGCGACGAGTCCAGGGAGGCGTTCTCCCGCGACGTCCGCTCGTTCGTCCGCGCGTTCAACGACGCGAAAGGCCACGAGGCTACCGGCGTGACGATGGTGACGTGCTCGGGGCGCGTGCGTGTGGGACGGTCCGGGGTTGAGTGCGCCGCGTGTGCGTTCAACGGCGCGGACGGCGTGTGCCTCGCGCTGCCCCTCTCCGACGACCCAAACGACGAGAAGCCCGTGACGTTCGCGTACGACACCTGCGTTCGCGTCGCCAAGCTGGCGGACAACGTCCTGGAGATGGGCGTTCGAGCGCCGCCCGTCGGGTGGGAACACTCGTTCTACCCGCTCGATGTCCGCGACGACCGGTGGATCAAGATTGAGTTTTCACCCGAGGACGTCCCGGGCGTTAAGAGAGCGCTCGCGGCCGCCGCGACGTCGCACCCGTCCGTGTTCAAGGGCGATACCCGCTCGGCGCTCCGGTCCGGACCCGCGTGCTCGAAGGACTCGGGGTTCGCGATCAGCGACGCCGGGAAGTCCCCGCTCGCCGCGCTCAAGCGCCCGCTGCCGACGATCAAGACCCGCGGGCTGAACGATCGCCGCCTCGGATCGATCCAGGCCACCGGCAAATCCAGGGACTCGGACCTGAACCCGAGCAAGGAGCCGCTCCCCGCGAACTTACCCAAGGCTGTGGTCAAACCCGCGCTCTCATCCCTGGCCAAGACCCGCTTCGAGCCCAAGGCTAGCTTCGAGCCCTTCGTGCTCAGTCCGGGGCCCAAGCCGGACCTCTCCGAGTTTGACGTCTCCCCGGGTCCCTCGCCCACGCACCGCGCCTCTCTCTCTCAGAACCCCGCCAAGCTGCCGGCGACGCAGTCAAAGACCCCGTCCATGTCCCCGGACCTGTCCCCGCGCGCGATCATGGCGGCGGCGGAGGATGCCGAGACGGAGGCGCAGCCGGAGTGCTTCTCCCAGCCCGAAGAGGCGGTGCCCGAGACCCAGCCCGAGGAGATGCCCGAGGAGATGCCTCTCCTGACGCAGCGCCCCGCGCCCGTGCCCGTGCCCGCGCCCGCGCCAAAGTCCCTCGGCACGCTCGCAGACACCCCGACGCCCACGCCGGATCGCGCGGTTCCCGAGAAGCACGAACCGTCGGTCGAGCCGAACGTCAAAGCCGCGGAGCCCGAGCCCGAGCCCGAGCCCACCGCCGACACCGAGGTCAAGGTCAGGCCCAAGGCCAAACCCCCGGCGCCGGGGTTCAAGCTCTCGCGCGGTAAGACCATCATCAACCCCCCGAAGGAACCCGCGGTGCCCAAGGCGGCGAGCAAGACGGTCCAGACCGCGGTTCGGACGAGGACCCCGTCTCCTCCCCGCGCCCGCGTCACCCGCGCTTCCACCCGCGGCGGCAAACCCGAGTCGAAGACGACCGAGGTCGACTGGGCCTCCGTGCACGCGGAGATGCAGGCCAAGGTGGCGGATTACGAGAACAAAGACCCCGCCCCCGGTCCCGTGACGAAAGCGGCAAAGTCCAAGGCGTCCAAGGGGAGGAAGGCCAAGGCTGACTTTGTCTCCGAGGCTGACTTGGACTCCGATGCCGACTCCGATTTCGAGCTGGAGCCGGAGCCCGAGCCGAAGAAGTCCGCGGCCAAGGCCAAGTCCAAGGCCAAGGCCAAGTCCACGGCCAAGGCCAAGCCCGCGGCCAAGGCCAAGCCCGTCGCCAAGGCCAAGCCTGTCACCAAGGCCAAGGCCAAGAGGGTCACCGGCGGAAAGAGGAAAAAGGCCGACGCGGACGCCACCGACGACCGCGACTACCTCACGGTCGACCCCCAGATGCTGGACGGATCGTCCCCGCCGCCTGCGATGACCGAGCCCACCGGCGGCGTCGACTACGCCGACTTCACGCGATCCAACCTCGACTTCGAGCGATCCAACCTCGACGACGTCATCCTCGCCGAGGAGACGCAGTCGCAGGTCGAGCCCGAGCCCATGGTCGGATGGGCGGAGGTCCTCGAGCGACGACGCGCGCGATCCCCCGGTACATCCCCGCTCCGGAGCATGCTCCGCAAGGGGATGCTGCGGAAGACCCCGAGCGCGCCGAAGAAGGACTTTGGCTTTGGCGCGCTGCCGCTGGTGCAGTCCAACTTGGGTACCGTGAGGGTGCACGCCGTCGTCGCCGCCGAGCCGCCCCCGCCGCCGCCGCCCGCCGCGAAGGAGAACTGGTACGACCGGCCCAAGACCCCGGCGTCGGACCGGCAGCACCTGTCCAAGGACTTCGTCACGCCAACCGCCGGACAGTTCAGGCTCGGGCGGAACAAAGGGGAACCTTCTCGGAAGAAAGTCCCGGACACCGCCTTCGACGCGCCCGCCAAGACGCCGCTCGGATCCAGGTTCGCGAAGGGCGCCGCGACGACGACCCCCGACACAAAAACCAGGACCAAGGCCAAGACCAAGGCCAAGACCAAGGCCGGGGCGGTGACCGATGCGGTCCAGACGGCGGAACGTACCGAGCCGTTCCCCACCTCACCCCCACCCGCCAAGCGCGCCAAGCCCGCGGCGAAGGACGTCGCCGCCGTTCAGGAGAAGGCGCACGAAGACGGCCTTAGGTGGGCGGAGGTCGACGCCGAGCCCATGCGGGAGGACGACGGGTCCGAGGAGGACGACGACGACCGAGGCGGCGGCATGATCCCCGCGATGGACGACGAGGACGACGACCGAGGCGGCGGCATGATCCCCGCGATGGACGAGGAGGACGAGGATGAATACGCCGTCCCCGCCAAGGCTCGGCTCTCCCGGTCGCCCAGCCCCCCGAAGCCGACGTGGGCCGCGATGAAACGCGCGCAGACGGAGGCACTCGAGGCTGCCGCCGAGGCTGCCGTCGCGGCATCCACCGAGGCGCCCGTCCCGGCCAAGGCTGCGAAAAAACGCGCCGATGCCGACGCCAAGGCTGCCGCCAAGGCTGCCGCCAAGGCCGCCGCGGCTGAGGAAGAGGCTGAGATATTCGCCGCCGCCGAGACGTACGCCGCCGAGGACCTCCCCACCCTTCGCAAGATGGCCAAGCTGGACGCGAGGATGAACCGAATCACCCTCATCGTAGAGGCGCGCATCAGCCGCGAGCAGGCGGCGGCGAAGGCGGCCGGGAAGGCCGCCGCCGCCGCTGAGGCCGCCGCGGCTGCCAAGGCTGCCGTGAAGAAGCCCGCGGCGGCCAAGAAGAGGCGCGGAGCCGAGGAGGACGGCGCGGCGAGGAAGAAGCCCAAGACCCGCGCCCCCGCGCCCTCCCCCGCGCCCAGGCCCAGGCCCAGGTACTCGCACCGCGACGATTCCACCCTCCGCATGTCCTCGGGCGCTGACGACGACGAGTTCTCCGACACGGATCTCGGCGCCGACGCGTTCTCGCCGCCCTTCACCCCCGAGGAGGACGCCGACGACGACGACGACGCGTGGGCGTCGAAGAAGGCTGTGGCGTTTCCCCTCGCCAAGGTCAACTCCCTCCCGCCGCACGTCCCCTCGCCCCCCACCGCCGCGAGGTCCAAGCCCGTGCCCAAGGCCAAGGCCAAGGCCAGGGCTGTCCACCCCCCCGGATCAGGTCCCGCGATGCCCGGAGCGTCCCTGATCCCCGTCAAGTACGGCAAGGACAAGGAGGACATCAACGCGGTGTGCGCCGCCATGCACGCGCTCAAGCAGAACCGCGCACGGGAAGTTGAGCTCAAGATCGCGCGCGTCGTGAAGGACCTCCAGGCGGAGACACGCGCGCAGGCGCAGCTCCTCGCGGATGAAATCAAAGCCGAACGCGCCGGACACGAGGCGACCGCCGTGAAATTCGCCGAGAAATCCGCCGCAAAGTACGCCGCCATCCTCGCCGACGCCGAGGCGGCTCACGCGCGGATCAAGGCTGATACCAAGCGCCGGATCCGCGCGTTCGAGGAGGCGAAGGAGGAGGACACGCGATGGATGGCGGAGCTGGCGGCGGCGGTGGCCAGGTCCGAGGAGGAGATGGGTCGCAAAGCGGGCGCGGTGAAGGACTCGGTGGCGAGGAAGAGCGCTCGCGCGGCGGCCAAGGTGAGCGAGCTGCAGAAGGATCGGGACAGCGGGCTGGGCCTGAGGGACATGCTGATGACCCTCGTGCAGCAGCTGGGACCGAGCGAGTGAGGAGGAGGCGTCGACGAGGGAGAGACGGATTTGAGAGAGCGACGACGAACGCACAGAAGAGAGACACAGACGCAAATCAGAGCGACACAAACGCACACGGATCATCGACGTTGTGATAACGACACTACAAATTCATGCTACTAAGGTAGTCTACACTATGCTACGCAGTCCTGTGCACGTCGATCAGCAATCGAGGTAGTTGGACGCCATCAGGAGCTCAAGCGCGAGCTCGGGCGGGACTTTGAACTCTGGGATGGCCTCCCTCGAATCCGTGTACTGCAGCTTGTAGTAGAAGTACTGGCAAACCTTCTCCAGGATCTTACCGGAGATCTCCGGGAAGGTGATCTTGTTGGAGCTGCGCTCGCTGAATCCGCCGGAGGAGGTCATCATGCTCTTGATCATCTTCGACACGCACGCAGCCTCCTCGTCAACCTGGTCGGGGCGGCATTTGGGATCTGGTCAGCGAAATTTCGGGGGCGGATTTGGGGGCGGGTCCGTCGGTCGGGCGCCCTGGAGGTTTAAGGGTCGGGGGAGGGGACGCACCACGAACTCGAACCCATCCGCGCTGACTAGCGTGACGTATCCGTGACCCATCGCGTCGAACCTTCCTTGACTCGGGCACCGATTGTGCCCCCTCCGCCAAATTGGGACGACTTTTTGACTGGAACTGGAGTTTCGGTCGACGAGAAAGGCAACAACGAATCTTCACTTCGGGGCGCGCCCACCTCGCGGATGGGGATGACGACGGTTTGGAGGCCGAGAGTCAGGATAGCCGTTCCGGATGTCGGCGATGCAGAGAACACGGATACATCGAGGGAGGAGTCGACCAAGAAGGGCACGAAGCGGAAGTATGCCCCGAAGCA
>Ga0115008_10004423_pt1 | contig 11667 bp, 4 predicted proteins | sample FraStrMetagenome_FD_87164 | JGI IMG/M metagenome (GOLD analysis project Ga0115008, IMG submission 87164) | Marine eukaryotic phytoplankton communities from Arctic Ocean - Fram Strait ARC3M Metagenome | ecosystem: Environmental > Aquatic > Marine > Oceanic | place: Fram Strait | collected 2012-06-18
AGCTTCTCCCTTCGTGACGTCATTTCAGTGACGTTTTGGAAGAAGTTTTCTCTTTTCAACCCTCTTATCATGTTAACTTACTTACCTGATCAAACTAATCATCATTAGAAATGCCTCGCGATGAAAATTCAGGCATAAAAATAAAATTTAAATGCTGAAAAGAAGACAACCCTTTTCCAGACGTCACTCTTATGACGTCACGAAGGGCAAAATTGAAAGATGTGTGACCCGTTTTCCCTTCTGAGTTGCCAGGCCAGGCCGCGAACTAAAAGCCAGGGAGTGTAGCATTTCAGACCTAGAATCAGACCCCAAAAATTTCAGTGAAAATCGTCTGGTTGCCGACCCTGTAATTAATTGATTTTTTTAGGTACTCGCCCAATTTCCTGCTTTTCCTTCAATGCTGATCGTTCTCAAGTTGCACTTTCACTGAACAACGCCGTCATCTACATTTTCAAGCATACTGGCGCTGGCAAATGGGCCAAGGTAGCATTTTTTTCTGTATTTAGCAAAACTAGGATGATTTTTAGACCGACGAGCTCCGTGAACATACTGGAAAAGTTACGGGGGTCAGCTGGGCACCGAAATCTAACCAAATAGTTTCGTGTGGCGCTGATCGAAACGCTTACGTATGGAAGAAAAATAACGGTAAGACAGATTCCACTCAATGAGAGTTATCAAATGTTATGAAACGATGACAACATGTGTTCCGTCCTTTACCGTCCCATTTACTATAGCTACTCCTGACCCAAGGTTCCTTAATCCGGAAGTTTTTTACTCTATAAGTTATTATGAAGTTTTATATAACGATGTGTAAAAATTTATCGCAAAAATATACAGAGGTAAACGCTGAAACATGAATCTTCTTTAGAGGGAGTATGGAAACAAGTAATGGTTCTCATTCGAGTTCAACGAGGCGCGATCACTGTCAAATGGTCCCCGCAAGAAAACAAGTTTGCGATCGGAACTGCTGCCCGTCTCATTTCCATCTGTTACTACGAAGCAGTCAACAACTGGTGGGTCTGCAAGCACATCAAGAAGCCTATTCGGTATTACATTCATCCTCTAATTAACAAAAACTAGCTAATTTTAAGATCATCCGTACTGTCGCTCTCCTGGCACCCGAATAACATTTTACTGGCCGCAGGAACGTCAGACTTCAAATGCCGCGTGTTCTCAACATATCTCAAAGAGATCGAAGAAAAGCCCGCCGCTACAAGCTGGGGAAAGAAAATGTCTTTTGCAAATCTCATGGGCGAGTTCGGCGTGGGCGTCGGTGGCTGGATTCATGGTTGCTCATTTAGCGACGATGGAGAGAGACTTGCTTTTGTTGGTCACGATTCTTCAGTGTCTTTTGTCCAAGGCGGAATGGAGTCGTCGATCGTCACGAGGTCGCAGTTTCTGCCGTTTACCGACTGCACCTGGATCTCTGCAAACGCACTCGTTGCTGTTGGATTCGACTGTAATCCTATGGTCTTCAACTTACAAGGCGATGAATTCGTGTTCTCGAACAAGTGCGACGATACGGAGAAGAAGAGCGGCGGATCAGTTCTCTCAGGCCGCGCCATGTTCCAGGCAATGGACAGAATGGCAACTTCAACAAGCTCTGAAACGATCAAGACCAAGCACAAGAACACAATCCTTAGCGTGGCTCGAACTGCCGACGGCTTCGCAACTGCTGGAGCGGATGGCCAAATCATTCAGTGGAATATCAACTCCCTTGCTTCAAAATTCTCCTCGATGAAGCTCTAATTTCAATTCCTTCTCTTTCATTCCTAAAATCAGATTCTGCAATCAACTTGTTATTCCGGCATGTTTTCAAAAAAATAAATTGACCTAAATGCATGAAATAATTTATTGTGGCCGGGTTGCGTTATTTTGGTCCCTGGCCACGATGCTCTTTCAACGAGCTCGCAGCTGTGAGTCAGCCCAAAAAGGTGGCAAGCAGTTGACTAGGCAGGAGGCATCGACCTGCAGGATGATAACTATGGGCTAAGTTAGTCCCTCAGAGATCATGCCACGACAGTTTGGGTAAGTTTTGAATTTGTAAAAATCAGCAGAAAAGGCCAATAAAAACGTAACTTCGGGTAAAATAAATTCATTAGTTCTCTGACCCCGGCTAAGGGGTCGACTACCGACTATAAACGGAGGGATCACTCTTCCCGAGCAGCAGCTCAGGACAGGAGATTTGGCGAGACAACAATCGCCGGTGCCGGTGCATTTGATTCAAAAGCACCAATGTCACTTGTTTCTCTTCCTCTTAACCTGCGAGGCTCATCGGCTAGGTAAATTGTCGATCAATATTCCTGATGCCTATATTTAGGGCTGTACCCGTTGAGGGAACTGCCGATATCGGCAGGGACGGTGTTGTCGACATCCGCCTCAAGGGATCTCTTGGAGCTTTCCAGCGCGAAGATCGCGCAGCTTCTCGTGCTGCAGAGGTCCTTGAGCCAGTTGTTCCCCACTATCTCAACATCACCCAGCAGTACAACCGACCTCAGTCTTCTGACGCTGGCCAAAAATTTTATACTTGGGCTGGTAAAGGAAAAACTCCTGAACCAACTCGACTTGGTCGGTATGATATTCCTACTGGCAACTCTAACGTCATTGCGGATCTTTCGGAGCACCAGGGAGGTATTAAAGACGTCGCTTCTTACATTGCTAACCGCAAGGCATACCCAAGTTACGACGAGGAGGACACCAAGCCTACTCAGTACAAGATGCGTACTCGACGAAGAAAGGCTGACGGAGCTGCTACCGATGAGCGTCCAGCCAAAAATCAGCCGGCAGCAGAACCAGTTGAAGATAAAATCTATGAGCCCGTCTCTATTAAATATCTTGCGCCTAAGCCACCAGTGTTCGAGCACGGTATTCGATCGCATACTATTTGGGAGAATATGACAGTCAAATTCACTTGCCGCGTCGATGGCAGACCTACTCCATCTGTCACCTGGTACCACAACATGATTCCAATTCAGCCAGAGCTTCATGCTGCTGGAAAGTACAAAATTACTGAGCGCAATGGCATCAACACTCTCGAAGTTTCTCGATGCCAGATTGCTGATGCTGGAACTTACCGAGTTTCTGTTCAAAACTTCAAGGGTGAGCTTTCGAGCTACGCAACACTCGTTGTCAAGCGATACGACGGAGGTAGATACGGTTACTATGACATCAAGTCTGGATACAATATCAAAAAGCCAACTGACTATCCTGATGTACAAGAATTAAACGTTCCTGGTTATCCAAGATTCGCTACAAAGCTCTACAATCAGTCGGTCTGGGAAGGTGATGCGATTACTTTCGCCTGCCACGTCGAAGGAAAGCCCCCACCAAATGTTTTCTGGACTTTGAACGGCAAATCCATCGAAACTGAGCCAGAACGAGTACGCGTTTCCTTTGATGGAATCAAGGCCACTGTTTCAATCCTGCGAGCGTTCACTGACTACGAAGGAGAATGGTGCTGCCGAGCATACAACAGCTGTGGTGCTGCTGTATCAAAGATGTTCCTTTACGTTCGAGGGCGTCATGGTCCTCCATCCGCACCAACTAACCTCGATGTTGTCGAAACTACTCGAGATCATATTATGCTCACCTGGAAACGGCCTGGATACATTGGTCATTTCGGTGGTGCTGAAGTTGACGGATACATTATTGAGTACGCTGCTGCTGGATCTGCTATTTGGACTCAGCTCTCGACCAAGCTTATTTCTCTGATGCGATACCCAGTAACTGGACTTGAAGAAGGAACAGCTTACTTTTTCCGAGTTAAATCTGTCAATCGATGGGGAAAGTCCCAGTGGTGCAAGGCCATCGGTCCAGTCGCTTGCCGAGACACCGGCGCGGCCAGATGCGCTGCTGAAATCGCTGAGGACAAATTCTCCTTGATGCCTCCTGAAGCAGGAGACATACATGTATATGAAGAAGAAGAGCCAGCTGTACCGGAGATTCCAGAAAATGTGCGTGTCCACTCTACCACTCTCGACGGCACCATCTGTGTCGCTTTCGATGCCGTTGAAGGCGAAGTTGACGGCTATTTTATCGAGTATGCTCTTGCTAAAAAGAATGAATGGAGTACTTTCAACTCAGCTCCTATCAAAGTTGCGGGTGAACCGTATCCCATTTCTGGACTTGAGCTTGGCAAGCAATTCCAGTTCCGCGTTCGAGCAAAGAATCATTACGGATTCTCCGAGTCATCCTTGCCAACGGAAATTGTTTGGTGCGGAGAGCCACAAGAGATTGAAAATGAGGAGGAAGATGAGGATCAAGAAGAATGTGCGTCAGACGAGGCTCAAGTGATTTCCGGAGATGCTCCGAAATGTTACTCAGTTTGCACAGATGGCACTGACTTTGAAGGTAGATATAGAGGCCCACCCACTCCTCCACGATCTATCAACTGGGCAAAGGCAACTCGAGAGTATGTCGAAGTTACTTGGGCTCCTCCTGGAAAATCTGGCGGCGAACAGGTCGCATATTATTTGGAGAAGCAGAAACTAGGATCTGGTGTTTGGGAATTCTGCAACGAAAAAGCGATCTCGATGAACCACTATATTGTCAACGAGCTCGAGATGGGCGAGAAGTACATATTCCGCGTTCGAGCTGTGAACTCCAAGGGCTCTTCTGGATTTTCCGAGCCCTCTGAACCAGTCATCGCTTATGACGGCATTCGTCCACCAGCTTGGTACGGAAACGCACTGTCTTTCTTCCGTGTCTCACGATTCGATGGAAAACCTGATGTTACCAAAACTTCCGTCAAAGTATCTTGGGACGAGCCCCAGCGAGATGGTGGTGCGCCAATCATTGGATACTATCTCGAAGTCCGAGAATATGGTGGCAAGTGGAAGCAAGTCAACAACAAGGCGTTTACACAGCGACACTTTACTGTGGATGGTCTTACTCCCCAGAGATATTACCAGTTCCGAGTAAAAGCCGCCAACATTGTCGGATGTGGTGCTTACATAAATCTCCCTGGTCGCGTTTTCACTGACGATCCAGCTGCTCCTGGGCCTGCTGACTGGCTTGAGTTCACTGGCATCGGGGAGGACTGGGTCGAGCTTAAATGGGAAGCTTCCAAAAATCTCGGCGATGGAGACTTCAAAGGCTACGTTGTCGAGAAATGCAAGGAAGGAACTGATCTTTGGATTCCGGTCAATTCCCCTGAGATGGCTGCTGATTGCAAATACAAGGTCAACGGTCTCGTTCCTGGCCAAACTTACTTTTTCCGTGTTCGAGGTGTCTCTACTGTGGGTGAAGGTGTTCCAAGCAACCCATCTTGCTATGCTACACCTGGCGTCGATACTCTTCAGGATTTGATTGATCGACAGAATGCCATGTATGCCGAGCGACGACGACTCGAGGAGCTTGAGCGACAACGACTTCGCGATCTTGAGGAGCTTGAGCGACAGCAGCCTTTCCTCCGGGAGATTCAGGATCAATGGATGAACACCGGCGACCGAGCATTCTTCCTATGCGAAGTCAAGGACCAGACAACCGAAGTCGACTGGTTCCTTGGTAACTGGAAAGAGACAAAGATCGAGCCAACTGGAAAGTTCCACATCATCTCCGCTGGCCGAATCCGAATGCTCATCATTGACAACGTTAACAACGAAGATCCCTGCATTGTCCACTGTGTCTGTCGATACAACGGCTTCTGCTCGACTGCTGATCTGTGTGTTGACGGAATCGCCCCTGTTCGATTCATCAAATACTTCGGCGACACCTTTGCCAACAAGGGCGACACTGTTGTCCTTCATTGCAACTTGTCCAAGCATTGCGCCGTTGTCAAGTGGAAGAAGATCACCGCCCAGGGCGAGGTCGAAATCACAGAAGAAGATATCAAAGACGGAAAATACGAAGTTGTCAGCCAGGGCGGCGCTCGATCCCTCATCATCCATGACATCCAGTACGAAGATATCGCTCAGGTGAGATTTTTGACAAAAAGCTTTTTTATAATTTGGATAGTACTACTGTGGCGGTTTCGGCGGAGAAGTCAGCGCAAACGTTTGCGTCGACGGAATGGTTCCAGTCTTCTTCGACAAGGTCATCGAAGACGAGATTGATGTTCCATACACTGCTGAGTACGTTGAATTCCGATGCACCGTCAAGCTCAATCCCGTCAACGGTTGGGCTCAGCCTCACTTCCAGGTACTTATTTATGCTCAAAACTGTTCTTTATAATTTGCGCAGTGGTTCCTCAACGGCGAAGAGCTTGATGCTGACAATGAGCGTGTTGAAATCGTCTCCGTTGGCTGTGTTCGATCCCTCCGACTCTACTGTCCAAGATACCAAGATTCTGGAGAGGTATTGCCGACAGTTAGTTTATGATTTCAAATTTAAATCAAGGTCACCGCCTACAATCCTGGTGGACAATGTACTGCCAAATTGGAAGTTCAGCCTCCACCACCACCTCCACCACCACCAATGCCACCAATGGAGGTAAAGCTTACATATTCATTAAGTTTCACTAAATCTTTTTCAAAAGGATATGGTTCTCAACTTCCGACAGCCTGTCATTCCAGAGCAGCTTGTCGGTGGCTGCAGACTCTTCTGCGTCATCTCGAACCTCTCCGAAGATACCGCTGTATCGTGGCTCAAGAACGCCAAGCCTCTCAAACAAGCCGAAAAATATACCGTCGAAGTCAAGTAAGCTAAATTATCTCTTCGAGAACGATAAAACTAATATAAACACAGCCCATCTACCGGCGTTGTCGCGCTCACAATCAACCCTCTCACCGAAATGGACATGGGCCGATACACCGCCTCCTTCACCACTCCGCTCGGAATGTTTGACACCAAGGTCCACTACGACTTTACTGGCTCATGTATGTTGATTTTGAAAAACTAACAATACCAATCTTTTTTCAGCATTCGACTCGATCTTCTATGCCTCCCAGAAACTAAAAGAAGAGGAAGAAAATCGAGAAGCTCTTCTCGACGCTGCCAAGGTAAGTTTCATTCACACTTTTGTGAAATGGCTATTTTTTTAGCAACGAGAACTTGCCGAAGCCCAGGCCGCTCTCCAAGCTGAAATCGATGCCGCGAACGCAGAAGCTGACGCAGAAGCAGAAGGCGAGTCTGGCGAAGTCCCTGGCATGGAGGAAGCCGCTCCTGTCGAAGAAGCCGCGCAAGTCGAGGAAGCCGCGCCAGCTGAGGAAGCCGCTCCTGTCGAACAAGCTGCTGAATAACTCAAAATCTAGCTTAGCAATCCTACGTTTACCTAGTAGAAAATTTAAAAACTTACTTTTTCATAAAAATGTTCACTTCTTATTTTGCCTGTAAATTCGTGCGCTGATTGTACATTTGCTATATTGAGTTCTCCTGCATATAATAAAAAAATTATTCTTATTTGTCATAAAGATAAATTATCCTGCATAAAAAGTCTATAAACAAAAGCATGAATCAATCTGTGACGAAAGAATAAGACAGGCGGATAATCCGAAATGCATAAATGTAGAGATGTGCCTTAAAAGAATTAAATATTAATCCATCAGGACCTTTTTTCGTACAAATGAAGCAAACGATTTCATTCTTAAAAAGCAATATAAGCAAAATAACTTAACTTGCAATTGAGCCTTGAATCAAGAAAAAAGTAAACTGAAGACAACAAAGAGAGTAGAGAGCGGGATCAAAGAAAACAATTGAAAGTAAGGGCTTCAACTTGAACAGAATTGTTTTTGCAAAAATAAAAATATTAAAAAGTCGAGAAAGGTCGATAGAGATTTGCTCGGTGAAATAATCATTTCCGTTAAATAAAATTTTGCACTTTTAAAATTTGAAAATCCTATTCACGAATCCTAGTCATTCACGGCTCATAAATCCCTGCTCTTATTCCAAGTGTGTGTATTTTCTCCGTTACGTTTTTTTAAATTCGAGAATAAATTTTATAACGCGCTCTCAATTATAAACAATCATCAGCAGAATCGCAAACGGGCAAATTACGCATCTGGGTCATTGCAGCACTGCTTTTCTGTAGTAGCATGCGTCAATCATGCTTGCTCACAATTCATGCGCCAAATTTGCGCCCTGCGGTAGTGGCACCACCACCGCGCGCGACCGTTTTTCGAAATTATTTTCTAGTCACTCGACCAGACGGTTGTTAATTATGTAAAAACACAAGCTAGAGAATTTAACTTTTCTGATAAGAGATATTTTTCAGACAAAAAAGCTTAATTTCCCTTTTTACTATTGTAGTGTTATTTTACAGTAAGTTTACTGTAAATCTGAGAACAGAACAGTTTTTGTCTAACAAAATAGAATCTATATTTTCCCTGAATGGCATTCCATCTGCGTAATATCCTTTTTCTTATCTAGTTAATATTCTGACCTGGAGGCTGATCTTTACTACGTCTGCGTTTTTCTCATTCAATTGCAGACGCGGCGAATTCTCAGCACATTACTACGAGCGTGGGTTCACACGAGAGAAACTATCACAAAGAATCAGCATCAAGCTGGATAAATGCAGAACAGTTTGGAGAGTTTATTCGAAGGAGCAAATAACTCGAATGAGGGTGGGCCAGCTCTGACAGGCCTCCTCCGATCTGATTAGAATTTGAACTGATTCAGACAAGATATCCTTTTTTGAGAGAAACTTGAATTTTTCGGTAAATACTTTTTTTAAGGCCAGTGCCGGCTCGTGAAAATTTTTCAAAGAGCATTGATCTTGTCAGCGGGAGACAGTAAGCAGAAAATCGCTCACTCAAACCCGGCTGCTCAAACTAACCTGAAAATCGACGAAAACGGAAATTATACTTTATTTTTTTAAAAGAAGAGACGACAAAAAAGAGAAAAAACGAAGACAGAGAAAATAATTAAATTAAATTAAAAATAAATTTTAAACATTCTTAGTTTCATAAACGTTTTTTTTTTCTGGGCGGGATCCAAAAATATTTTCCAGATAAATTGCGGTTTCATGCATGATAGTCACTTGCTTTGCGCCATTAGCTAAAAGGTCACTTTCTCAATCAGGAGACACAATAAGTTCAGATTTAATGCGCTCACATAAAAAGCCATTCTGACAAACTTCATTCGCTTCAATCTTGTTAACAGAAAATACCGCTTTTATTTTGATAAAACCGTATTAAATTAATTATTAAAAAAGCATATTTATGCGGATTTAACCGCGATAGAAAAATGACCGGAAATATTTCATTTTTTAAAATTAGTTGCTTCAAATTAAAAATTAAATTTTCGGCTCAAAAAATGATGATTTCTGCAAATAGATTTTCGGCTCTAAAAAAGCTTTTCTTTGAATCTCTAATTTCTATTGTGGAATGCGGTTTGAAAAAAAGGGTTTAATCTTGGAAATAATAAAATTGAATTAAGCGAATTGAGACGGGCGTCTTTTCAATCCGAAAAGAGCAACTCTGCTGGATGTATTTTTTTCCGGCGCGGAAAGTCGTGGACAATGTTTTCCAAACTCGCTTTTTGACTTTTGAGACGCGCGAATTCCGCCCAAGAGACAGAGATCGTCTTAATCGCAAATCTTGATGCCATCATCGACTGGCGATAAAACGCGACACAAATCGAAAAAGCTAAAGAAAGACATACCGATGTCGCTCCCAGGCTGATATAGAATTTGACGCACACTAATTTGTCGAATTAATCGGCTTTCGAAATATTTAGGTCACTATAACAGCTGCGAGCGAAAAGCGCGATGCGAAGCTTCGCGTCAAAAAAAATATTTTTGACTAAATATGGCTGAGCGAAGCGAAGCTAAAAATGCGAAGCGAAGATTCCCGCCAAAGTATCTTAAATTTTATTTTTGACGCGAAGCTCCGCTTCGCGCTTTTAGCTGAGCGAAGCGAAATTTGAAAAAACAACCCATTGGCAATTTTACCCGAAAGGGTTAATAAATATTTATTTGATTAATTCCAGAGCTGATTTAAAACTTGAATATTTATTTAAAAATCATTTTCGATAAAAAACTGACGATCAAAGGAAGTCATTCGCAGAGTAACTCTCCTGGCAGGCTCCTCGATAGTAAAACATCATTTGATAAGAGCTCGCTCCCACCCCGAGTTGCCCGCTGTTATCACTCTCAGGAAGTGCACTACCGTCCGTGTCTATTTTTGGCGCCCTCAAACTTCGAGTGCACCTTAAAGTTCTCAACTGCGATTCTCGACTGCCCACTTTTGTTAACCGATTTCTATTTTTAGACTTGTCAAGGCGAATCCAGCAGTGCGATGGGAAACGCCGTGTCGACAACGAAGGTAAAAAATCTCATCCAGCCATAATAGCCGCTAATCCGCGGATATAATCTCGGATTTGCTAGCCTCACAAATTTTCGAGTTTCTCAAGTGGAAAATTTTTAAATTGAAAAAATTTTCAATTTTCTTTGTTTATTGCAAAAAACCATGTTTTATTTGAACATATGGTGATAAAAATTTTGGAATACTGATTATCAAGCGCGGCTAATTTCGGAAGTGGCAAATTTACCAAAATTAAAGTCTGTGCCTCGCGCTAGCCATCTGGCCCGAGGCGCGTGATTATTGTATCGCCGCGAACTGAGACAATTTGTGTGAACTTGTGTGCTAAATGAACTTTAGGGGTACACCCCAGGGGATGCGCAGCTCGGCGAACCTGGTCTCCAAGGAAAAATTAAAAAACTGGTAAGTTGTTTAATCAAAAAGAAGAAAAAAAGCTAATCAAGGGAGAACGCGTTAATATTATCGAAAGGATGAAAATCGCGGGATGAGTTGTTTTTAAGGCGATTATCCCCTGCATTCTGTTAAGCCAAAAACCACGTGCTAGGATTGTCTGCAGTTTTGATAAGCAACCGACTGATAAGCGGGGCGAATATAAATCAATTTCGGAGTTTAACCCTTACGGGTAAAGTGACCAAGCAGTTGTCCAATAAAATTTGGCCAATAATGGCTGAGCGAAGCGAAGCAAAAAGCGCGAAGCGAAGAAATATTCAAATTTTAATTTTTGACACGTAGCTTCGCTTCGCTCAGCCATTATTGGCTCATAACAAGGAGACACTGTCGCAAAATTACGCTTTTTTATTTTGAATACAATTTTCTGTTTGCTTTTAGTTCCGGCTGACCTGTTAAAGGTTCCCTTTTTTGCTCACACTTTTCTTTTTTTGGCAGAGCAGTTTTAAGGTTCCGCTTTATAAATTTCAATAGGCTTTTATATTTGTTTGTCCTGGCTCGTGCGTATGAGACTGGTCTGATTCAAGTACTTTTGGTAGTAATCTATCCCCATTCTTGGGCTATTTGTTCTTCGCTAAACTACTACTGAGAGAGTTATTCATTTTGTTCCTCGAGCAAAGACGAAATTCTTCCGTGCCCACGTCATCGGCATCCTCGCAGTGGCTTTGTATCGATAAGCGATAAATTCGAGCTTCTGATCTCTCTGAGATCAGCTCACATCACAAACCACAGAGACACAGACCAGCAACACCGCACAATTAAATACTAATAATGAAGCTCTGCCGCAAAATTGTAAGTCCAAAATAACTTTATGGCTGCTTATGGGCCACGTTAACCTTTTTTAACACAAAAAGTGCATTATTTTGAAAAAGTTCTTTTAAAATTAACTTTACAAATCTCTGCTTTCCGCGAATAAGTTTCCCAGCGTGCCCAAATTTATCTACCGATCATGATAATTCCTCTGGTAGTTAATTTAAAACAGCGCCAAATTCAAATGTTAAAATCCGCCTAGTGGCGAGAT
>Ga0115008_10004425_pt1 | contig 11663 bp, 6 predicted proteins | sample FraStrMetagenome_FD_87164 | JGI IMG/M metagenome (GOLD analysis project Ga0115008, IMG submission 87164) | Marine eukaryotic phytoplankton communities from Arctic Ocean - Fram Strait ARC3M Metagenome | ecosystem: Environmental > Aquatic > Marine > Oceanic | place: Fram Strait | collected 2012-06-18
AAAATCTGACACGACAGATGCAAAATCGCCAAAAAAAAATTCTATGGCGTCCAAACCTAAAATTTCAAGGTAACAATGTGTTCTCTAGTGACATGTAAAGTGTAGTCGGGTGTTGGTTTTTGTTTTGATTGTTGGAAAGGAGTGGTAGGTGCACCAACACGTTGGTGAGTGGGTGTTGTTTTTTCAGATTATCGCCAAAAAATGTGTGTGTCTTGGGTCGCGGTTTGCTAAGAAATCTATGATTTCAAGTTACATTGTATAAGTCACAAGGATTTCGCACCTTTTGGAGTCCGGGATCGAAGCACTATTCGCACGTAGTTGACTTTTCACTTTTCTTAAGTCAAAATGTAATATATTTTCTTTTATGTCCGGCGTTTCTATAATTATATATGAAGAGGGATCTATCCATCCACGGATGCAAACCGAGGAATAAATAGACATAATATCTTCCTACTTCTTTTTCCACAGAAAACGAGGAAAGGACTTCTTTTCTCTCTCAGCAAAATGTAAAACTTAGAGACTGGCGACTCGTAGGAACCACGGACGACCCAGCAAGCTGCATTGGTAAAACTAAACGACGAACAGGAAAACACAAGTATGCGTTATTATTAAACACTTTACAAAATCTACCCCGAGCATGAACATTACTTCATTCCAAATCGGCGTCGTGGTCGTCGCGCCCTGAGTGACGTACGCCGTACAAAAGTGCGTGCAATCGCAACAATCCAAGTCGCGAGAAAGCACGTAGATTTACTAACGAGAGAGGGGCAGCATCGGTAGTATCAAAACAAATGCAAGTTGAAAAACCTGCACCACCTTTACACTTCATTAGCCATATTATTGAATCTCTCACACACAAACCCTAACATTAATAAATATCTGCATTTAGGAAGATGAAGTTCCACGTAGCAATTTTCTTTCTCAGTAGCACTGCTAGTGCCTTTGTTCCAACCTCCACACATTCATCATCATCGTTTGCATTAAATGCCGAGCGACGTCGAGTCGTTGTAACTGGCATGGGCATCACCTCATGCCTTGGAAATACCTTAGAAGAAGTGAAAGACAGTTTGCTTGATGCCAAATCGGGTATCGAGTTTGATCCTGAATTCGCGGAACTCGGTATTAAATCGCAGGTGCGTGGAAAGCCTAATTTGACCGAAGATGATTTTAAGGAATTGATTCCAAAGCAAAGTCTACGATTCTGTGGTACAAATGCCAAGTACGCCTATGTAGCGATGCATCGTGCGATTGAAGATTCGGGGTTAAAGCCGGAGGAGTATGAAGGGAATGAGCGTGCAGCTGCCATTCTTGGACAGGGAGGAACTTCTATCCCTGACATTGTGCAGACGGTAGATGCGGTTCAGGCTGGAGGTAAGCGTTGGAAGAATAAGGTTGGACCGTTCCGTGTGACGCGTAGTATGGGAAGTACTGTGAGTGCTGTACTTACCACGGCGTTTAAACTGCGTGGTGCGAGTTACAGTATTAGTTCGGCATGTTCGACTGGTGCTCATTGCATCGGTACGGGATTTGAACAGATTTTGTTGAACAAGTCTGACATGGCGTTTTGTGGAGCTGGTGAGAATGTGAGCTGGGAGTTTACAAGTATGTTTGACTGCATGGGAGCGCTTAGTACTGGACGTAATGATGAACCTACCAAAGCTAGTAGAGCATTTGACAAGAACAGAGATGGATTTGTGATTGCCGGTGGTGGAGGTGTGGTTATTTTGGAGGAGCTCGAACATGCGAAGGCACGTGGAGCTAAGATTTACTGCGAGCTCGTTGGATACGGCGCCAATGCTGACGGATATGACATGGTTGCTCCCAGTGGTGTGGGTGGAGAGAAGTGCATGAAATTGGCCATTAATGAAGCCAACTTGAGCAAAGATATTCCTGTGGATTACGTAAATACACATGGTACCTCAACACCTGTTGGTGATGTCATGGAACTTGCTGCTATTGAGCGTACGTTTGCTGAGGTGGAACATCAGCCATTCGTTGGGTCCACTAAAAGTTTATCGGGTCATGCCCTAGGCGCAGCTGGTGTACATGAAGCCATTTATTCGATATTGATGATGGATAACGACTTTTTGGCCGAATCAGCCAATATTGAGGATTTGGTTGATGAAGCTAAAAATCTGAAGATATTGACCAAGCGTGAAGATATTAAGGTAAATAGGGTGATGAGTAACAGTTTCGGTTTTGGTGGAACAAACTGCGCATTGGTATTTGATCGATATGAAGAATAAGTTCACACTAAGTGCATTGACGTTTTTGGAGCAGTGCGCGCATATTCCTAATAAATCTGCACAGTTGCAACAAACAATAAATGAGTAAAAACGTAAATTATAGCTACAGGGTCTACGCGAAATCCTCCACGTTACAAAAAATTGATCGTTTCAATAACAAAACTTTCATCAAGTATAGATATATTTCATGATAAGAGTAGCCACACAACCAATATCTCAAGGTTTTGATCATTTAGCACGATCGTATTATTTACAGTCTACAACAATTAGTCACTTCAGATCGATTAGTATACTGTGGTTCAATCGCAAATACAGCAAGTAAATAGATGAGTGGTTTAATCGGGAACTCACAAAATGATTACAGTTGTAGTATTGATAACCTGTGGTTCCTTCACAATACTTATAAAGACCATTCTCAAATCATGAACTATGAAATTCCGTTTCATGGAAAAAGTTTCTGCGAGAATATTTACTACTGGACTTCAACGTGGGAAAATTTAAGATTGGTTTCATTTCGAAAAAGAGCAAACCGCGTAGGTTCCTAAAGACTGAAGAAAATTTCGTCAACTGCCTGAAGGCACGAGTGAGGAGACGGGTAAATGCGAGAGCAAGCAAGAAAAATAAGAGTCCAAGTTGGTGAAGCTGATTTCAAGTGTAATGTATATTGGATAAGTAAACACAGAAGAATTTAGTACAAGCATGAGAGTTATATTTGGAAGTGCTACCATACTTGTGTTGTAATGCCTAACGAGGTTTGTACTAGCATGCCTTCAGAGTATGTGGGTACATTCAATGCAAAGGACGATCACATCTTTACGATCGTTCCTGGTATTTTTATGAGCAGACATAATGATGTTACAATTATAATTATTAACAATACATTGCGACGATCGTGAGTGCATTTGTCATCTAAAACCTGGTCGTAAAACGTGCAAAAGATATTTAGTCTAAATATGAAAAATGCAGGAAAATTGAAGGATAAATTGTCTCCTGTAATCCATTCGCGTCATCTGCAAAAACTGTGTACAAAAGTTTGAGTGTAATGCAGTCCTGCTACTTGTCATCGGTGCATATGGCGAACTCAATCCAGAAGCTGATGCATTCCTTTAAAAGTGTGCTTGAATCCATTATCTAATAATATACTATGTAAATCCGGCCTATTAATTTGAAGGAAAATTGTAAAGACATTTGTATATAATGTTTGAAATAAAGTCGTTTAATTTTGTATGGTTAAGTGTAAACGCAAAACAGTGGCTGTGGCAAGTCGTGCAGGTGCAGGTACTCTGCGAAATAACACTTTGAATAATGCTTGTCAAAAATTCAATTATTCGAAAGTACAATAAGCCCTTTTTTGAAGTAGCGCATATGATTTTATTATAAATCTGATGAAACGTCAAATTTTCTTTTTAATATGGGACGTATTTGGGATTTATCCTTTGGGCCATCTTTTTTGACATGTGAATGCTAAAATGATATCGCCTTAACTGAGTTGATGTTACGACGAACCAAACGTAACTATTACCATTAGCAAAAATCATTGTGCATTCATGATGCCAAATTGTTATTTTCTGGATTTTGATTCGACATCATTGTATTAACATGTAAGCGCACAAACTGCTACTCCTCCTCCGAACCTGTAACTGATGAAGAGGATGAGTTATAACTACAAAGTAATTTATATCTGGTACAATAGTAGAAGTTAACAAAATACAAGCATACAGATTACAAAAAGTACGACAAAATGTTGACGCAAATGTTTGGAAAGTCTTGTACCATAAACTTAAGATTTTGTGGCGTAATTAGAAGGATTTGAAATGTTCCAATCGAGCGTCGTTTCAATGTTACATTTCCGTTCAGCAAAAATTCTTGAAATTAAGCCATAGCATAGTAAATAGTTCAATACATATAGATGAACATCAAACCGATAAATTTGTTGGAATACAATACCAACACGTTTCTATCAGCACAGGCATATAAGTGCAATTATACTACAATAATGATGTTGGCATAAAACAGTGTTTCTTCTGAAAATGGATCAAAAAGAAATTGCTTCGCAACAATCCCAGATTTAAGTATTTCTTCCTCTTCAATACGCGTCTGTAACAAAGGTTACAGATTTTGATGATGGGAATATTTATAGGATGTATTAACGACGTTAATGGAGCATACCGGAATTGAAGTCTGTAACCGTATCATCCACGTTAGATAGCATTTTATAATTAATCACTTATATTAAAATGTGTAAATATAAATCTTAATAAGCCTGACGATGTGGAGGAGGAGGTGGTGGCGGAGGTACGCGACCATTATTCTGTGTCGTGGTGGGAAGTGGCGGGGGAGGAAATCCAGCCCCAGCCACAGGGGGAAATTGCTGACCAGGCGGCGGCGGGGGCATGGGTGGGAAATGTTGTTGTTGTTGCTGCTGCTGCTGCATATGATAACCAGGAGCATACCCACTGCCTCCAACACCCACGGGAGGAGGAGGCGGTTGTTGTTGACTATACGGGGGATGTTGATATCCGTGCTGCTGTTGCGGTGGCGGAGGACGTGAAATAGGAGCAACATTACGATTCACCTTGCCTCCCCAACGTGATGATTTTTTAGCAGAAGACGACGGATTCGCTTGACTCTTATTCTTGCTACTACCACTACCGCTGCTGCTAGGCTTCATTGACCCATAGGGATTCTTCTTAAATGCATTCAACAACCGGTCAATACTTGTATAAACCTTCAGTGGTTTGTTGTTGTTACGATTGTTCTCCTTATTATTGTTCCCATTCGAAGACGCGAGTCTATTCTTCTTTTCCATCATCATATCTACACTCCATACAAAGCCCTCCGGCGTAATGGCGATGAAATGGCTCTTGACTTGATTGGACTTGATTATAAACCTCAAGCTCACATACCCCGGAGATGACGGCATCCAACAGAGAAAATAAAAAATACCAGAACTATTCCGTTTCTTCAACTCTCTCAGCTCTTCATCCACGATGTCCTCGCAATTTCTCGACGAATTCATTAAACCTGCGCCGTTAACCTTTTTAAATTTACGATGACGAATTACTTCATCCACTCGATCATTCATCGGAGCAACGTATCGACCAATCAACTCATCAATACTTTCGTAAACTTCATCCTTAATTAACAATCTATTGCCGATACTTGCTTCAGTAGGCTTGTCTTCTTCCATCACTTCAACCATTCGCACCAATTGCAAATCTACAACCCAATACAATGCCAAACAATCCGCTTTTTGCGAGGAAGCACGAACATATGCTTCGCCCACGGCACTCTCACCCATGGAATCAACCTCACGCTTCAACTCATCATGTGAACAATTTCGAAACTGAGGATGGGCACAGGCACGCGCTTGTAAAATGCGTTTACTAATATTCCGATTCCGCTTTTCCTGTTCAGCAGCAGCGCCACCACTGGACGACATCACATGCTGCTTCTGTCTGGCACGTAAATCATCCGCACTCAATCCCCCCACACCACGAGCATGTGCCGCATTGACATTACCCAGCACCTGCATCAAATGTTTCTTGCGACGATTTTGCTTCTCGGATTCGAACATTCGTGCAGCATGACGATCAAAATACTGCACAAGAGGCCGTAACGATGGTGGGCGTGGCCAATCTAACAGCGGACGCATAGCATCGGCTTCTAGTAAACTCACATCCACGCTCCAATGCTGCTTCTTCACTTCTACAATGATGCCTGTAATCACATCACCTTCCTGATAACTAGGTGGGATGTCAAAATCCGTGGGGTTGCCCGCTGGACAAAATCGACGAGGTATAAAGGCTTGTACGCCATCCACATCGCCTAGACGTAAGCGATATCCAGCATCGAGTTCCTTCCCGATGGTACCCGTGACTTCACGTCCTGGGCGGAGGGTATAATCGTTTTCGCGTGAGATGAGTTCGAACAAAGTTTGTTGCTGCCGTTGGTGGGGATCCATCGTATCGACGTTGTTATTACCATTCGAACTCCATACACTACCATTACTACTATCAGAGTTGCTATGAATTGAGAAGCCCTGCAATGGAACACGATAATCACAATATGGCATACGAAATTCCCACTTAATCATATCAAAATGCGTCGCCCATTTCCCCATCTTACCAGCTTCGAGCATATCCGAAAACGTATCCAAATCCAGCTGCTCCACATCATCTTGCCAATGTGCAGCACTAACATCTCGACGTGGATTCCATTTATCAATTTGAAATACAGCATCTCCTACGTCCATATCCAAAGCCGATGACGAAGAATGATGATGGTGCGGACTATGCTTTAGCATCCATTCTTTCTTGTAGGCAACCAACAACCGCATCACCTCTGTTTGACTATATTTCAAAACCAATAACAAATCACGTATATCATCCCCCGTCTTTTCTTCTCGTTCCAATGAATCACTAGCAATCTTAATCGCCCATAAGTTACGTATGTACACATCCGGATGTAACCGTGTATTATCCAATGGATGATACCCATCCCGAATATCATCATCCACGTCGCGGTCAGCGCTGCTGCTAGATGAAGTAAATCGTAAAAAGGCAGCAGCGTTGTGATACACGCACGGACCTAACATTTTATTCAGCAGTAATGCCCGTCGCGAATTGCACTGGTACTGTTCTAACTGTGTCGATAAATGTTGTGCCTTACGAAATCCTAATCCTGGAACGAACGATAGCTGTGGGGTTAAATGTTTAAACTGTGAGGCTAGTTTGATATCATACCCCGAAGCGCAGGTAGCATCGACCAAGGCACGTTCATATGCCTGCAGTAATTTCATCTTGGATGAAATGGAAGTTTGGCATTCGTGTACGTTCAGATACAACAGCTCACCACCGAATATACTACCGCTACTAGAAGCTCCAGCACTGCAGGTACTAAAGGCATAGCAGTACTCCGCCAATGGATTCTGTGCGTATCGTGCCAGAGCCAAGGCAGCGCGTACACCCAACTCTCGGTCCAGTTCGGGATATTCCTTCTTCCATCGTACACCACGAGCGTACAGTTGGGCTGTGGAATCATCCAACAATTCCACACTACATTCCCATTTTTTATTCTTCGATGACGTATCATCCTCAACGTCATCGTCCTCATCGCGCTTGTAATACAGTAGATACTTTTCTCTACGTGCTTCAAAATCTTCCTCATCCTCATGCTCCAATTTACGATTGCGCGATTCGTACATCAATGCAGCACTCGTCAGGGCATCCGTTAATCGACGAGCCTCGTTCCGAGCATGTGGATTACCAGCTCCAATGAGTATGGCATCAGGTTTGGTGAGGAGCAGAAAATGCTCAATTTGATCATGTCGCGCATCTTCTGTCAAGCCGTTGGGTAAGGATGTACGGTGTAATAATAAACCGGTATGGGATACGTGTGCGAGATGTAGACCAATCCCCGGTTCAATGCAAGTACCAATGTACGTGGGTGGATTTAGATTAGATGAGTTGGAGCTGCTCCTGTAGGAAGAGGAGGATTTGATCAAAGAAGAGGAAGAATTATTGTAATAATCACATTGTTCCTGCTCCAATTGTAATGACCGATCCACAAATCGACTATACTTACTGACGGATGGTGGACGGTACGGACCAATGTTCACCTTATTATACAACGCGGTACGACAGGCACGTATCCCTGCAACTTGGGATAGCTGTTGTAAAGTACGTCGGATGCGGGATTCGAAGTTAGGCAATATGTATGTGGTGAGGGTATACTTTAACACTTTGGTTCGCTCCTCTTTCCATCCATCGCTGTTTGTATTGCTGTTGTTGCTACTGCTCGATAAGGAATGGTATACGGAATTCAACGCTACAAAAAGTGGATTGGTGTCCCAACGATGTTCCTTTCTTTGTTGTAAATTCTTCTTCTTCTTTTGTAACATGCCACTATTACCCGCAGCAGCGAGAGATTCAAAAACATCCTCTTCACCATCCTCACTGAAATGAAATGCAAGTTCCAACAATCCCAACCGCACACCACGTACAATCTTAAGATACAGTATCTGATACTCTTCTTGCTGTAATACCAGATACACAGGCATACGCTTCAAATGTGATGCTTCAAACAGTACATGAAAGGCATCCAATTCACGCGTACCCTTTCCTAACGTCGGTCGGGTACTCAGTACTACATGTCGTTTGTAAAGTTTGTACAGTTCGATACGTACGTGTGGTTCATGTCCAAGTTCCATCGCTGCGAGGTAACGGAGTGGTTGGAGTAAGTCCGTGAGTGGATCCCCATTTTCTCCTCCGTGCTGATCATGTGTGACAGCATTGTTCGTGGAAGACAACAACTCGCCACTATGAATCTTCTGGTCGGTCCATTTTTCCAAGGATACGCTGTCCATATTCGGACACGTCCATTGATTTGGATCCGATACACCACGTAAGGGAGTTTGATAATCAAACTTTTGACTGCCGGAAGTTTTCGTGGCATGGAATTTGAGGAGTTGACCGACATTGTAAGGATTGAGGAGGTATTGGTAGGCCAAGGCTCGGCAGTTACGGGCACAGCAAGTACGGTAATAATCCCATTTGATTTTCTTTGCAGTTGTTTTTTTATTGAGAGAATCGTGTGGATTGGCAATAGCTTGGTTTCCTGTTAAAGTATTTGCGTTTTAATACGTGGAAACAGAGAAATTCAAAATAGAGGAGAGGGAATGGAGTGAGTAAGTAAGTATAATTTTGTTTGAATTGGGCTATAAGTGTAAAATCTATGTAAGTAAGGTACGTACCTTCATTCAAAAGACGAATGTATTCATACATTACATGATAATCCTCTGGTTGAAAATGTGATGTATCGTACAGCTCGATGTAATAAGAATGTAACAACCCACGTGTACGCATCCAATCTTCATCATTCCTACTGCCTGTGTTGACATTGGAATTGGTATCATTACCATCCTCTCCTGATTTACTGAGAGCAGCATTCGTATCCAAAGCAGAAGAAAGTGATATCTGCAACTCTTCGACACGCTTTTTCAAATGCACAACTTCTTCATCCGGATCACCGAATAAATCCTGTTCTACATCCACATCACGCAATTTTGCTTCGCACTCTTCCAACTCTTTACGAATGGAATCCACTTTAGCAGTAGCAGCAGAAGACGAATCCACATCCATTGCCTCTTCGTTCACCTTGGCGGCAGCAGCCGCCTGCTTAGAAAGATGTGCCAATGCTCGTAATTTCACCACTAACTTCTCACAAAGGAGCATATGCTCGTTGTATCCTACAAGTGCATCTAGCACATCCCACAACCTCAATCGTACATCCTCACAGGTAAAATAGTCCTTGCGGTAGTTGGCTAAAAAGCCCGGCTCACAATTGTGTAAATGCTGCACGGCGTAGGTAATGGAGGATATACGTTCGGTAGTATAAAGTTGTGTATTACGATCTTCCTGGGATAAATTGATATACGATGTAGAGTTTGAGGCTGACATGTTGGATTCGAACAGTTGACGACAGATGAACTCCGCACAAGGTCTTAACCCGTCAACGTCCAACGTATCCTCTTCCTCTTCCTCTTTCTTCTTCTCCAATGATGATGATAGACTGACACGGATATTTTTATCTCGGTAGTGAACCAAGTACCGTTCCGGTGCATCCGTTTTACGCAGGAACTCATCGCGTTCACTGAGGAAATGTTCCATGAGCTGGGCTGGTTCGAATTTGGCCTTCAGAGCAGCTAAGGTGTGCAATTTCTTTTTCTTCTTTTTAGCCAATCGAGCTGCTGCACGCTCTTCTTCATCTACGTCGCTTAGGTCCGAGCCTGCGGACGACGCATCGTCATCATTATCGGAAGAAGTGTCGTCTTCTAAATCATGATCGTCTGCGGTAAAATCTAAATAATCCTCACCAAATATTTCGCTCGCTTCGTTCAATTGCATTTCACTCACCATACGTGAGGACGATCCAGATCCAGATTTACCACCGCCGCCACGATCGTCATCATCTAAATCATCTTCAATAAAATCATCTAATCCATCTTCGTCGTAACGGTCCACAGCTAACCTGTTAGAAGTGCTGGATTTTTTACTGTGATTTTTACCGGATTTGGATCTAGATGAGGACGCTGCTGTTGTTGTATCGCCATACCCCTGATCTAAATTATCCTCATCATCCTCATCGAACAATCCTTTTTCTAGCTCCTGGGCATCGCTCGCAACAATATTTTGATTATTACCACTCTGCTGTTCTCTAATGAGCGCTAAATCATCATCGTCTAATTCATCCAAGGCACCCTTTTTACGCAATCGACGGTGTTTTTTGGATTTCTTCTTCTTTTTCTTTTTCCTTTGCTTGTATTTTTGTAAGTTATCATCATCGTCGTCCGATTCTTCATCATCATCATCGTCATCATCCGAATCAATAAGCTCCCCCGCGCGTCGTCGTTTGGCGCGTTGACGTTTACGCTGTAACTCTTCCTCTTCCAATTCTTCTTCACCCACGACAAATCCATCCTTCTGGTATTCGTTTTCATCTTCGGATCCTTCCTTTTCATCGTCGTCCGAATCGCGATCGGCCGCGTCGGAGTCGTTGGAATCTTCCGCTTCGTCGTCGATGAAGTTGGATTTTTTTGTAACGGCCGGAGCTAAATTTGGTTCGCCGTCCTCGTCGCTGGAATCGTCGACGATCACGTTGTTGCTCATGATGATGATGTATGGAACGATGCAATCGGTTTACTAACAAGATGATAAATATGAATTAATTAATTTTACTATTAATCTTAATTAATTAATGGACGCTGTGTTATTTTAAAGATGAGATGGAATGTAAGTTTTATGTTTTAACATGAAAAAAATTTGAAAATGGATACTTTCTATATTGTTAGCATTCGGGTCGTCATCATTACTAACTCATGTTTGTGAAAACACACCGGATCCAATCGCTTACTTACGCGTAAATGTATAGTGCGTTGGTATGGAATAGGTGGACTGTATTATAGAATGTGCAATGCAATGTAATGTAATACACGTAATGTAATTTAGGATTGTGTTTTATTTTCAGGGGTACAAAAAAAATACAAAACCCTAACCCTAGCTCTCGCTCTCTCCTGTTCCGTGCTGTGTGCTGTGTGCTGTGTGCTGTGTGCGGTCTGCGTTGCTTCAGCTTTGGTATCAGTGCTATATTTGACTAAAATAGCTCAAACCGCTATGTATCCTTTCCTACTCGCACTACATGAAACCATATATCCAAATGTCAAGCAATATTTTTTTGTATTAATAATATATATTTGTTAAGGGTTGGGTTAGAATAAGAGAAGCCCTATTCAATAGTAAGGGGTTTCATTTATGCTCGAATGAGTATCGCTCTAGTTAGAGCAACGAATCGATGCATTAGAGGTTCCAGGATCCCTGCGAGCAACATGTCGAATCGCTTTCGTTGGGAAGGAGGTGC
>Ga0115008_10004426_pt1 | contig 11663 bp, 6 predicted proteins | sample FraStrMetagenome_FD_87164 | JGI IMG/M metagenome (GOLD analysis project Ga0115008, IMG submission 87164) | Marine eukaryotic phytoplankton communities from Arctic Ocean - Fram Strait ARC3M Metagenome | ecosystem: Environmental > Aquatic > Marine > Oceanic | place: Fram Strait | collected 2012-06-18
AAATATTAGAGAGAAAATACTCACTTTCGACGCTTTTTCACTTGCATTTGTCACAATTGACTTTGCAGCACTAGACTCCCAGCCATCGTAGTAATCAAGTTCATATGAAAGTTGAGAATCTATTATAAATTGATTCATATCAGCAATACCACCTGAACGTTTCTCCATATCAATATCAATACCAATATCATTGCGATAATCATGTTTGGATGATTTAAAGTTCAGCTTATTACCGTATTCCACAATGCTCTTCATGACACCTTCTTCACCTCCTGCGTACAATTCATTAATTTGCTTTCGAAGATCTCCATGGGTCCTGTGTGACGAAAAGTGGTCTTCTCCAACCTGTCCCAATTTAAAAATATCCTCATCCACTGATCTTCGAATAAGCGGTTCCCTCAAACCATCTTCATAATTATGATCCTCTACTCTTGAATATTCTATATCACGCCTTTGGCTGTTAAAGAGGCGTGATAGTTCTGAATTTCGCGTTATTGCACTGAAACCCGATCTGTTGGATCTTTCTTCGTAAGTTTCAAGGTAAGATTGCTCATCTACCGATGTATCATCATCTTCATGGCCCTTCAAAAAATCAACCCGATGAACTCTTTCACCGCGTCTTTGGCTCATAGTTTATTTCGGATTTATTTCGGATTTACTTCGGATTTATTTCGGATTTACTTCGGATTTACTGCTTATTTTGTTCTTCTGTTGGTGGTCGCTATTATTTTTTGTGATTTGCATTCGGGAGTCGGAATCGCTTATTTAGTCGCCTAAAAGAAAAGTATTTACCGGTACTGCCATCCAACCTTGAATCAAACATAATTGTTTGTTACAATTAAAGCACAGTATATAGCGTAAATGGTAAACCAACACACTTGTATATATTACAAATAACGTTATCGAATGAACACTCATAACGTTTTAATAAGATGATGAATGGAAGGAAACAAATTTCAAATCTCTTGACATCTGAATATGTAGAAGTTTTCGATGTCACATCTTCACTTTGATTATGTACATGTATTAATACATGTACATTTATATACAGATATCACGTTAACGATATGACTTTTTGCGGAAAAAGACTGACAACCTAATTACATATGTACGCGTACCTTTCTATTACTCGTAAGTGTGACATGTACATGTACAGTTGAAATGAGAAAATTCAAAATTCACCTTCAATGCATCTTTACGAATACATACAACATACAACACATGTACTTTATGAAATAGAAAAAGAGGAGCACTCCGTCCAGAATTATCCCGTCCACCCAGCGTGTGCGGAACCAGCCTCAAACTTCAAACGTCTTACATGAATCAATCATAGTTCTCATCGTCTCCACAGGTAGATGTATTTTTATTTATACATAGTAAAGATAATAGGATAATTGTGAAGTAAGTTTGAAAACGCTACACGTTTTTATTTCAAATCGACCAGATGAATTTACAGCTACAACATCCCACTACACTCGATCGTATCCTTGCTCCCGTTCACGCGTTCCTACACAAACATGGCTGGACCATAACCATCTTATGGATTGTATACTATTATGCAAAGAAAATTATATCCCCGCACTATGACGACTATCGGCGAAAGAAAACGATAGAAGAATGCAACGATCCAGTTCGTGTAAATGCGTTGAACGAGCAACTTGGTGCTATTCGAGAGAATCAGCAGGTTGATCACATAGTCAAGGCTAAAGTGGCAGCATTGGAAGCTAGGGAGAAAAGAATGGAGCAACTGAAACGAAAGCAGGTGAAGGATCCAAGGTTTTCAAAAAATGGGAAAGATGGCCATAAACTTGGCGCTTCGACGAAGAAAACTCTGTCTGAAGTATTTGAGGATGTTGACGGAGATAGGAAGGAAGTCCGAAATGACGAAGAGATGGACGACGAAAAAACGAAACAAACAGCTGAATCTCCGAAAAGTGATCAGCTAAACTCTGTCTTGCAACAAATTCAAGCAAACTCCGTAAGTGACAATGAAAACTGGCGTAAGGTTCGAGCACAACAGGACAAAGAGTATCTGGAATCCGAAGCGAAGGATAAAGCAAGAGAAGAGGAACGACAAAAAGTAGTGTTGGCGAGAGAAAAATTGGAACCTGAACCAAATCATTCCAATATGGATTGTGTTCATGTTGCATTTAGATTACCACGACGATGTTCATCTAGTCGCATCGAAAGACGCTTTAATAAATATTCTCTTGGCGAACAACTTCGATACTTCGTAACTACAAGAACAGAAATGAGTAGATTGAAAAATTGGAGTCTAACCTTGGGTTTCGTCGGTTCTGACAATGACAAATTCGACGAGCGAAAAACCTTGGCCGAACTCGGTCTTTCGCCACGAGGTCTAATTGTCGTTATCGATGAAGACGCATAACAAAATATTACAAGAATTCGTGCAATTTGTAATTAACAATTTGTAATGAAATACGCTGACTTTCTTGTAAACATTTTCACCGAGGAGAACCGAGAAGTAAGCAGGACAACGTATGGTTCGAATAGGGTAAAATAGTACTGTCTATCTACTTATTTGGATCGGATCGATTAATTTCTTCTAGTTGTCGAAGCTGTAAAATAGCTGATGGACCACCAAAGAGTCCTTTTACTCCCCATACAAATGAATTCCGATTCTTTTGAGGTGCCAAAAATCCAGCAGCCACGATGGAACTTCCTAACGAGGCGACATCGAGACCAAGTGCAGGGGCTTGAAGCACATCTAAATTTGAAATTCCTAATGGAATCAATGCTGTCGTTGAAGCTTTTCCAAATGCCACAGCGGTTGTCAAAAGTGTCAAACAACAATACACGCGTAGCGATCCTTCGATAGCTAGATCTTCTGAGCCATCTCTCACTTTACCTCTTTCTCTTTCAAGTCGTTGTTTCTTCGCCCAAGATATCGCACGTCCCCGAACTTCGGCATCTTTATCTAGCATTTCAGGGGTCCAGTCGGGTGTTTCTTTGAATTTCTTTTTAGGAGCATCGGAAAAGGGAACTTTAAATTCTTCATCTAAAGATATTTGCTTTTTTTCCTTTTTAGCGGCCCGAGTCAAAGCATCTGCCATTTCGTCATCATTAATAAGCGTAGTCATTTTGAGGCCAGTATATTTATTTGGATTTTTTTCACCATCTCGATCAATCTCTAGCTTCCTAGCAGTCTTAGGCCTCAAACGCTCAGGTACCGGCGGAGGATTCAAGCCAAGCTTGGAATACAGCGCATTTCTTCCCCCTGATTGCATAATTGGTTTAACCAAGTGTGTAAAGCCATACTTGGTTAATTCATCATAATCAAGCACTCCTTTTTCTTCCGGATTATCTGCATCGATCACTTGCGGTGCAGTCGAAGTAAACTCTAAAAAGAAATTCCCTCGGCTTCCTCCCATAGCTTTCTTTTCGTTTGAATTTGAGGATCCATCTACTTGTTGTTTCGATATCGCTTCATCTCTTACTTTTATATATTCCTTTAACTGACTTAATAGCTCGTCTTCGTTCGTAGGAACAGGATATGCAAAAAGACGACTCACAATTAATTTTCTTTTTCCTTCTCGTCCTTGCCTACTCATCATCGAAGCAGTCCATCGACCTGTGCCATGTGGTGAGAAAGCATCCGCGTAAACTGACAAAAGCGCTACCCAAGTTATGATACGGCTCTGAAATTTCATTTTATACTTGCACAGCTTTTGCAGAATAAAGATATTGAATTCTAAACTCTCTTGTAGTTAAGCACAACAACCTTATGATGGTTTGCCCTTGTAAGAAAAAAAATGGAATATTTACGACGCAACATTCACACTTTCCTTCCAGTACATGTACAATGTTGTTGTACCCAGTACCGCTCTGATATTATTAAATACATGTATTTTGCTTTTGGAGATGAAAAACTGAAAAAACTAACATTTTACTGACGGCATCAGACAATCGGCTTCAAATTTCGCATGTTGCATCAAAACGAGAAATAAAAAATTACGCGAAGAAAAAGATACTAGATCTAGATCTACATGTGAAGTAAAGTAGATCTACACACAGCTGCTGTACGCACTGTTTCCCGTGATGTATATTCCACGCGTAAGGCAATTCGATCGTAAGCTTTCTTGAAGTTTTCATCGTCACATCACGAAAACTAGAAGGCAATATTGTTCGATGTATCTCTCTCTAGCTTTGGGGAAATAGATAGGAATCTTAACGTAAATTTTCGTTCCCTCACCTCCCCCTCCCCCAAAGCAGTATATATAAAAAATTAAGAATAAGATATATCTTAAGCTTCTTTTTTTTCGTTACGTAAACATCATGAAGTTCTCTACATCAGCTGTGGCATTCGTTATTGCCTCCACACCGTCCATAAATGCCTTTGCTGGAATGAAGATGAGTAGCGCTCGTGACAGCGTCATCTGGACGCCAAGCTGGAAATCTGGGGCAAGAGATGAAGCCTTTGGACCTATCACGCAATACTGTCCAAGCCTCAATCAAGCCTTGCGTCGAAAGACCCGTACTGTAGAATGTGGGCCGATTAAGTTTGGCAGTGAACATCCCATCGTTCGTCAGACTATGGGTACGACGAATACTGCGGATGTGGATGCGACCATGGAACAGATTATGCGCTGTGCGGATAAGGGGTTTGATTTGGTACGTATTACCGTGCAGGGTAAACGTGAGGCTGATGCATGCATGAAAATCCGAGAAGGGTTGTTCAAGAAGGGCTATGATATTCCGCTCTGTGCTGACATGCATTTTCAGCCGAAGGTCGCGATGATGGTTGCCGATGCTCTTGAAAAGATTCGTATTAATCCAGGTAACTTTGTAGACGGAACGAAAGATTTTGATGAGCATGTTTATGAAACGGAAGAGGATTTTGCGAGGGAGAGAGATTATCTAGTAGAATCGTTCACACCTCTAGTGGAGAAATGTCGTACGTTGAATCGAGCCATGCGCATTGGTACCAATCATGGTTCGCTCTCTTCTCGAGTGCTTAGCTTTTACGGGGATACCCCTCGTGGTATGGTTGAGAGTGCCATTGAGTTTGCGGATATCGCACGCAGTTTGGACTACCATAACTTTGTTTTTAGTATGAAGGCCAGTAATCCAATGGTTATGGTTCAAGCATACCGTCTCCTGGCTGCGGAGCAATATCGGTTGGATTGGAACTATCCTCTGCATTTGGGTGTCACAGAGGCAGGAGAAGGTGAAGATGGTAGAATGAAGTCCGCTATTGGTATCGGAACTTTGCTTGCCGATGGATTAGGTGATACCGTGCGTGTTTCATTGACGGAAGATCCAGAATTTGAGTATGAGCCATGCAACCGCCTCATCACAATTAGTGACGAGCATTTATACACCTCCAACGATGGAGCGAAAATTCAACAGGATGCCGTTGAACCCTACATTGACACTCGCGATATTCAGAGCTTTTCACGCAGAACTGGAGATGTCGAGGGACTATCCAATGGCGAGATTGATAAGGAAAATCCTCGCTTGAGTGGTGGCTGGCTTGACCCCAATGGATCTGTCCTTGTTCCTGTGAGTGGAGAAATGTTCACAAGCGAGAATGTTCAATACTTGTATCAGGCTCTCGGGTTCAAGGTTTCTTTGGGTATGCCTTTCCGCGACGTTGCGTCAGTTGACTCCATCGTTCTCACGTCCCTGCCATCGGAAGAAGACATGGTCAACCTTAATCGTCTTTCTGATTTAGGAGTTGGAGTTATTCTCCCTAGCGATATGTGTAGTTCAGTTGAGGGATCTATTGCGATGATGTCTCTCAGGGATTCAATCAGCAAAGACGGAAATCTGCCCGAGGGAGCATCAAGGGTTGCTCTCGTTGTTGATGGAAGTGAAAGTATTGATGAGCTGGATCAACTGGAAAAGGCTAATCCAGCCTTTCTTTTGTTGAAGATTAGTCCATCAGTTAGTCGCCTCCATGCTGGCCGTCGCATCTTCGAACATTTGAAGGCCACTGACAATTCCATTCCTGTCATTCACTATTACTCATCAGACACCGACGACAAGAGTGAGCTAGCTCTCCAACTTGGCTCACAACTTGGGTCGTTGCTCGCCGACGGTAATGGAGACGGAGTCTTAATTGAGGACACGAGTGGAAAGTTCGATCTTGATTTTATTCGAACAACCAGTTTTGTATTATTACAAGGTTGCAGAATGCGTAATACAAAGACTGAATTTGTAAGCTGTCCTAGTTGTGGAAGAACGCTCTTTGATCTACAGGAAACAACGGCAAAGATCCAAGAATCAACCGGTCATCTTCCTGGAGTCACTGTCGCAGTTATGGGATGTATCGTGAATGGCCCTGGTGAGATGGCTGATGCCGATTTTGGATATGTCGGAACTGTCCCAGGAAAGATAGACTTGTATTATGGCAAGGAAGTTGTAAAGAAAAACGTCCAAGAGGATGCGGCAGTAGAAGCTCTCGTTGAATTGATCAAAGAATATGGTATGTGGAGAGAAAAGGAAGAGGCCGAGGAGCTTGTCGCCGCTTAGATTCTTTGGAATTTTATTTACCAACTGATTTAATGAACAAATTCTGAAATAATGTATCAATCAAAATATCGTCCTGTAATTCTTAAGTCGAAAGAGATTCAATTAATGAAGCAAAGTAAATAAAGTATTTATATCCAACAACTTCTGCTAATGTTTTTCCCTTTGTCTTTGCATATTTTTGTGAAAATCGAATAGCAGGCTACAATGCAAGTCAGTATAACGACTTAATATAATAATGCAGAAAATCTATCCAGGAATACTTCATATTTGAAGATATATTGCTGCATATATGGATATCAAGCCGGTCTGGTTACGTCACATGTCACGTGAATTACTACTTGCATTTTTCTCAGGATGGATTATGACATCACGGCCAAAATTCACATTATTTGAATTAAAGCCAATGCCACCACAAGAATGTCATCAAATAATATGGCATTTGGAACGGCCATTCCTGAGTTTACTAATAGCATTATAAACTGTTAGTTTTCCCGAATGGTATCGTCGACCTCGCCAGAAGTATGGTTTTTGCCCGAGCGTTAGGTGCTGGAATTCATAAGATTCACAACAAGGCCACTTAATATATCAACTAATGTGCTCTACATTTGTCGTCGCAATTTGTATACAAAATGATAGACCTACCGGTAGTATGCGGTTGAACCAGCAGTGAGATTAATCGTAAACTACTTGAGTTTGCACCTGGAGTAGATAGCAAAAGTCTTATAGTTTCGTTCAAACCAAAAATAATCTAGAAATGATCAGTTTCCATGATTTCCAGCGCAATTTCAAAATAAAGTCAAGTTACACAATATAATGAAAAATATTTACATCTGATCACACAATATAAACAGTATACAATGAGAAAAATAATTACAGGAAGCCACACATAAACTTTGGTCAAATTCATCAAGAATCTTTCGCCTCTGGCCTTTTCCTACAATCAATCGTCGATTATCAATACCTTAGCAATGTTGCTGACTCAAACTCAGTAGTACGCGCAACTTTTCATTCAAGATAAAAGATTACAACTTAGCGATGTGTCCGCCCTCTAGTTCCACCTCCTCCTCTTCTTGCTTGCTGATATCCATCATTTCTCGACCTCGTCTGCATCGATGGCTTCGCTCCTCGTCCTCTATTTGTACTTCTGGGTGCTGCTGGTTTCGAGTAACGCCCATCACCACGGTGTGGCTGACCGTAACCAATTTTCTGCGAACCATTATTCTGCTCGAACTTGATCACCATTTTCATACCCTCGGGAGCACGGTATCCAGACAACTGCAATGCAGCTACAGCAGCATTTACGGCTTCTTTCGATGGTGCATGATTCTCGTTTCGTCGTCTATTATTCATGGGTTGTTCCTTGGCTTTGCTGATGGCCTTTTCAGCAATCTTCTTCAAAGAATTAGCTTGACGTTCTGTTTGTCGAAATGCTTCACGTTGTTCCTTACTCATATTCGCCTGCTTCATATCATTACTAGGCTGATTTCTCTTTTTCTTGACTATGGAATTGGCAACTTTTTTCTTTTTGAAATCCTTCTTCTTTTGGCGATTTACTTGATCACCCACCTCCATGGCACTAGGTTTATTGGAACCGCGAAGCCCGCGCCTTTTATCAGCCGCCGCTTGTTTACTGGCCTTTGCTCTTCCTGCTGCCTTCTGAGTTGCCGTTGCAGTCGTTGATGCTACCGATTTTTTGTTGACTTGATTCTTTCGCCTATTCTGTTGAGTTTTGATGGATCGGCTCTGCTTCTTTCGATTCGCAATGATGTCATCTGCCAAAACAATTTGAAAATTAAAAACGGTATTTTCGCTGAAACAGACGTTACATAACTTACCAAGCGACATGTCGATCCTACCGCCGCCTACCGCAGTTTCGGACGTTCCGAAGGAAAAGGATCCGCTAGGCAGTGATAATGTCATTGCGGTATTTATTGTTGAGGTTGTTGCTAGATTGAATATAAATCTACTGATGCACGATGGTATATGGATGATGAAAATAGTATTTATTGAAAACTAACGTTGTTGTCTGGGAGCTGGAAGCTGGGAGTAGGAACAGGTGTTCACAGCATGATCCTGATTGGCCAATTGTTCCTCATATATATATTCATATACGAATATACAATGTATATTTACATGTTGATACATGTACATGTATTAAAACCAGTCATGTGTTTTACATAGGTCATACGTTTGAGACGTAGAAGCATAATCATTTTATTTTCCTTTACAAAAAGAGTGTCATTGGACCAGAGATGATTTTTCTCGCACAAACATTTTTGAAAAATAGTACCTTTATGAAGTACCTCGAAGTATGTACGTGTACGTATTACGTACATTTTTATCATATGTGTAGATTTACGACCGAGTGCATGAATAATTTTGAAGCTCATCTATCAACACAGAATCATTAATACTTCTCTACATGTATTTCGAAAGAATTACTTCTAGAAAAATTGCGCATTCTCTTCTCTCTCTTTCGGGAACATCACTTTGGGAAATCGAGTTGGTTCTTTGATATGCGCTATAGATTATTTTCTTCTCGTGCACTACGTATTCGTCTTTCTTCATCATCCGAAAAAATGAGTCCATCGAGAACGACACATTATTCCAAAGAAGCATTATCGAACGATATTACTGCACATCCGAACAGTTCTAATTCCTTTTCCAATTATAATTTGGATACCAAAAGTGGGGAAAGCAAGACAGATACGAACGTGGGATCCATGAAAAAATTATTAGTCCTTCTGGATATGAATGGTACATTAATTTTGAGATGTAAACCTACGAGAAACAAGGGTGAAGTTCGTGAAAGGTCCCCAGACTTTTGCCACTCTAGCACTGGGATGGAGTATTTTTTGCGTCCTGGAGCAGTTGAATTGCTTTCGTTTTTGATTCGTGACGAAAGAGTCAAGCCTGTCGTTTTAACAAGTATGATGATAAATAATGCATCTCCTGCCCTCCTCGAACTCGAACGCAGAGCAATGGGAGAATCTTCCAAGAAGACAGTTCCAGATATTCCTATCTATTGCGGGCATGGATTATACAACGTCCCGGATATAAACAAAAAAGTTAAGCCTTGGGATACTATGCGGTGTCTGGAAGAAGTGTGGAACAGCCTAAACTCATCTAATCAAGAAAAGTACGATGGTCGTAATACGATTATGATTGATGATACAACGCGAAAAATGAGATACCACCCTTTTAATGTCATAAAGGTTTCTGAATTTACGGAGAGATCTCTGTCAGCAAAAATCGAGAGAGATTTATTCAATTTGCAGCTTTACCTGAAAGATTTGTTGGGGAAATTTGGAGGTAACCGGATGCCCGATGTACGAACTTATCTAGAAAGCAATCCATACTCATGTTCACAAATGTAAGTGCTTTGTTGCCAAATTGAAGATTTTAGTGCCATCTTTTGATGTAGATGTCTTTTGTCATAAGTAGGTTGCAACACGTCGATAATGAAACACTGAACGAGCAGGATCGTAGTCCTCCAGTACTTATTGAAGAAACTTAGTAACTTTTTCCTGAAATTGAACAACATTTAGGATTTCTTTGATATTTCATTTGAGGTCGTGACCACGAGAAATAAGAAAGTAAACTTTTTAAGTGCGCTCTATTGTGTGAGGGGCCTTATCATATGCTGCTTTTTTTCCTTCGGTGATTGATCAGCCAGTAGAGAAACTTGAGATTCTAACCTAGTACTGTCTTCCTTTTTCTCACACGTCATGAGCTTTTAGTCAGCGGTGAACAAAGCTATTTTGCCTGCCCCTAGACTAGCGACATGACTGCATTGATTACTATGTGCAGCACGGAAAGTGAAAAGAGGCGCAGGGATTTGCTTATTTTACGACGGCATTCTCATTGCCAGGTGATTGGAAGTGAGAAGGTGGAAGTGGACGCAAACATAAAGGAAAATCGCAGGTACACGACTTTTTAGAGGAGTCCGTACCAAAAAAAGATCGTCCAAATTGCTGACGTCCAAAAATGCGCTATATTTTCCTGTTGTGTAAAGATACCTTAATTTATCCTACGCCATGTTTATCCTTCGTACTTTACGTGGAAAGACGAGACGAAACACTAATCACTATGAGTGCAGCAACAGTGATAATGATTAGGGAAAAGTTGAGTCGTCGTCGTCGGAATTCCACATTTTGACATAACCTTGAACAATATCGGACAGAGGCATTGGTTTTGGGAGTTCAAAAGTCTTTCTTGTACTAAAATGACCTTGAGTGACGAAGTTCACACGAATTTTTCTCCGATTTGTAGGTTTATGATTGTCGTATGGATAAGGCAAATCTTTACGTTCTACCCTCACTTTATACCTTATGAACTCTCTCCGGCGTTTTAGCCAAAGAGCTTCCCCACAATTTCGAAAGTCTTTCTTTGATTTTTTTTCATCACGATGATAATTTACCCAGTACTCGTTACCATCGTCTACCATTGAAGAACTGCATTTCGATGTCGAAGTGGAAGAATCCGTCCACCAATCTGAGGGTTTGGGTGGCAGATGATCACATTTTCCACCTAACTAAAAATGTGAATCGTCGACAGAACAAAATTATCAGCATGAGAAAAAGTTACGCACCATTCTTTACATTATGAAATTTACGTTTCTGTCTATCTTCTCTCTCAGCTTTCGATCTTACAAAATCTAGGACCTCTCGTTGTGTTGTCTCATTTCGTTTTTTACCAATGCTTTCAGGACATCTCGGCGACTTGTTCTGACGACAAGATTTGAATATCATTTCAAACAAACACCCTTTGACTTCCTTACTCTTTAACTACGCACAGCGAGAGCCTGGGAGTGAAAATATGGTGAGAAAAATCATGCATCAAGTTCGAAACAGCTCTAATTCTTCACACGATACGCTAGACGCTAGACGCCAGTGTCTTTCCGAACCTTCCATCAGAAAATCATATTGCCGGTTTAGTAGTTAGAATAAAATGTACCTTTGAATTATATTATTACATTACATCTACCGTTTATCTAGTATATACTATATACATTGTGAATTCAATTATATTGCGAGATACTTTTTAAAAATCTGTATTCTCATCAATCAAATATATTCGAAGATACTATTGATTTAGCCCAGTGGCCTATATACCTTACGACTTACGACTTACGACACGCGGTCACACGATCACGCGGTGGTTCGGTT
>Ga0115008_10004428_pt1 | contig 11662 bp, 8 predicted proteins | sample FraStrMetagenome_FD_87164 | JGI IMG/M metagenome (GOLD analysis project Ga0115008, IMG submission 87164) | Marine eukaryotic phytoplankton communities from Arctic Ocean - Fram Strait ARC3M Metagenome | ecosystem: Environmental > Aquatic > Marine > Oceanic | place: Fram Strait | collected 2012-06-18
CAAAGCAATCTGTTATCACCCAGTCCCAGCTGGAGATACATTAACAAGCTGGGAAACATTGGATGGGGACCTTGCACTCATGAAGGAAGCGGGTATTACAACGTTACGTGTTTATGTTCCTATCGCTGACGAAGCCATTTTGGATAAAATAGCGGCTTCGGACATGCAGGTAATCACAAGTTTCGGCTATAATCAAGACAGTGTTTATGATATTCTTTCGGGCAGTTTCATTGATTATGTGGCCCAATACAAAGAACACCCTGCTATTTTCCTTTGGGAGTTAGGTAATGAGTACAACTACCATCCCGAATGGTTCGGCGACGAATTGAATAATTGGTACGATGCCTTAGAACAGGCGGTAGATGCGAGACACGCCATAGATACACTGCACCCGGTAACCACTGCGCACGGGGAAATTCCTGATTCATTAGCGCTGTACAAAGGACGCAATCTTGACATGTGGGGCTTTAATATCTATCGTTGGGACGTACCGGGATCGTTCTTCGCGGATTGGGCAAAGTCCAGCGATAAGCCACTTTATTTCTCTGAGGTAGGGTCGGACAGTTATATGACTGTGGGGACAGATTCATTTGCACAAGGCGAGAATCAAAAAGCACAAGCCGCTGCCGTAGCTAATATTCTCGACGAAATTTTAGCTAATGAGAATCGATTCCAGGGCATTTCACTGTTCTCTTTCACTGATGGTTGGTGGAAAGCAGGTAATCCGAATACACAAGATGTAGGCGGCTGGGCCCCGAACAGTTCTGGCGTACCTTATGATGGGTCGCCGAACGAAGAATATTGGGGAATCGTAGATATTAATCGAGAGAAGAAAGAAGTTTTTGAGGTAGTTAAAGCACGTTTTAATAAAGCAAAATAGAATGAGAAAATCGGTTTGGTTATTTATAACAGTCATTGGATTGGCCAGTTGCACAACTAAAAGTACATCGAACATGAATGTTTTTGAAACCTCCGCCAATGGCAATTTACATGCTGTAAAAAAAGATTTTAAAAAGTCCGAGCAGCATTCGACCGTTTCGATTAACACGAAAAAAAGAAGACAAACCATTATTGGCTTTGGTGGTGCTTTTACCGAATCCACAGCCCATAATATCAACTTACTCAGTCCTGAAAATAGAACGGAAATCATCGATGCGTATTTTGGGGAGGAAGGGGCAGCCTATTCTTTGACGCGCACCCATATGAATTCATGTGATTTTTCGGTCGCAAATTATTCCTATACACCTGTCGAAGGAGATACAGCATTGGAGCACTTTTCCATCGACCCTGATCGCGCAGATATCCTTCCCATGATTAAAGATGCACAGGCGGTTTCGAAAGAAGGCTTTAAAATATTTGGTTCGCCTTGGACCGCTGCACCGTGGATGAAGGACAACAATAACTACGTCGGAGGAAAACTCAAAAAAGAGTACTACGATACGTGGGCCTTGTTTTTTAGCAAATATGTTGACGCCTATCGTGAAGAAGGTATTGATATTTGGGGTTTTACGGTAGAAAACGAGCCGCACGGTAACGGGAATAACTGGGAGAGTATGCATTACTCGCCTGAGGAAATGACTGATTTTGTCGTGAATCATCTAGGTCCCCAGCTCGAAGCCGACGGAAAAGGCGATCTCGTTATTATGGGATACGACCAGAACCGCCAGGGAGTGCCCGAATGGGCAGATGTGATGTACCGTGACGATACCACAAAGCGCTACTATGACGGTATGGCTGTACATTGGTACGAAAGCACATATGATTATTTTCCGGATATGCTGGACTATGCACGAAATGCTGCACCTGAGAAGATTTTACTTCAGACGGAGGCATGTGTAGATAATCAGGTCCCTGTTTGGCGAGATGATGCTTGGTATTGGCAAAATGAAGCGACCGATTGGGGGTATTACTGGCGTGAAGAAGAAAACCGCCACCTTCATCCCAAATACGCACCGGTGAATCGCTATGCAAGAGACATTATTGGATGTTTGAACCACTGGGTTCAGGGCTGGGTAGATTGGAATATGGTTTTAGATACACAGGGCGGCCCTAATTGGGCCAAAAACTGGTGTATCGCACCCATTATCGTCGATCCCGAAAAAGATGAGATTTACTACACACCGTTGTACTATGTAATGAAACATTTCAGTAAGCACATTCGTCCTGGTGCGCAAGTACTGGAAGTGAATCAAACCGACGGCGACCTAATGGTAACTGCGGCTGAAAATGAAGATGGCTCCATAGTTGTAGTAGTCTTTAACGAGGGCGGGCAGCCACGAAGTTTTGATTTGAACATGGATGGAACGGAGCGATTGATTGCTATTGATGCGCAAGCCCTTCAAACCATTGTAATAGAACCTAAACAATAGTCTTATGAGTGAATTAGCGTCAACAAAAGTCCCCATGGGCCAGAAGATTGCTTTTGGAGTTGGGATGTTAGCGAATCAGATGTTCCCAGCTGCCATGAGTATTTTCATGGTCGTATTGGTACAAGACTTAGGTTTTCCTGGATGGATGTGGGGGGTGATTTTCTTTGCGCCGCGCGCCTTTGATGCTATTTTAGATCCTATCATGGGATTCATCTCTGACAATACACGTTCGCGCTGGGGTCGTCGAAGAAAATATGTATTTATCGGTGCCTTGTTGATGGGGGTTTCCTTCATTCTATTATGGCAGGTATATCGTGAAAACACGCTTTCTTATAACTTCACATACTTCATGCTGTGGTCGTTTGTGTTCTATTTAGGTCTTACCATTTTCGGGGTGCCGTACGTAAGTATGGGTTATGAGATGAGTAATGATTTTCACGAGCGCACGACAGTTATGGCAATCTCGCAATGGATTGGTCAATGGGCTTGGGTCATTGCACCATGGTTTTGGGTCATTATGTACGATCCGGAATGGTTCCCTTCCGGGGATGTGGCAACCCGGACCCTAGCAGTCTGGGTAGGCGTTGTATTTACCATCTGTGCGATGGTACCTGCCATTTTCATTAAAGGAGAATCCACCTTAGACCGCACTGACTATGAGTCCCTTAGCCTTGGAAACATCATTCGCAGCTTAGGAAGCATTCGCAGGAGTTTTGTTGAGGCATTTGCCTTGCCTTCCTTCCGCAAGTTGTGTATCACGACATTCTTAATCTTTAACGGTTTCAATACCATCGCTAGTTTTACCTTCTTTATCATAAAGAGTCATTTGTTCAACGACGATGCCTCAGCTGTGGGAGTTTGGCCTACACTCTTTGGGAGTGTTGGTGCACTGGTGACGACGTTCTTAGTCATTCCAATTGTAGCTAGAATGTCAAAAACATTAGGTAAAAAGCGTGCTTTCATCATCTCACAGAGCATCTCAATCATTGGATACATTATGCTTTGGTTCTTAATGGTTCCAGGGAAACCGTACTTGTTTTTGTTCGCTTTACCATTCCACTCTTTTGGTATCGGAGGGTTATTTACCATCATGATGTCTATGACATCAGATGTTTTGGACATTGACGAATTGAAAACTGGAAAGCGTCGTGAGGGTGTGTTCGGTGCAATCTATTGGTGGATGGTGAAGCTTGGCTTTGCTTTTGCCGGTGCATTGAGCGGATTGATTCTCACGTTGGTGAATTACCAAAGTGGTGCAGTGGCTCAACCGGAAGGTGCTGTAGACCAATTAAGAATGGTCTTCTCTGGACTACCTATACTCTGTACGCTGATCGCCATTGCGGTGATGTGGAAGTATAGTGTCGATGAAAAATATGCGCGTGAGGTCCGCGCGAAATTGGACCAACGAAACCAATAAATCGACTAATTTTAAGGACGCAACCATGTCATTCAGAAAGGAGAAATTCATGTCATTGGCCGGTATTACGGCTGTTGAGCATCCAATAGAAGAGCTGAAAAGTATTAGCCGAGGTTTGCTTAACGATGGAATTCATGGCATTTGCTTTAGTGCCTACGATGAAGGTCAGCAGCCTGGTGATCAACTCACGGAAGCCCAAGTTCGAAGAAAATTAAGCATTCTAAAGCCGCACATCTCGTGGGTGCGCACCTTTTCCTGTACCGAGGGTAATGAGTTCATCGCTCAGATAGCACATGAAATGGGTATCAAAACTCTAGCAGGTGCATGGCTGGGGGACGATCTTGAGAAAAACGAAGTAGAGATTGCAGGTCTGATTGCCTTATGTAAGCAAGGTGCGGTAGATGTGGCTGCAGTAGGTAACGAAGTATTGTACCGCGAAGACCTTGAAGCCAATGCTTTGGTAAAATATATCGAGCGTGTGAAGGCTGAGGTTTCTGGTGTACCTGTGGGTTATGTAGATGCCTATTATGAGTTTACAGATCATCCAGAAGTATCAGATGCATGCGATATCATCTTGGCAAATTGCTACCCATATTGGGAAGGCTGTGCTTTAGATTATTCTTTGATGTACATGAAACAGATGTACATGGAGGCAAAGATTGCGGGTAAAGGGAAGCCCGTTTTAATTACTGAAACAGGTTGGCCTAGCAATGGCCAAAGCATCGGTGGTGCTCAAGCTTCGTTTGAAAACAGTTTAAAGTATTTCATTAGCGCTCAACGCTGGTCTGCAGCTGAGGACATTCCAATGTTCTACTTCTCCTCGTTCGATGAAAGTTGGAAGATTGAGAAGGAAGGCGATGTTGGCGCCTCTTGGGGCCTTTGGGACAAAGATGAGCAGCTGAAGTTTTAAGAGGACCAATTGTGCTCGTATCTGCACGATTTAGTTGCATCTTTGCCGCATGGAACACAAAAGCGGTTTTGTCAATATAATTGGGAATCCCAACGTAGGGAAGAGCACCCTGATGAACGCAATGGTCGGTGAGCGATTGAGCATCATCACACCTAAGGCACAGACGACGCGTCACCGCATCTTTGGCATTTTAAACGAGCCTGAATATCAGATTGTCTTTTCAGATACGCCAGGGGTTATTCAGCCAGCGTATAAGATGCAGGAGCATATGATGAAATTTGTGTCGGATGCTTTTGAAGATGCTGATGTATTCTTGTATTTAGTAGAACCAGGAGATCGCGCCTTGAAGGATGAGGGCTTCTTTCAAAAATTAGCCACCACCTCAGTTCCCGTGCTTTTGATTGTCAATAAGATTGATACCACCACACAGGAAGCTTTAGAGGAGGAAGTTGGGTACTGGCAGACCAGCTTGCCCAATGCTGAGATTATCCCCATTAGTGCACTTGAAGGGGCGAATACAGACTACTTATTGAGCCGACTTAAGGAATTGGTCCCGGTGAGTCCGCCGTATTTTGATAAAGACGCGTTAACGGACAAAACGGAACGTTTCTTTGTTAGTGAGATCATAAGAGAACAGATCCTGCTGAATTACAAAAAAGAGATCCCTTACAGTGTTGAGGTAGATGTTGAGGAATTCAAGGAGGAAGAAGATATTATTCGCATGCGATGCATCATTTATGTTGCCCGCGATTCTCAAAAAGGCATACTAATAGGCCACAAAGGGAGTCGGCTAAAAGCAGTGGGAATAGGTGCTCGAAAGCAATTAGAAGCATTTTTCGCAAAGAAGGTGCACGTAGAGACCTTTGTTAAGGTGAAAAAGAACTGGCGCGACAACGATTTGCAGTTGAAGCGCTTTGGTTATAAGAATTAATTATGAGTAACATCGTTGCCATTGTGGGACGCCCAAATGTTGGGAAAAGCACACTATTTAACCGTCTAATCCAGCGCCGTGATGCTATCGTTGATAGTGTTGCCGGTGTCACACGCGATCGCCATTACGGCAAGAGCGATTGGAATGGGAAGGAATTTTCTGTCATTGATACTGGCGGTTATATCGAAGGCTCGGAAGATGTTTTCGAAGCTGAAATTCGCCGTCAGGTGGAATTGGCGCTAGAAGAATCCACTGTGGTCCTCTTCGTTTTAGATCTGCAAGCGGGATTAACAGAGTTTGATAAAATCATTTCTGAACTGCTGCGTAAGACCGAAAAGCCAGTGGTGTACTGTGTGAATAAAGTGGATAATAGCATGCTTGAATTAGATGCTACGGAATTCTACGGCCTAGGTATTGAGAAATACCACACTATTAGTGCAGTAAACGGGAGTGGAACGGGTGATTTACTCGATGAGTTGGTCTCTTACATGGATGAAAATCCAGTAGATGACTACGATGATCTGCCTAAAATGGCCATCGTCGGGCGTCCAAATGCAGGTAAGTCATCCATAGTGAATGCGTTGTTCGATGAGGAGCGCAACATCGTTACAGAAGTTGCAGGTACTACTAGAGATACGGTAAACACCCGCTTTAATAAGTTTGGTTTTGATTTCATGTTGCTGGACACAGCCGGTCTTCGCAAGAAAGGCAAGGTGCATGAAAATTTAGAGTTATATTCTAACATGCGGTCTGTACGTGCCATCGAACATGCAGATGTATGTATGATGATCGTGGATGCAACCCGCGGATTTGAAGCGCAAGATCTCTCTATCGTTTCCTTAGTTGAGAAAAATAAAAAGGGTTTAGTGGTAGTGGTAAATAAGTGGGATTTGGTAGAGAAATCGACCAATACCATTCGTGACGCAGAAGCGCACATTCGCAAAAAATTAGAGCCATTTACTGATTTCCCGATCATCTTTACAAGTGCGCTTACGAAGCAACGTGTTTTAAAGGCATTTGAAGAAGGGGTAAAGGTATACGAGCGTAGAAAACAAAAGATATCAACCAGTAAACTGAATGACACCATGCTGGAGATCATTAAAGGATTTCCGCCACCGGCCGTCAAAGGGAAGTATGTCAAAATTAAATTCTGTACGCAGTTGCCAACACGGACACCTCAGTTTGCCTTTTTTGCCAACCTGCCGCAATATGTGAAAGAGCCATACAAACGCTTCTTAGAAAATAAGATGCGCAAGGAGTTTGACTTCCACGGTGCCCCGATCGAAATATTTTTCCGTCAGAAATAATTACAGCTGATAGGTAATAACTGCATTGCCTTGTGCGATGACTAGAACGGGTGGACCGGTCATGGTCAAGCGTCCTGCTTTTGCGCTCGATCCGTCGAATTGAGTAATGTTTGAAACGGGCTCGTTGAGCAGGGTAACGTGAATCGTATTGTCGTCGCACATAATAATGCCCGTACCGCCAGGATAGGATTCTACAGATACGATGTTTCTGCTATCAATTGCTACGTTGTATCTGTTGTTTGCGCTTTGTACGGAAACAGATTCGTTTGACCAGTAAATACGGCCGTAGCTCTGTTGTTCTAAGCCTATTAAATCGTTTAGATCGTGCTCTAAAATCTCGACTGTTCCATCCCACCGTTGTTCTTGTAGCTCTCCTTCATCCCCAACACGAATAATGCTCGGTATATTGCCCGGGGATAGCGCCCAGGGCTTTGCCGCTGCCGGGAGTGCATTGGTTTTTATTCTGCTCTCTCCACGTCTGTTCAAAATGAACGCCTTTTCTAGGGTCGAGGTAATGATATAGTCTTTTCCGCCACGTTGGTACAAAAATGGACGTTGCGTTAGGATTCCATTGGACGCGTCGGTTTTCCAACCGTCAACCATTTTACCATCACTTGTAAAGTTGTACAATTTATCGCCACAAGGTATGAGGAACCTGTAGTTTCTGTTTTTATCGTAATCCATTACTGAAAGTCCAAAGGAGGTATTCGACGGAAGTGTGATTGGAAAGTCTTCGACATTTCTACCCAATAGATCAATACAATGGAGTTGGTTGGAAGTGGTAAAGACCAATTGGTATTTGGCATTTTTAAATAAATCTACTTGCTGGATAGGACCCACAATGGGTAGGTCTAATTTTTTCGTCCATTTCACTTCACCGGCTTCGTTCATCCAATATAGCGTATTGGTTTCGTCTTGAACTACAACGTTGTTCACTCCAGATCGATGATTTTTAACGAGGAATGGCCCAGAAATGACAGGAGCATCTAATGATGTAGACCACAAATAGGAGCTGCTTACAGCTTGTTCTTTTTGACTTTGAATAGTGAGTGAACCAAAGGCGAGTTCATTTTTGACTTCTATAGATCCACCTAATAATGCGTTGCCAAAAAGACCCGGCCATTGTTCACTAGGGCAAAATGCGGTTTCTGTGAATCCTTTTAAACTGGTGGCAAAAGTGAGGTGGTCCGCTTTGTTTAGTGCTTCAGAGAGCGGATCAAAAGCTTCCATAGCATCCCAAGTTTTACCTAAGCCTATTTCACTCATGTAGACCTCAAGAATTTTAGCATTTGGTGCAATAGCTAAGACCTCATCATTAATGGTCCATGACGGGGTTCCTAAATCAGAAAAGAACCAACCGTATAGAGCACTGAATAGGAATTTATGTTTCTCCTTAAGTGTGCCGCCTTTGCGGCCGTCCACAGTACCCGTAGTTGACGAAAGTCCCGCGAGCACTTCGCCTACTTCCTTTGAACCACCTATTTTAAGGGGCAGTAGGCATATGTTGGCATCGCCATAGCCAACTCGTATAAAGTCTCCGGATAAATGTACCGTACTGAAAAGTATAGGGTCTACATTCGCTTCGGTAGTTATGCGTTGCGCGGGCTTTAGTCGTTGTTTATGAGCTCGATAAGTATTGAATGAGCGCAGCCATACATCTATTCCGTCCGTTTTCATTCCTAAGGCGTAAGTCGATGAGGAGGCGACATATTTACTGAGTTTCTCAGATCTAACACTACCAGTGAAGGTGTTAAGGAAGACTTGGGCACTGTCTGGACAGAGGGAAACAGAAGTCCCGATGAGTTTGTTTTTTCGCAGAGCAAGATCGATCTCACTCCAGGCTGCAATGTGTGTCATCCAACTCCAATCCTGTTTGAAGAATTGGTCCCCTATGGCTTCAATTTCTTTGTGCTGAATGAACAGATTCATGACATCGGCTTTTGACGCACTGTTCCAAAGCGAAGTGAATTGGGCGTCTTTCGCAAGACTGAATCCATTGGCACGCTGGTTTAACAGATCTTGTAGAAGTGCCGATTTTTTACTGATTGTCCACGTAGATCCCACTTTGAACCCATAGAGACTATCAATGGAATAAATGGTCTCATTTTCGGTCATGGAGCCGCCCTGACCCAGCGTGTCTTTAAAGGTCCAGATCCAATCAGATTTATCCGCGCCAGAGGCGACTAACGCACCAGTCCAAGGTCCATTGCTGTATTTATTCAGAATGGCGATATCTATGGCTTGCACATAGGGTAGGGCAATGGAATCAGAAAAGGCAGTAAATTTTTCAGCATCATTAATACGTACAATAAGCGGTGCATCCACGGGCAACATTGCGGGAGCGGAGACAGATGCGGCATCCTTGCCACATTTTGTGAAGGCGATTGCTACAAGAAGTAATGCACTGAATTTGACCAATTTCATTTGTGGCGAATTTATACCTAAAGCTACGCTCTCATGGGCACTTCTTTAGTGTGTAAATCGCACAGTTTTTCACAAATCGAAGAGGTTCAATTGGCTCGGTAGAAGTTGGAAGCTTTTGCGATGATGTTCCGTGGCTCCGTGGGTCTTTATGCCTTCTCGATGCGCTTTCGTTGGGTAGCCGGCGTTTCGCTCCCAGCCGTAATGTGGATGGGCCACTGCGAGTTCACGCATAAGATCGTCTCGGTAGGTTTTTGCAAGGACCGAAGCTGCTGCAATGTTCTGGTAGGTGGCGTCCCCTTTGACTTGGCAGTGGTGAGGGATGTTTTGATAGGGATGAAATCGGTTCCCATCGACTGCGATAAAGTGGGGTTGTGGGTCCAATTGTGCAATACTCCTGTGCATCGCTTCAATACTTGCGTTTAAGATGTTCATCGAATCAATCTCATCCGGACTAACGTGGGCTACGGCCCAGGCAACCGCTTCCTTTTCTATAATAGGTCGAAGCAGGTTGCGTTGTTTTTCGGTCAGTTGTTTAGAGTCGTTGAGTAGGTCATTTTTGAAATTGGGCGGCAAGATTACAGCCGCGGCTGTCACCGGACCGGCTAAACACCCACGGCCCGCTTCATCCGTGCCGGCTTCTACGATAGCTATTGGCGAATGCTGTCGTTTCATTCGGGCAATGCTTTGATGAATGCAGCGGCACTCTGTTCCCAATTAAAAAAGTCACCTCGCTGCAGTGCTCGCTCACGCCAGATCGAATTTTCTGTGGTGATTTGTTGCAACGCCGCGCTCCACTCCTCAATATCGTAAGTAGAAACGAGCAATCCTGCATTGCCTACCACTTCAGTCAAAGCACTGTTTTTTGAAGCGATGACAGCTGTGCCACACTGCATGGCTTCGACTAATGGAATGCCAAATCCTTCCATGGCGCTGGGCATGCAATAGGCTGTGGAACCGCCGTACAGCGATTCTAGCGCTGGTCCTGAAAGTCTGCCCAACCAATCGATCCGGTCCGCATGTTTTAAAGAATTGCGAACGGTCTCGAAGGCAGGGTCTTTAAAGTGTGCGGCACCTGCAATTTTTAAGCGGTGAGTGGCTGTAGGGTGTTTCGCGACCCAATGATCAAATCCAAGCAAAAGTGTGCGCAGATTTTTTCTGGGAGTCAGTGCGCCTACTGCACAGAAATAAGGGGAACTCGTTTCTATTTGACCCGCTTTCATTTGCTGTTGTGGCGCATTATACGTTAGTGCAATTTTTTCGGGAGGTATACCATAGGTGTTCGCGATGTCCTCAGCGCTCCATTGGCTCACCGTAAAGATTTGTTGTGCTTGAGTAGCACCCTTTCGAATCTGTTTACGGTAATATGCGGCTACGTTTTTCGGAACCCATTCTGGGTGGTGTTCAAAATTTAGATCGTGAATGGTGAGCCATTGCGGCGTTTTGGTTTTCGCGGGCAGTCCATCCGGCGACCAATACAAATCAATAGTAAGCTTCTTTAGTGCGCGAGGCACGGAAAAGTCATTCCATAGGGTCCAGAGCAAAGGGTGACGCGCCTGCGGAGCGACAACATGCAAGTAAACATTTGGGAAGTCTAAAGAGCATTGGTCCGCAGCAATGCCGCGGTCGAGCAGTAAATGAAATTCATGCTGAGGAAAAGCGGGAATGATCTGCTCAAGCATACGCAGGGTATAAATCCCTGTGCCTTCGAGTTTGTTTGGCAACAGCCATCGAGCATTAACCGCAATTTTCATAGTTTCAAATGTACAAAAGCAGCGACTTGCACGTTACTAAAGCGGTATATTCGCCGACAATTCCTTGTTGAGGACAAAACCATGGCCAATAGATTGTTGGATTTTCTCAAAGAACCCACTACTGCTTCCATAGCGAAGGGCAGTTTCATTGTGCTTTTCTTTAAGGTTATTGGCGCATTAGGAGGCTACGTATTACTCTTCAGCTTGAGCGCTACTGGCGGTGAACGCGAGGTGGGGGTCTATGAAGTGGCTTTTACTCTAATTCTTATCGGTTCAACCATGGGACGTTGGGGACTCGATACGGTATTGGTTAAAGCGCTCGGGCAGCAGCAGATGGAAGTAGCACCGTCAAGGCCGCTGTATTTAAAATTATTCACCCGTGTTTTAGGGGTTTCCGTACTTATTTCTGCTGCAACCTTTGTTCTTGCTGCAACCTTTACCGATCTATTTTTCGATCAAACTCCCACCGCAGTGCTGACCACCGCGTCTATCGCTATCGTTCCCTTCACATTAATGTTGTTCAATGCTGAAGCGTACCGCGGATTGCACAAGC
>Ga0115008_10004430_pt1 | contig 11661 bp, 11 predicted proteins | sample FraStrMetagenome_FD_87164 | JGI IMG/M metagenome (GOLD analysis project Ga0115008, IMG submission 87164) | Marine eukaryotic phytoplankton communities from Arctic Ocean - Fram Strait ARC3M Metagenome | ecosystem: Environmental > Aquatic > Marine > Oceanic | place: Fram Strait | collected...
ATAGCAAGTCTCTCTCTATCGCTCTCGCGCCTTCTCTGATCCAGAGCCGATTCAGTTGTCCTTAACAAGGCGTTCCATTCAGCCTTACTCCTGCGTCGCGCGACGACGTCGGGGTAGCCATCCCAGAGCTTTTCAGCAGGTGATATTTTCAAATATTTTATATACCAGCTTTGGGAGCGTTCTATCATTGTGAGAATGTCCGCGCCATCGATATCAAAATCACGACCTAGTTCATTAACGCTCCTCGCTATCGCTCGTCGTCGGACGTGCCTTTTTTCTTCCTGAGACGCCAGCCACAGACATGCATCGCATCGCGCTTCGTCGACACCGTAGTCGGTGACGCCATTAAACTGACAACGTTCCATTTGTTGGCCTGGACCGCGATCCTTGGGGCGCGAGGTTAACTGGTCCCCACCCATATCAGCAAGGTTGATATATAATTCCTTCCCCCGTGCTATGACACGTGCGGACAATCCAGATGCCTTACTTTTGTCCCAGATTTGATAACAGCGCGCAGAGTGGTCGGGTGCCCCTAACACTTCGTAAGCTGACATTTTGTAATGATTAACTATATAAAAATATCGAATCAATCAAATTTATTAAGAGACATTACCCACCGAAGACATAGTGAAGTTTCAAATGGGATAAGGATTAGGTTCCATAGATAAATCAAGTGCACAAAGCGTGTCGTAAATTAATTTCCCACACTATATCATTATGGCGTCGTGTGCTCCAGCTACAGCAGATAATTCATTTACGTGTTTTACAGATGCGTCTTTAAAAAAAATCATCAGTGAATATAATAGTAAATATCCTGACGATAAGATCTTATTTTCAGAAACCAAATTTGATCGCAAGAAAGCTTGGACACAAATTAAAAAAGCCATGATGCGATTTACACCTAAATGCGATAAGGACTGGTGTTTATTAAAAAATCCAGCATTGAAAGGTCTCAATGACACGCAAATTTCCGAACGAACCTTTCGTCCAGAAATGCCTGAAAATTGGAGTCAAAATCCAACTGAATGGTTGTCTACACTGGATATCCAGGCCGTAATGGAACAATACGAGTTTAAATACAAAGACTTTAAATTTATTGGACCCGTACCAATCGATTTTGACCATAAAATAATTCCGGACATGTGTATTAGTGACGAACTCTGTAACATAGATTTAAAAAAACTGTATGATAACGGTGTCCGTAAATTAGGTGTTATCTTTAATTTGGACCCGCATTACAGGGGTGGCTCGCATTGGGTATCGATGTTTCTGGATATGAAAACGGGGGGGATATATTATTTTGACAGTGTTGGCTCTACACCACCAAGCGAAATTGTAAATTTAATGAACAAATTAAAATTACAAGGAAACGAAATGCTTATGACAAAGATTATGGATATTAATTATTTGGATAGTTCACACACCAATAATGTAGAATTTACCCCAATTACAAGGGACCGCATCAAGATTCATGCCCATAATGATACCGCCAAATTTGTCGGAAAAACGATACTATTAAATAATGGTGGTAAACTGGATTTAAATCAAATAGTTAAAGTTACCAATGGTACACTATTATTAAAAGAGCCTCTTGAGAATAAAGAAATAACAGTTTTTTTGGACAAGGGTTTTAAAATTTTTTATAATAAAAAACAATTTCAATACAAGGATTCCGAATGTGGAATTTACTCGATGCATTTTTTAGAGCAATTTTTAATGGGAAAAAAATTCAATGAATTGGAGCACGCTAATTATACCGACGCCCAAATGATAGATAAGAGGTCTTTTTATTTTAGAAATAGTAAATAGTTTAAAGTTAATTCGCCTAAATCTTGTATGCATAACTATTATGAAGTATTACAAATAAATAGTACCGCAACTCAACTAGAAATTAAGAAGGCGTATAAAAAGTTGGCACTAAAATACCACCCAGATAAAAATGGCGGAACTGTCGAGCAATTTATCTTGATCTCCGAAGCATATCAAGTTTTGTCGGACTCTGATAGTCGGTCAATGTATGATAAAAATCGCGAGGTACCAATAGACTTTAAAGACGCCCAAGAAGTGTTTAACCAAATGTTTGATTCGATGGACCCCATAATAGGACAGTATTTGAAATCCACCCTAACGCAATTTAAGGACGATATGTTAAATGGCGAATTCAGTGCTGGGGATATCTTAAAATCCTTTACGAAAGATACCTTTATCGATAGAACAACGGATACAATAAATAAATACATTAAGAAGAAGGCTTTAAACAGTTGTCAAAATTTTTATGAACATATTGTTGATGTGGGTTCTATAGTTGATAATGAATACATACTCAATTTAAATATTGATTTTCTACGTAAATACGCATTTATAAAACTAACAATTGACGGTGATAGTTTACAAAAAACCTTTTTATTAAATTTAATGTACACGGACTTTACAGTAAAATTTCAGAATGAAGTCTACAACATTGTTATTTATAATGAATTTCCTGAAAATTTACACAATAGGGGTCATAGCAATGACCTTGAATTACTATTACCAATTAATATTTCCAACTATATTTCTGGATTCAATTATAAAAAACAACTAACAACCAGTTATTATTTGGATTTAAATATTAAAACTGAACTTAGTAATGTAGTTAAACTCCCCGGCTTAGGAATTGTTAACAATAAGGGTGAATTGGGTAATTTATATATAATTTTAATACCAAATAGCCATTCAGAACTTCTACCCAAATTAAAGCTTAACCAAGAAATAATCACTTCTTTATCGGTAATTTAAATTTTAATATATACTTAAATAATCTGTTGTTAATTATAACTATTACTGCCTCGGTATGGGTATCAAAAATTTAAATAATATTATTGCTGAATTTACAACAATTAATCCCCAAAATAAATGCTCCCTAAAACGCTTCATTAATAAAACCATGGCAATCGATGCCAATTTATATATATATAAATTTTTATATGCTAATGGAAATCACCTCAATGGGTTATTTTTTATGATCAACAAACTTTCTAAATTTAAGATAAAACCGATTTTTATCTTCGACGGCTATGCACCAACTGAAAAAGACGCTACTATAAAACATCGGCGTAATATAAAAAAAAAACTTAAAACGCAGGTAATTGGTTTAAAGGCGGACCTGTTAATAGTTAGTGGCATTGCCGCGCGGGCCGCCATTATAAAAAAAATTACCAATTTAGAAAAACGCTTGGTGTATGTCGACAGTGAGGTGTTAGCCAGTTCAAAAAAACTACTTAACTTAATGGGGATATTATATTTCGAAGCACCATCGGAAGCGGAACAGTTATGTTCTATTTTGTCGCGCTTTAACTTAGTGGACGGGGTTATTAGTGACGATACCGATACGCTGGCATGCGGTTCTAAAATTATGTTGAGAAATTTTAGTAATAAATTCGACGAGGTTTCAGTCTATTATATGAACGACGTTTTGTATGAACTCGATTTAAACTATAATTCTTTTTTAGATTTATGTATATTATTAGGTACCGACTACAATAATAAATTAAAAAATGTAAGTTTTAAAGATATGTATAAATTAATACACAAATATAAGACCATCGAAGCCATATTACTAAACACACGCCATACAATACGCTACGATTATGGGAAAATTCGGAGCATATTCAAAAGCTCTGATATACCGAGTCACATAAAGGATGCGATCGAAATAAGTCGTGCGGAAAATTTTAAACCGAAGATTAATATTTATACCTTATTAGCATACTTAAAAAAGAATACTACTATAAACCCCTCAACACTACTGTTTAGATTAAATAAAATGTATAGTGATCAAGCGATAACTTCAATACCTAATAAATATAGTTGTTTTGATAGTCAGTATAAAATTGATTTTAATAAATATTCCAAGTAACTACCATTTTAGTAAATAATTTCATTATGTTCGGGTAAAACTAATTTATATATTGAATATTTCAACATGTAATTTATAACCGATTCTAATATGATATTTCGTGTTAGACCAGAGTATTAATTAATATTCGGATTGCGATAAAGGTTTAAACAATTATATCACAATTATAATAATGTATATTTTGTATTTGTTCCAATACATAATAATATATATATTAACAGGGCTATTTAATTTGTGTTTAAAAATTTGGTTTAGGGACCTATTTGTTAGCGTTTATTTTAAAATTAAACAGCGATCTGTAGTATTCTTATGCGATTATTTGGACTCCAATCATATGAGTTTGGATGGGATTCAACTAAAGCTTTCAAACTCATTGGTCGCGTCGGTTAAAATAGCCAGACTAAGTTCTAAATTATGGATTCCCCCACGTCCAAAAAAGACGGATGCCCCTGCATTCGAGCTTTGGGTGTCACCCAATAAAGACCTGGGGAGCACTTTTCGTAATTTTAATCAGTTAATACACCGTAGTAATCGTTTTAACAGTTTTATTGGAGTTTGGACTATAACATGCTCCGACGAATTGAAAGTCGTTATACATGGTGTAAATGTTTTTAAATTGAATAATCAGGAGTTCATTAAATTAAAATTAAAATCAATAAAGCTGTATTATTTAAAAAAATGCATTGGATCCGTGAAAGATTTAAAGGTGACCTTAAAATCCAGTAAAACTATTTATATTAAACGGTTGCATATGTTATTTAATAAGGGTTTAATCAATGAATACATTATTAACCTGGTGAAAAAAATGCTTGCGTTTTATAAGAACCAGCCTCCTGGAATTTTACCAAAGTTAATGGTCGAAGACGCAAAAATAAATATATATTTACATAACTATCTATGTTTTACGATTAAAGATTTCGTTATAGAAAACAACTTATTACACCTTGCGAAAATTAAAATTAAAATTTGGAAAAAAGATAGTTTGTGGATCGACAATTTTAAAATAAATATATTGGAACCAGATATCTCGCCAATGATTGAAAAGATCCGACTAAGATTATTTAATAGTACCGGCGATAAGCTCTATAAATCCTTGATAATTTTACGAAAGACTTTCTTACCGATTAATCGAAACCAGATTTCACTTAAAAATCCTCAGTATATTCCATTAGAGGCAGACTATAATTATTTAAATAATATTACAAATGACGACCCTATATCCCTGGTAAAATGCGACGAGATTATCGATAATTATTTAGCGTTGATCCACAAATTTATACCGAATTACCAATTTAAAATTGTTAATTTTATAATTAAAATATCGTACGATTATGGGAGTTTATATTTAAATAATCTAATCTATAAAAAAAATGATGAAAATACGGTGATCTCAGTTAATAATTGGAAATATTACAACGATACGACTAATTTTATATCTAAAAACGACGGGCCTTCGAGCTGTTTTAATATTGAGTTTAGTAAAAAATTTCTTAAAGTAAGTCCCTATAATATGGATATTTATTTCGACGTATTCTATTTCACGAATATGTTGAAGATATTGCAACATACTATCGAACGCATTAATAATATTTTCTATTCTAACTATTATGTGTATAATAAGGGCTATATATACGAACATTTTCAAATAGATTCTTTTTTAACCAATCTTAATTATAAGAAAACTGAAAAAAATATCAGTGCCCTATTATCTGGAAAACGACTGGAGTATTTAAATTACATTGATATAAGCGATCTAAATTTAGTGTTTGATGATGTAGTCATGTCCTATCCAAAAGATTGGGATAATATTTCTTCCAAAGTTGGTAAGGCATATAGGAGTTCTATTTATAATAACAATTTTAAACATATTGTAAAAAAAATATATGGTAAAAAAAGTGCGTCGGTTATTTATTTAAAAGATAATTTTAACTACGTGAGGAATAAATTACAAGGGGCTATTAAGCAGTCAAAAATTCCACGCTCATGACGGGTCCTTTGCACCTTTGAACATTTAAAATACTGATTATTTTAAATGTTTTAAATCTTCAAATACTTGTGGTTGATAATTAAATCCTATTACAACATACATTACCACTATTTAATATATTTAAAGGTTTTTACGGTTATAATAACTAATGTTTTTTATAAAAATACTCGACTTTAGGACCGATATCGCAACTGACCGGTGGTTCGGCGAACATAATTTTTATTTTAAACTGAGTTATAACACCGAAGAGCGGGTAACGACGGTTAAATGGAATATAGATAAACCTGTTTGGGATGAAGCATTTGTCTTTAATCTCGTGCCAACCGTTAAGTATTTGTATATGGAGATTCACGAGAATAATAAATTAAAAAACCCAATACCCTATAAAAAATATCAAATACCAGTGTCATATGGTGGCGTTGAAGTATTTGAAACCCCTGTAATAAATTTTATGATGGGTGACTTGTATTATAATCGTGATGAGGAGTTACGTATCGTAAGGTCAGAATTAAAAGAAAAAACAGCACTAATAAACGATTCTATATTGAAAATAACCCTTTTAGAAAAAAACTTAAAACAACGGAATAAGTCCCATGAATTACTGGTAACTAAAGTGGATTCCATTAAAAAAGCTTTACGCTTAGTTAATAATTGAATAGTGGGGCGAAATATTATACTGATATATATATAACAATGTATTCTAAAATATTGAACCCCCAGACGGGTAGAATGGTTAATATCAAAGGCAGGCTGGGTAGAGAAGTGTTAAAAAAATATTTGGGCGTTTTAAATGGCGGTGCCGCGTTTCTGAAGATGCCGAATGGCCAGAAGGCTCCACTGGTTTCCCCTTGGTGGCAGAAACTTTCCCAGATAAAAATCCCTCAACTATTCAAAAAACATTCCCGAGTATTACAAGATTTGGTGAAAAAAGAAGGTGGAATACCTCACCCCGGATCTAAGGTCGGTGCAAAATGGCAATACGCCACTCTTCTAAAAGAATTGGTAGATCGAGGAATTCCAAGCAATGATGCTCGTAAAATTATCAAGGAATTTTGGATGGTTTTATTTAAGACGTACAAGAAAGTTACTCGACACCAAGCGGAACAGTTAAAATTAGCAGGTGTGAATGTACCAAAATTACGGGTCGAATCACCCGCGTAAGCCCAAGCGTGTATAAATTCATTATAAAATAATAAATTTATATTTAAATAAATGTCACTACATAGTAAGTAATGGAGTTTTCAAATAAACGAGCCAGACGAGATGTATCGATGATTGTAAATAAACAGGATATGGTTATTATGGACAACTGTTCGCTATACTATACAATAACGGGTCCTGATGACACACCATACGCAGAAGGTCGTTGGAAAATATCAGTGTCTTTTCCCAAAGAATATCCCTTTAAATCCCCGTCAATCGGATTTCTCGATAAAATATGGCATCCAAATATAGATTTTTTATCGGGAAGCATTTGCTTAGATGTCTTGAATACTGCGTGGTCCCCAATTTATACATTGGCTCATATATTGGATGTATTTATACCCCAATTATTGACATACCCGAACCCCGATGACCCTTTGAATGTCGAGGCGGCAGAACAATACATTGAAGACCGCGAAACCTTCAATAAGAAAGCAGCATTGATTAAAACTATACAGCTATAATTACGTTATGGGTTTAAAATTTTTAACTGGGAATAAGACTTAGTCTACCCCTCCAAGCGTTATCAATGATGGGACCTGTGTAATATGTGCCTTTTCCAATAAAATATTGAGTTGCTCCTCCCTTTCAATGCTCTCCTTCAAGGCATAGGACGAGGCACGCATTAGAGCAAGCGATATTGAACCCAAGCAACCAGCTACAAACGCGAGTGTCGTATTATTAAACGCTCCAGAAGAAAACGATAGTACAGTTGCAGATAGTGACGCTAATAAGGACAGTCCCTCCGCTATATTTCCACTCTTTCTCCATAAAAATCGCCATGTTATGGTATCCTTGATGTCAAACTCGATCGTCTTATTTAGCTGTGATTTAATTTTTTCACGGGTTTCGTCGTATAAATATTCACTGGTCTGTGTTATTGGCTGAGTCGCGGATGGTCTAATTTCAATCGATACAAGCTCCTCACTATCGTCAGGGTCGTCGATATCTATATCTGCTATGGCCGATTCAAAATCAGTTATTACATCTGGTGCCACGCAGGGTGCCAACCCAGGTGCATTATTAATAAATTTTTCCATATATTAATATATGAGTTTAAATTCTGATTAAAAAACCCCGCTATACATAAATGTCATCTAACTCAACCTTGACTAAACATAGTGCATTAAATACTGTTAAAAAAAATTTGGATGTTTTAAAGTCCAAGTCACGGAAAATAGAAAAGGACATAGAGCATATAGTAACAGTCTCTACATCTAAAGAAAAGCAGGCGTATGAGAAGGCCCTGAAGCGCTACACTGATAAAATGAATGCAGTTCTGGCAAAGGAGGAGATTAAAGATAAGTTGGAAGAAAAGTATTCTTGTGACGAGAAAATCTATGACATTTTTACCAAAGTAAAAGCCAACTATCAAATAGCACTCTCTACAATTATGAACCAACCATTAACAGACGAAGAAAAGGACAGTAAAATCAAGCGGCTGCAGAATAAAATTCAGGAGGCTTTAGTAAATGATGAAGATCGGAAAATTATATCGATCATCCGAAAACAAATGAAGGACCTCCCATATCGGAATGTTAAAATGCTATGTTAAGGAAGTAGTTCAGTAACCCATTATGTATATAAGGTTATTGTGCTAGTAACTGTATAACATGAATTGTAAAACTATTTGGGAAAAAGTTAAGAAACTATTGGGTATGACGCCAAATGAAACGACTGTAGTGGGTGTAAACCCACCAGCCGAAGAACAAATCACCGAGTTAAAATCGCTATTTATGGAAGAATTACTTGCGTCTGAACCCAGTCCCTTAGCAGAAGCATTAAGGATTACAGCAACCAGAGAAAATTCTCAACCATATAGTAGTGAAATGACCGTCAAATCACAGCGGGGTTACATGTACAATAATTTAAGTATATATAAATTTGTGGAGCGGCTATATTATAGGACATATATAACCTATTTTAATAAACAATTAATTATTTTTAACAAAAATCCCCGATTACCGTTGGATGGTTGGTTCCAGTCTTGTTTTTCCTGCGATACGATTACAGGTCAACTACACCGATGTGATAATTATGAGAGACCTAATTTGTTTGTTCGGATGTGTCAGGCGTGCAGTGAAGATTATAGGTCCCACCCTAAATCTAAAGACAGTATATTACTCACAGAAGATTTGAATGATGCGATAACAATTATGGAGAGTTTGGGTTTGTAGTTTAAATATTAAATTAGTATAATATAAATTTATACGATTATAATAATGAAATCTTTCATCGTAGTCTTTATGGTATTTATCGTATTCATTATAGTATATGTACTCGCTTTTGGAGGACGAAGCATTGAACCCGAAACCTTTACGGATTTTTCGGAGTATACACTTCGCGAGACGTCAGAAGATATTTTTGACACGTTCTATGCCACAGAGTATGACGAACTTTTTAAGTCGTATCGAAATATTGAACCCGTAATCAGTAATATTTTACACTATACCATCGAAGAAGATCAAAAAAATAATCCAAAAATTTTAGATATTGGTTGTGGGACTGGTCTATACCTCCAGGCCTTGGGAAAACATTCATTTAATTTAGTTGGGATTGACAATTCGGAATCTATGTTAAAAATAGCCGAAACCAATAGCGAGTCGTCCAAGTTAGTTAAGGGGGATTTTCATGAACGAGACTTATTTAAATTACGGGAATTCTCGCATATACTATGCTGTTTCCTAACGATTTATTATAGCGACGACGTCGAGAAACTTTTTAAAAATGCCAATTATTGGTTACGGATGGGCGGTTTCTTTTGTATTCATCTTCTTGAGAGGGCTCCTATATCTACAACTAAACTTAAATTAAATAATTACAATTGTATTACTACTTGGGCGAAAGATGGTGAATACGATATATTTGAAGAAAATTTCTTATTTAATGATAAAAAACGCTTAATAAAAAACCGTCATATGTTGAAAATAAAGCCGTTGGGGTTTTATATAAACCTTGGTAAAAAACAAGGGTTTAAAATATTTAAAAAAATAGACCTGTCCCCAAATTCCTTTGGTAAAAATAATTTACTGATTTTTAAAAAACAACATGGGCCTTAAACTTAGAATAATTGACAATTTTCCTATACATATTATATAATACGTATATAAAAACCTATTTACGATTAGATATTTATAACCATTTGTATTTAAACAACTAAAATACTTATCACTCGGAGGGTCCGCACCTGGCATCTAATCGGACGTCCGCTTTCTCCTTCCTCGACATCGATTCCGAGATAGCACTGGTGGGGCAGCAAACACCACCGATCCCCCCGTTGCTCCTCTTCAGCTCCGCTTGGCGTTCCAGCTTTTCGCCATCGTTGCCTTTAAGGGAGACCGGTTTATAATAGCATTGTAACTCGCCGGTTTTCTCTGCGTGAACCTTACACCGATCTCGAGCATCTTTCCCCGCCGTCAGACCTCTACCGCGATCGCATCTCGGACCCCAACCTTGTCGCATCTGCTGCTTTTTTCTATGTCTTGTCATGCGAGGAGTGGATTCCCCGGGTGCAGCGGGTGCGGCGGCGGCGACGGGTGCAGCGGTGCTACCGAAGAAACCCCACCCCGACTTCACGGGCTTAGAAGCAGGACGCTTCTTCGCGGGCTCTTCGGTAGCAGTCTTAGAGGCAGCACCACTCGCCGTCTCGGCGGCCGCTTGCTCGGCCTCAGCCTCCTTTCGCCTTTGAGCTTCCTTTCGCCTTTGAGCTCGCCGGTGATCGATCAGTTCCTGTCTCTCTTTCTCTCTCTTCATATTCTTTATTTTCTTAATAAACAGTTTCCAAATGGAGTTGTTTTGTTTTGAATCTTTCTCGTCTGGAATCTTTATCCCCAATTCGTGCGCGTCGGTGTGGAAGGCTTTGAGCTCCTTATTCTTGGCGGACACCAGTGCTGTGTACATATAGCCGATTTTCTTTTTAGAAATGCATCCTGAATAGTCCCATTTTTTATCACCGTTTGGGCCACAACCACATATAGAACAATATAACTCCCCTGTACCTTGGGGTAAGTTGTAAGACGATCGACCCTCATTCATAACCGCATCAATTAATTTATCATGCCAATCATCTGCCATGTTGTCAGTAAGAGACCAATAGCCACCCTTACCACACTGACCTACGTCTTCGTAGTGTTTTGTGAAGGCAACTTTTACCGCCTCCCAATGCTTCCCAAACAGGCGCCTCGCTACATAGTGGTACATATGTTTCGTCAGTGCCCAAGGTTTAAGCGACGCACAGGCTCTAATCACTGGGGAAGTCCGCATTTTTTCCTCAATGTTTGCAATTTCCGCATCAGCAGCGGCCAGCCGGTCTGCCTCCCGCGCCGCCTTCGCCGCTACCGCTCGCCCTCGCCAAGCTTGGAGCCTCTGCTTCAATCTGTTATCTTTAGCAAGCTGGTCCGCAGCAGCGACGGCCCTGTCTATCTCCAAGTTCAAGTCGGAACTGCATTTGTCAGCCGATGCGGCCGCACTTTTTGCTATAGATACCGCCGATTCCGTGTCGCGACCAAGTTCCACTAATACATTTAATTTGGCAGATGGGAGGGGGTAATCATAGATTGCATCGACTGCCTCG
>Ga0115008_10004431_pt1 | contig 11660 bp, 8 predicted proteins | sample FraStrMetagenome_FD_87164 | JGI IMG/M metagenome (GOLD analysis project Ga0115008, IMG submission 87164) | Marine eukaryotic phytoplankton communities from Arctic Ocean - Fram Strait ARC3M Metagenome | ecosystem: Environmental > Aquatic > Marine > Oceanic | place: Fram Strait | collected 2012-06-18
CAACATTTTCCCCTTCGAGAAAAATATCAACGTTGGATAACCTTTGACATTAAACCGTTTACACACAATCGCGTGCTTCGTACAATCCACTTTAGCCATTGTACCGTAGGATGGTTCTTCCAGTTCCGCCAATCGCTTTCCCGCATCCTTCCAACCAGGCGCCAAACTTCGACAATGTCCACACCAAGGTGCATAAAATTTTACAAACCAGTTTCCCGTCGTGGCCCCCGTTGCCGCCTGCGTCTGATGCTCAAACGTCGAAGCTGTCAGCTCAACGATATGATCTACACTACTACTACTACTACTACTGCTGCTGCTGCTCGACGATAAGGATATGCATGCCAGATAACAGAATAGGATTAAGGTTGTCTGCCATTTGAAAATCGACATGATATCCATTCTTCTCATGAACAGACGACAAGGGACAAGTGGTACTCATTTGTGACATATCCGATGTCCGTGGTGTATGTGTAACTGTGTAAATGTGTAGGGGTAAGTAACACTCCACATACTCGTACTCGTATGAGCCCACATAATTTCTAATTTAGCGTATGAAGGTTCATAAGAAATCATCTTTTCAACATTCGCCTGTAGGTCTCCATTCTCCATTCTCCATCTCCTCGATCCTCGATCCTCGATTGGGTGTGTTATATTATAAAACAACGACCGAACAGAATCATGGAAACATTTACATCTCAAAAAGAAGCTCAACAATACGTAAGCGGAAGTGCACGAGATATCGCGTCAAATTTGAAGAAATGTGGTGGTTTGGCGTGTCAACGTGATAGTTTCCTCCGAACGTGGCACTCGGCAAACATCATCAGCTATGCAAGCTTCGAGGCACGAGAAAAGAAAGTCGGGAAAAAGAAACAAAAAAAGAAAGGAACACATGCTGTACCGAAATCGGTGGACGCCGATGCGAATAAGTCAAGTCCAATTTCGTTTGCTGTAACGCTCTCCGACTCTGTGTTCTTTCCGGAAGGAGGTGGTCAGTTTGCAGATCATGGCACTCTCACCCTCAAATCTGGAAAAGGGCAAGAAAATGTTGTACTCTATGTTTACGATGCTCAAAATGTGGATGAGATATGTGTCCTACTTTGTCGTCTACCTGCAGAATGTGACACAAATCCTGAAGATGTGTTGAATATAATGAAAAGATCAGATACAGAAGTCGAGCAATCGATTGATTGGGATAGGAGGTTTGACCAGATGACCCAACACAGCGGACAGCACTTATGTAGTGCGGTGGCTCTGTCCGAGTTTGAAATTGGGACTCATACGTTTAGTCTAGGTGATAACATCAGTTACATAGACTTTACAATTGATGAATCATGGGAGAAAGATCATGTCGTAAGTGTCTTTGCTCAAATTGAGCAAAAGGTGAACGAACATATTCGCGATAATGTATACATGTCGCCACAATGGTTAGAAAAGGACGATCCTTTGTTTCAGACGCAAGCGAGAAGCCGCCTTCTTCCGGACGGTATAAATGGACCTATCCGACTCGTCAAAATCGGAAATGGGATTGATTTCAGTACGTGTTGCGGTACACATGTTCCTACATTAGGACATCTGCAAATGATCAAGTTCTTTCGCATGGAGAAGGTAAAAAGCAACATATTCAGGGTCTACTTTGGAGCAGCCAAACGTTTGATAACCATTATGGATGATATGCGTAATTCTCAAGCTAAATTAACAAGTATGCTGGCTTGTACAGAAACTGAGCAGGTCGAGCGCGTGGCACAACTTTTAGATGACAAACGACTTCGAGAAAAAGATATTCGGGAACTTTATGATAAACTTGCTACTTGTAAGGTAAAAGAAATTTTGGAAGAGTTTAAGGACAGTGAAATTAATGTAGCTGTTGTTGACTTGGGTAACGTTGATATGGGCTACATGAATCTTGTCTCAACAAAAGCTGTTAACGAAAACTTGGATGATAATGCTTTATTTTTGTTCGTAGGTGGCAATGACGGATCGGACGATGGGTCGTTTCTACTTGTAGGCAACAAGTCAATTGTAGACAATTTTGGTAAAATAGTTGCGGAAATGTTCGAGGGAAGAGGTGGTGGAAGAAATGGAAAGTTCCAAGGGAAGGGGTCGCGAATAAGATCTGCTTTGGATGCTGTTAAGGATTTCTTGATCTATAAATGTGAATATTTGAAAAATGAAATTTGATGCTCAATTCTTACTTCAATTTACATGTTAAGCGCTTGCCTCGATCTTTGGACAATTTTTAATGATCTTACCATAATTTCACCTCCAGGTCGTAGCTTAATGTGATAAATATAGATGCTTTTCTTCTTAAATCAATTGTTAACAGTAAGGATTTAAGGCCTTAATCTGCAGACGGTTGGAACATTCCTTTGGCAATAGGTACATTTATTTTAAAGTGACTGAGTTTCTTTTGAAACCAATACAATACCATTTGACCAGTCTACCCTTTTTCCATTCTAATCTGAAAGCGGCGAAAAATAAACGCGAAAAGACTGGGAAAATAACGAATTTGAGCACAATGATCGTCGCCGTGGTCCTACAGCCGCGTTGTCGTGTGATCTAAGCAAAAAACAGAAGAATACCAAAGCATTAAAATATCTTCACGCATTGTATTTCATTTATAGCTTCTTGGATTTGTGCGACGGAGAATTATGAGAGTTATGCCAACCCTTAACGTGCATAGTATTTCACAAAAGTCTCCATAAAATGCTTGCTCAAATAGCAGCTTAACTATTTTAACGCCTTCTCCGTTTTCGTGAAGAAGAATCACGATCTCGCTCGTTACGGTTAAATCTATTCTTTCGTTGATCGTCCGCTGCGGCTTCACGCTCCATATCTTCCCAATCCATACCTTCCTCCGACAATTCATCGTCAACAAAACTTCCTTCGCTCGTTTCGCTGGCATAATCTTCACTTGCATTAGATTCCGACTCACTCTCTTCGCTCTGTTGACTGAAATCCGATTCCTCGCCATCCTCATCGCTTTCGTCTGAATCTCGACCACTCATACGTAAAAATTCCCATCCTGCCTCTTTCGTTGTAACTAAGTCCTCCTCAGTATCCTCATAAAAGCGGTCATCGTCCTTGACAGTATTCATAATGGATTTCCAGTTTAAATTCATTGGTCCCTCCGTAAACGATATTTCCATATCAGTGAGCCAATCCTGTATCCCATCCTTATCGTCGTTACCGATCATATCCACCCTCCACGGCTGTTTGCTAAAATCTTTATTTACTAGCACCATATCAAATGCTTTACTGGCGAATGTCACACGTTCAAAGTGAACGTGATCGATCTCGTCCAGAGGAATACAGAAAAATGGTGTTTCGGTTACGTTGATCAGACTATTGAGCGTCGGTTGCATGAAAACCATCTCGCGATGCGGCGTACCTGTATCAATAGAGGAATACAAATTAGAGAATGAGCATATATTATAAGAGCACAAAAATAGTGACACAAATTTTCAAAAGACTCTACCACTTTTGTCTGTGTAAGTCTCTCACCATTAAAACCAAGATCGCGATACGGAATATCAAACTCCAACTCATGATCAAACCTCTTCGCTGTCGACTCCACCTTCCGCGCAAATTCCTTGAACGCAACATTTAACTTCTTTCTCAACTGTCGCTCCCTCTGTTCATCGTCCACTTCATCTGGATCAAATGCCGAAGACCGATTCTCCAGCTGCATACTCGCTTCCACGACTTCTGTATAAAATTGTACGTCACGAAACTTTTTCTTGCCGATCATGATATCATTCTTCAAATGAAAATGCAACAGCACCATAATCTCATTTTCGCACGGCTGAAAGATCGCGCTTTGAACGTTATTGTACAACAAATCCAACATTTCTCCCTTTGACGATACAAATCTTAAACCATTGGAATGTACCTCTAAATTCCCCTGAGTTTTTCTACCGCTCAACACCGGTCGCATAGTCACATCTGACAACCGACTAACGCGTTCATTCTTAATGCGCTGCAATCTATCCTGTGTAACCAATGTACTTTCCAATAACTTCTGTTGGATACGGTTGCGAAATCGCTTGCGCAGTTCTGATATCTGCCTAAATGCCTGTGTTAAATTCGAGCCGTCGATGCTTCGATACGTCACTTCTCTGATGAACGTCGCCCAGTGTGCATGTTTTCCTATCAATTTTGACATATTCGCACTGGCATCTTTAGGTATGGTCTGTCCCGCTCCATAGAAATTAATGCGTAGATACGTAGCTCGCGAATCCGGATCGGGCAGTACTACGCTCTTGATGCAGCTTATGTGAAACGGAACAGGTATGCCATTAATAGGAAGCAGTATGGCTTCATTGGCCATGTCTACTTTTACCACATGCCCCATCGCGCCTTCAGGATAAGCACTAGTTTTCTTGTAAGTTTGTAATTCGTCCGCTTCGGTTTCCTGTGTGTCATCAGAAGTTTTGGACCGTGCGATCTCGCGAAGACGGGTTTCATTGCGTCGTTTGAGGATGAGGATTTGTTTCTTTTCGCGGTCTGCTATAGCGTTAACGTTGGCTTGAGAAACTTCGGCGGTACGGGAGGAAGAACGTTTGCTAGTGCGATCCATATTTTTGGCTATTTGGGCGTCGGCGGAGGAACCATTAGTTTGGCTGCCACGCTTAGCTTTGTTCTCTACGCTGACATCTTCGTCATCTGAGCTGGAGGAATCGTTCTTTGAAATGGTATAGGTGATATCGGTTGAGGATTTCGCATGCTTTGTCAATATAGCCGCTTTACCCTGTTCACTGATGTTAACAGTGTCTCCTATGAGCAGTGCGTATTTCTAAATGTATAGCAGGTTTTCAAGATTACGTTTTCGAGACATATTTTGAGCTAGGGCGATGAATATGTCGAGAGAATAAGAAAGAGGAACGTACCTTGCCGCTGCTACCTTTTTGTGCTACGTTACTAAATCCCAACCCTAGATAAAAGCACATACCACTTCGAAAGGAGATATTACTCTTTGAATTCAATGTCAATGCAGCATCGCGAAAGTCGATACCAATGGCAAAACCAAGAGTTTTCGGTAGACATTCGATAAGATCCGGTTTCTTTTCTGACTTCAGAAACTTCACCGCAGCAGCCCGTACGCTCTTGAGCGGCTTACCAGGGATCATCTCTTTCAAGCAAGCCTCTTGCATTTGCAACAATATATTATACGTCTCCGTAACATCCTTGGGTGGATCAATGAGGAACGTACGAGCCACGTTGCTGCAATACATTTTGTATCTCGATCCAAATGAAGCAATAATCACGTCGTGTTTAAGTAGACTATCGTTGCTTTGCGCCGAAACTTTTAATTCATAGGAGCCACCTGACTGAATAATGGGAAAGTAACACGATTCTACATCCTCTTGTGGAACGTTCAATTGGATTTTTGTAGGTTCTTCAATGACATTCTCTACATCTTGTGCTAATGCCTCGTGCGTCACGCTGACTTCCTGGTCTATGATGCTTTCTAGTCTCGGCACAAAATAGCGTTTGAGGACTTTGTTGGTAAGTACTGCGCTCTTTTGAAGAATGTTGATTTCGTCCTCATTCTTAACGGATAAGCACAGAGAAAGTGTTCCAGTAACGTCCATGGGAGATCCATTTCTGTCGGCAAAAGCCGATCGAAACGATGATGCCAGCTTCGAAGTATGTCCGTCATATTCCTTTGCCAGTACTCCAAAAGATTCTGATTCTTTAGGCAACACGGCTTCGATGTCAGGGACGAGCGGTTCCAAACCAGCTTTTTTATCCCACGTGAGCAATTCGAAGCTAAGTTTTTCGTACAACGACGATTCAGCAGCACTCAAAAAATCCGCTTTTTTCCTTGATCCGATAAAGACCAACTTAGACTCGGTCATTATTAGCAACGTGTCCTGAAAAAAAAACAATTTTGATACACGAAAAAGGAACAAAACTTTTAATTCTTTCAACAATACTTACTGGTAACTCATATCCAAACAAAAATGTATGCAAAACTTTACTTTTAAGATATGGATTAGTATCAGTTCCAGTTGGAGGAGGAGTTATCACTATCACCTTCGTATTGTAAAGATTTCTACTCCGGAATAGAAATTAGGCGCGCAATAAGTAAGAATTAAAACGTGAGAAAAATTAACGCCTAATTATGGTAATTAGCTTATGATTGCATTCACTCACCGATGTTTAATCAAATGAGAGTGAACTCTTTCGATCCTCCTCGAAAAGCGATCGACATCCAGCTGGTATCCAGCATTATCAGCCATTGTTTGCAATACTGATTTTTCTTGAGATTTATAAACAGGTCAAAATGAAAGGCTTTGACGTTTGTCGGACAGTTAATAATGCGCCAAATATGTGGACGGATATTGCTGCAGGATACTCATATGTGTGCCCCCTCCATAACATTTCTCTGAACCTGCAGCTTTTTAAATGTAGCTAAGTTAGATAATTTAAAACTCTCGTGCTTTTCATTTTTCCCGAATCACGCGTACATTTTACCTACGACCGTAATCGTAATGTTAGTATTTGTCTTAATCCATAGCCATGCCCCACGACCATTTTACGTCAGTGATCTTAGATATTTTGGCTCACGCGAGTACACTTCGTTAATATCTACGATTCATTCATATCGGTAAGCCTGGAAATCGTCGTGTTCTGGGTGGTTTGATCGCAAAACTACATTTCTTAAAAACCATTGAATTTTCTTCGTAGTACATATAATTGAAACCACATTCCGTCACCAACACTTCATGTCGTTCACATTCGTAAGCAGCATCCGTAAGCAGAAGATATTTCTGATCTAAATATCATACTTAGATGGGATACGAAAAATGAATCAAGAGCTCGTAACGACATTTTTATCAAGATTAGATATTACTACAAGCGCATTTTTATCTCTCGTAGGCTGAGTGTCAGGCCATAGCGAAGTTTTCGCAAATCCAGATTCATCAGAAAATAGAAATCCTTAATCTACATCTTGAGGAATGATTGAGATATACCGTTTATGATTTGGTCTCTTCCATGTAGATCGTGCTACAGCAGCCATCACGAGAAATGTACGAACGTGTTTAGTGGTGGGACGAAATAACATAGTAATACACGTTCGAACCAAATGATCAATTTAAATTTCAGCGTAAGATCGTCTAGCGATGCAACATTTACATATCTTTCTGATCAGCTAAGAGGGTGATCACCCGTGCCATTCGGTGAAACTTCCTCTTTCGTTCCATTTTCAGCTATTTCGCCATTTTGGTCGCCCACATGAGTGGAACCGTTTGAATGAGTGTTTATACTCTCATTTCTGCCCGAAGAACAGGAAAGACTAGATTTTTCTTGTTCTGTTAATGATGACTGAATATTAAGGCCCAAATGACGGCGCAATATATTCGGAGCAGAAAAACTCCATCCCATTATGCCTTCAAATTGCAACTGTTGCGTCATCATTTCAATTTCTTGTATCATTCGAGTTTTCCCCTCAAACGTTTTAGGCATATCAAACTTCGGCGCCGTTTTAGTAGACGCGCTTGACAGCCTTTTGGATGATTCTCCATTTTGATTTTTTGACGCAGCGGCAATAAATAAAACGGGAACCTTTTGATCCACGTACGCAAAAATTCTGGAATAAACCTGCAAAATGAAAAGAAATTAGATAAGAATTACGCGTTATAATTGCGCCTGCAGTATCGCACACTTACATCTTGAAGATCATTTAAAGGCAGCAAGTTCTTAAGCACAGAATACATTTTCTGCACATTTGTAGCAATGCCGTTCAAAAATTTGCATAGTACAACTTCCTCACTAGCAGCTGCTCTCTCATCAAAATTTGTATTGAATATGAAAGGTGCTAACGCTCGTTCAACAATACCACCGACAATCGAAACGAACTTTGCTAAACATTTCTCACTATGCTCTGAAAAATCTTCTTTTACTCGATCTAAGTCATTCAAAAGCGTATGCTGTTTGGCAGGAAGTTGTGCCATCAGTGCAGCACGTAAATGAGGTAAAATAACAGATAGTAACCCAAGACTTTGTGTGACGAGAGCAAGATGCTTCGCATTAATTGATTTAAGGTTAGCTGACGATTGAAGCGCACCAGCTCCCAACACGAGTTGAGTCGTCCGAGAGTTGAAAAGTCTCAGGAGCTCTGTAACCTTCCCAACAATATTTGAAGCGAGTGTTTGAAAATGAGCTGCACATGCAACGTCTGTCATTATCATTTCTATCAGCACGAGACAACTCCAGACCAGTTTATATTTTGAACCCTCCACGTCCGCTTCCGTCAATTCACGTCTGCCATTGGAAGTACTCCTTACTGGACTTAAAGCTTCTGTTGATCCTGAAGTGCAATTTGCCACGCTGCTGAAAGATTTTCTCGACGCCAAAGCTGCCCTTCCCGTTGTTAAATGAGTTAAGGAGGATTGTCGCTCAGGAGACACCTGCGAGTAAAACCATATTTTATAAAATAATGAAGAGATCAGACATTTACGATCACTATTGTTGATCACTTACATTTACTTGTACCCATTTTTCACTATCAAGAGCGGCAACAAGGGCAGCCATGTGATTTTCGTGCTTCCTTTCTGTGAATCCCTTAACATGTGCTAGAAGTGTCGATCGAAGGCCATAAACTTTTGATACAGTGAAGCCTTCCAATTGGAGCGTGAACGATAAACATGCATCCCAGAGTCGCCTCATTTCGTCAAAACTTATTAGAGAATGAAGATCTTTTCGCTGCCGCATTAAACTACAAACAGATTTGTGGGCTACCTCTGCAACATTGGATAAATCATTTTCTTCATCTAGCTCATTTCCAGTTCCATTTTTTGTCTTTATTATCTGAAAATCAGAATACCCAGATGCTTCCAGAAACTGATTCACTCCCGCGGCACTTCTTAATATTCCCAAAATTTCACCAAACAAAAGATCAAGGCATCCCATAAATTGCTCGAATGACATAGATGTGACATCGTGCGTAATTTTTTTCTTTTTCGAAATGTCTGTATTTTTCATGATGTCTGCAGCACATTCGGTGACGATTGTATCAATTGTTTCGCCCATAACAGTTGAAAGTCTATCAATATACATTTTTCTAGCCATAGGTATAACATTACAAAGTTGTAGTGCATGTATTAATCTTTCAATCTCGTTCTTTCGCGTTTGCCTTGCTGCTAAGCTGGAACGACTGCTAATAGAAGTTTCATCGGACAGCTCCCATTCCATAAACAATACAATAAGTCGATCGGACAATTCGCTAATAACAAGTGTCTCGTAATCATTCAATTGGTTCTCTACTGTACACAGTGCTGATGAAGATGACAACCCTTGGTATGTCGATAACTGTTGAAATAAGATTTCACGTGTTCTATGTATTGTTTGAATTGCTCCCGTGAAGTCCCTCGCTGCAAGAAGTCCACCGATAGAATCTTTTGCTCCGAGCAAGGCCGATACATGTTCCAGGGAAAGCTCAATACCTTTTAAGTGTTCTCTTATTAAGGCATCTTTTGGAACTGGTGACAGCTCTTTACTAGTTTTCAACCCCATAGTGACCATCTTCTGATGTATCTGCTCAACTTCCATTCTCCCTTCATTAACCAAATCCTTTAAATTCTGGAATCGTTTCGTTTCGCTGAAAAAATGTTTTGACCTAGTTTTGACCTGTTCCAACAAAGCCGACTCAACAGTATCCAGAAAATTTGTCAAAACATCTTGTTGATCTGTAAAGTCGTTATTACTACTTTCGTTTTTCGTTAAGTTCAACACTTGCTCGAACATCAACGGATCAGTCAAGTCAAAGTCGACCAAAAAGAAAATATCTGGAACAGTATCTTCCCAACTTAACAATTCCTTTTCCGAAGAAGAAGACGTTATATGCGACATAGAAAATTCGTCTGCAGTCTTCCGTGTCCGATAGCTTTTACGCACAAACTCCTCCACATCGTGAAAATCCAAATCCTGCAAATAGGCCGGCGGTTGCTCACGTTGAAGCATCGGCATTTCATCCCAGTCCACCCCATGTTCATAATCATCCTGTAAATGAAACACAGAATCATATAACGACTCTATCGTGCCAGATGTACTATTGGAGTGACCCTCAGTTGTAATTACTACACTACATAAATTAAAATTATTGCGGTCTTCCCACGTGACCTCCTTAGCATCCTTCAAAGCTTGCATGTACCGTTGTTTTTGTTTTCGATTTCGTTGGTTGTTCACATTCCTTGACGTTACCGTTGAATCAACATTGTTGGAAATATGATTTGTTTGTTGATGGTTGGTAGGATGACTATTGAGTGGTGGGGCAGAGGTGCTCATGGTCATGGTGTTGTAGTTTGTAGTCCAAATGGATGTGATTGCGCACGATGAAAAAGGCCGATATGCATTTATTTTTTTTAGGAAAGGGCACAACAACAACAACACAACTCGTACATGTATACATACTCGTAGATACGCGGGCGAACATGTAAATACATGTACGCGTGTCTCCGAGATTGCTCGTACAAAATTCATCATAAGTTCCAGGGCATGGGACGATATTATTGCACGGTATTGCAATACTTTTAGGTCTAGCAATAATTATTGCAATACTTGGTGGGGGTGGGTCCAGCAATAATTATTGCAATATTTGGTAGGTCCAGCAGTAATTATTGCAATACTTGGTGGGTCCAGCAATAATTATTGCAATACTTGGTAGGTCCAGCAATAAGTATTGCAATACTTGGTGGCAAGACTTGGTGGATCCAGCAAGTATTGCAATACTTTGGTTCGTCTCAATACCATTGCAATAAAATATAAAATAGTATTGCAATAATTGCAATCTACCGCAAGTACAGTACCTCGGTGACATAAAGAATTGTACGAATGTAGCGAGACGAAAATTAGCGTAATACCTAACAAATAAATATACACTCTTAAAGGAGCGGGATCAAACTTTGCATTTGTAAAATAGTTTAGTTTTTTACGTAAGTATACGATGGATCGAAGTTACCAACTCCAAGCGGTTCAAGTCGGATATCAAAAGGGGGTCGTCGGAAGCATGATGAAAGATCTGACTTAGTGGGTGGATAGATCGCATTTGATCGGTACTAAGCAAAAAGGTAAGATTATAATGTCTTGCGTATGTCCGCGTCCTAAGGAAATGTGCAATGTAAATTGACCTTAATTAATTGCAATTGCAATAATCATCCCTTGATAAGTTGGCATTTTTCTAAACTCTCCTTCCCTATTATTTTTAGTCAGAGATAAACGTTTTAGCAATATAAGTGCCAGTTGCCAATGAAGAGGAAGAAGTTAAAGAAAAGTAGGTCCAGCAATAATTATTGCAATACTTGGTAGGTCCAGCAATAAGTATTGCAATACTTGGTGGCAATACTTGGTAGATTGCAATTATTGCAATACTTTGGTTCGTCCCAATACCATTGCAATAATCGCAATACTATTGCAATAAAATATAAAATAGTATTGCAATAATTGCAATCTACCACAAGTACCGAACCTCGGTTACATAAAGTAATAAAAGTAAAGTAGACAGCAATGGCCGATAATCGTCCGGCACCATTGATTCATTTCACTCAAAATTTTGTGAGCGGTCCACAAAGGTGTACAATGGTGCCGTATTTTACTTCTTACTAAAATTACTAAATTATTCCTAAAGTTCTCGAGAAGAATTGATTTCGAATTACATA
>Ga0115008_10004432_pt1 | contig 11659 bp, 8 predicted proteins | sample FraStrMetagenome_FD_87164 | JGI IMG/M metagenome (GOLD analysis project Ga0115008, IMG submission 87164) | Marine eukaryotic phytoplankton communities from Arctic Ocean - Fram Strait ARC3M Metagenome | ecosystem: Environmental > Aquatic > Marine > Oceanic | place: Fram Strait | collected 2012-06-18
ACAAAAGATTTAAAAATAAATGGTAGGCCTGGAGGGACTTGAACCCCCAACCACTCCGTTATGAGCGGAGGGCTCTAACCAGTTGAGCTACAGGCCTATAATATTTTGAACAAAATTATTCAAAACACGCAACTTATACAAGGACAAACGAACTATGTAAAGAATAAGAATGAAAGATTAAGTTTTTATATTCTGAAAATTTAATTTTCTAGAAATGATCTTAGCTTCCTAGATCTTGATGGATGTTTTAATTTTCTTAAAGCTTTAGCTTCTATTTGTCTAATTCTCTCTCTGGTAACACTAAATTGCTGACCAACTTCTTCAAGTGTATGATCAGTATTCATCCCAATCCCAAAGCGCATTCTTAAAACTCTCTCTTCTCTTGGAGTTAAACTAGCTAAAATTCTTGTGGTTGTTTCTCTCAGATTTGCGTGAATTGCTGCTTCAAGAGGCTGAACAGCCATCTTGTCTTCTATAAAATCTCCTAAATGACTATCATCTTCGTCTCCAACAGGTGTCTCTAAAGAAATTGGTTCTTTAGCTATCTTTAGAACTTTTCTAACTTTATCAAGTGGCATTGATATTTTTTCAGATAATTCTTCTGGGGTAGGTTCCCTACCAATTTCATGAAGCATTTGTCGTGAAGTTCTAACTAGTTTGTTTATGGTTTCAATCATATGAACAGGTATTCTTATGGTTCTAGCTTGATCTGCAATAGATCTTGTTATTGCCTGTCTAATCCACCATGTTGCATAGGTTGAGAATTTATAACCTCTTCTATATTCAAATTTGTCTACTGCCTTCATCAAACCTATATTTCCTTCTTGAATTAGATCTAAAAACTGTAGCCCTCTATTTGTGTATTTTTTTGCGATAGAAATAACTAACCGTAAATTAGCTTCAACCATTTCTTTTTTTGCTCTTGCAGCTTCACGCTCTCCTCTTTGAACAATTTGTATTAACTTTTTATACTCTTGGACAGGCATATTGACGTTATTGACAAAGTCAAAAACTTGATCACAAATACCAATAATTTCATCATTGTATTCACTAGTAAACTTTTCCCAACTCTTAGATTTACCTGGGTTAATAGCCCAATTATGGTTAATTTCATTTCCAACCCAACTGCTAATAAAAACTTTTCGTTTAACCCCACAATTCTCAGCCATCCTAAGTAAGTTACCCTCAATAGACGATATCTGCCTATTAAGACCATACATTTGGTCTATTAATTCTTCTTGTCTGTTATGGTTAAGGTATATTTTTTCCATTTGCTCAATAAGAATAACTTTAAGTTCTAGCAATCTTTTTTCGGATCTGCTTACTAAAGGCTCTGCTTTTCTCATCCTTGCTATTCTTCTATCACTAAGAGTTAAAATCTCTTTAAATGACTTTGCAACTTCATCAATCATACCCAAAATTTGTTCTTTAATTTCAGCTTCCATTGCAACTAATGATAAGTTTATATCGTCTTCATTCTCTTCTTCGTCTTCATCTTCATCTTCATTTTCTTTTACGTTTTCATTTTCGTTTTCTAAATTACTTTTAACTTCTTGGTTATCGTTTGTAATTTTTGTGCCTGTTGATAAATCATTTGTATTGTTCTCAATTTTACTTAATTTAAGATCCTTATTATTATAACTACTAATAATAGGCTCATTAGCCCCCCCGTTAATACGAGCATAGGTAGTTTCAAGATCTATTACATCTCTTACTAGCATTGTACCGTCATCTATTTCGTCTCTCCATTTAAGAAAAGCTCTCATAGCAAGAGGCGATTCATAAATACCACCAATCATCAACTCTTTTCCGGCTTCAATTCTTTTAGCAATAGAAATTTCACCTTCTCTTGATAAAAGCTCGACTGAGCCCATTTCCCGAAGATACATTCTAACAGGATCATCGGATCGAGCGCCTTCATCATCAGATAAATTTCCAGCTGTTCTATCCTCATTATCTTCGGTAGTTGTTTCTTCTTGTTGATCAACTATATTAAAGCCCATTTCGTTTATAGCTGAATGAATATCCTCTATTTGTTCAGAAGTGTATTCTCCTGGTGGCAGAGCCGCATTTAATTCGTCGAGAGTGACGAAACCATTTAACTTTCCTTTCTTAATCAAAGATTTTATTGCAGAGTTGTTTAAATCTAAAACTGGACTATCAGTCATTAATTTTGGATCTTTTTTTTTATTTTGATCTTTAGCTAACATATATTATTTACCTTGGATTTAATATAGATCATTGAACAGATTTAGTACCTATCAGATTTAATAATTCTTTAAAAGTTTTATTCACATTCTCAAAACTTAAGTTTGTTTCATCTAAATTTAGCCTAGAAGGATAATTACTTTTCATAAATTTAGATATTTGGGTATCAAAACCTTTATTTATAGCTTCCTGTTTCAAATCTTTTGAACTTATGTTTGGATTATTTGAAGCTGATTTTAGTATTATGTCCTTTAATGTGTTGAGGTCATTTTTTTTAAAATCTAATAACGATATATTTTCATCATAAGTTATACATATTTTTGGATATAATAACATTATATATATAATAGCACCAATCTTAATTTCAACTCCTGTTTTTGGAAGTTTTGTTTTGGAAAAAGATAAATTTGAACTAATGATATTTCTACCTAATGTTTTTTTAAAACTACCTCCAGTTTGACCTCTGAAAACTTTAATTCTTCTTTCAATCTCGTCTTTGAATGCTAATTTAATATTCATATCCTCAATGCTTTTAACTTTTTCTCTTACATAATTCCAAAACATAACATTTGTTTCTGGTTCATTTTCTCTAACTAATTTTAAACCTTCCATCCAAATTAAATCAATAACACCAATCGCTTTGTCTAATATATTTTCAAATTCTTTTATACCATATTTATTTATAAAATCTTCTGGATCAAGATCCTCTGGAAGAAATACAAATTTTAATCTTTTATTTATCTTTAACATTGGCAAATATTTTTCAAAAACTCTTAAAGTTGCAATTTTTCCAGCATTATCTCCGTCAAAAACTAAAAAAGCTTCATCTGTTAGATTGAAAATATTTTCTATTTGCTGAGTAGTCATAGAAGTGCCTAAAGACGCCAGGGCAGGATATCCAAACTTATTTAAGGCAATACTATCCATATATCCTTCGCAAACTATAAACCTTTTTTTATTTAAAAGCTTTTTAGCGTTAAAAACGCCAAAAAGCTGCCTGCCTTTGTGAAATAAATGTGTTTCAGGAGAGTTTAAATATTTTGGGTTTCCTGTATCTAATATCCTTCCGCCAAAAGCAACAACCTTTCCTAAATGATTCAATATAGGAAACATAAGTCTTTCATTAAAATAAAAAATTAAATCATTATTTTGATTTTTTTTAGCTAATCCAACATTGATGATGTCATCCAAAGAAAAACCTTCTTTTATCAAGCAAGATACTAAATATTTATTTGACTTAAGATTGCCGGAATAACCAAGAAAAAAATTTTGTATAATCAAATTATCAATATTTCTTTGACTTAAATATTTTCTTGCGCGTTCGCCAATTGGTGCATTAAGGTTTTGGATGTATGATTGGGAAACTCTTTTTAAAAGATTGTGAAGATTTATTTCTTTTGGGTCGGGAGTAAAATTTGAGTTGGAATATTTAATTCCTGCTAAATCTGCTAAGCTTTTTAAAGCATCTGTGAACCCAATATTTTCCATTTCCATTATATAAGTAAAAATATCCCCGTTTTTTCCACATCCAAAGCAATGATAAAACCCTTTATCATCTGAAATATTAAACGAAGGAGTTTTTTCTTTATGAAATGGACATAAAGCAATAAAATTAGATTTATCACGTTGTTTTAAAGATATATTTTTTTTTATTAAATCAGAAAGCTTGATTACACTCTTAATTTCTTCTTTTAAGTCCATTTTCTATTCTTATTTAATAATAACTTTGTCTATATATTTATAAATTAAGAAGCTTTGCTTTAATAATTTTACTAACAACCCCAAAATCCATTTTACCATTATATTCGTCTTTAATTAAATTAATAACTTTACCCATGTCTTTAATGGATTCTGCTCCACTTGATCTAATTGAATTAGTAATAATGTCATTTATTTCATTTTCTGACAATTGCTCTGGCAAGAAATTAGATATTATTTTAATTTCATCTTCTTCAATCTTAACAAGATCGTCTCTTTTACCTTGAATATACATTTCTATAGAAGCATTTCTTTGTTTAATCATATTTTGAAGAAGTGAGATAATTTCTGTTTCATTTATGCCTTCAGAATTACTTTTGCTTCTGGCGCTTATATCCTTGTCTTTAACTGCAGCTAGTATAAGTCTGAGAGTGTTTGTTAATGTAATATCTTTGTTTATCATTGCTTCTTTCAGCAATTTAGAAATATTTTCCCTAATAGTCATTCATAAATCCTTCTTATAGTTTAATCCTGTGCCCTTTAACAATAGGAATCATTTTATAAATCAATACGAACTAATGGCAAATAGTATTAAATTTTATTGACGAAGACCCTAATACAAACTAATTAAACTGGTTATGAAAAGTATAGACAAAATTTTATTATTATACTTTAAATTATCATAAGTAGTAATTCAAATACTCTTAGTTGAGTTATACTAATAAGGTATAGAATGAAAGAACCAAACAGAAAAAATAGCCTTCATGATGAAGGATATATTCCTTTTGAGTTAGACGAAATTAACAAAATTAAGGTTCTTGATTCCATACTGATTTTAAATGATGGAAATGTATTTTTTGGAAGATCGTTTGGATCAAAAAAGACAAGCATTGGAGAAATTTGCTTTAATACTTCACTCACAGGTTATCAAGAAATAATTACAGATCCATCTTATACGAATCAAATTATTACTTTTACTTTCCCACATATTGGTAATATTGGCACAAATAATTTTGACAATGAAAGCAATATTAAATCTATAGCTGGAATCATAGTTAGACAACATCCCACAAAACCATCTAATTGGCGTTCTGAGAAAGATTTTAATGAATGGCTCGTAGAGATTGATGTACCTGGAATTTCAGGGATTGATACAAGATTATTAACAAAAACCATGCAAAAACATGAGACTTGTAACGCCTTACTGAGTTATAATAAGGATGGTATATTTAATATAAATCACTTAAAAGAAAAATTAAGAAAACATCCAAGTATGAATGGTTTAAACCTCTCATCTTTAGTAACAACTAAAAATCAATACCATTTTAATGAAAATCTTCATCATTTTATTTCTACTCAACATTCTACAAATAAACATTTTAAACCTAAAATTGTTGTAATTGATTTTGGAGTTAAACAAAATATACTCCGCCACCTTGTTAATATAAATGCAGAAATAACAGTATTGCCAGAAGACACTCAAATTGAAGATATAAAAAAACTTAAACCTGATGGTATTTTTCTGTCAAATGGACCCGGTGACCCGTCCGCAACTGAAAAAAAATGCAGAAACCTTCTTCAATCATTATTTAAGTTAAAATTACCTGTTTTCGGAATATGCATAGGTCATCAATTATTTGGTTTATCATTTGGAGCAAAGACTAGTAAAATGCCGCAGGGTCACCGTGGAGCAAATCATCCCGTTAAAAATTTAATTAATAATAAAGTTGAAATTACTAGTCAAAACCATGGTTATGAAATTGTATTAAAATCTCTTCCTGAATGCCTAAAAGTAACTCATATTTCTCTTTTTGATAAATCAATAGAGGGCCTTAAACATAAAGAATTTCCCTTTTTTTCAGTTCAATATCATCCTGAAGCTTCCCCGGGCCCAACAGAATCGTCATATCTATTTGAACAATTTTTAAACCTTATTAAAGATTCAAAAAAAAATGCCAAAACGTAGTGATATAAAGTCCATTTTGATTATTGGTGCTGGTCCAATTATAATAGGTCAAGCGTGTGAATTTGACTACTCAGGAGCTCAAGCATGTAAAGCTCTTAAAGAAGAGGGCATTAGAGTAATATTAATTAATTCTAATCCAGCTACTATTATGACAGACCCTATGATGGCAGATTCAACATACATAGAACCTATTGAAAAAAATGTTATAGAAAAAATTATCAAAATCGAAAAACCTGATGCTATCCTTCCAACTATGGGAGGACAAACTGCTCTGAATGCAACTCTAGAATTGTTCCATTCTGGAATTCTTGACAAATATAACATTGAAATTATAGGAGCTAAACCTGAGTCCATTAATAAGGCAGAAGATAGAGAGTTATTCAAAGAATGTATGAGCAAAATTGGTCTAGAATCTGCAAAAGCTAAAATTGCCAAAAATCTTGAAGATGCAGAATTAGCGTTAGAGTATGTTGGACTTCCGGCCATTATTAGACCATCTTTCACTCTTGGCGGAGAAGGAGGAGGTATTGCTTACAATAATGAAGAATTTTTAGAGATAGTATCTAATGGACTTAAACTTTCTCCAAATACTGAAGTATTAATAGAAGAATCTCTGCTTGGTTGGAAAGAATTTGAAATGGAGGTTGTAAGAGATCATTCAGATAACTGTATAATTATTTGTTCAATTGAAAATGTCGATCCAATGGGTGTTCATACTGGAGATTCTATAACTGTAGCACCTGCCCTAACTTTAACTGATAAAGAATATCAAAAAATGAGAAATGCAAGTATTGCAGTTCTTCGAGAAATTGGTGTTGATACAGGTGGTTCAAACGTACAATTTGCACTAAACCCTAATGACGGCCGCTTAATAGTAATTGAGATGAACCCAAGAGTAAGTAGATCTTCTGCACTGGCTTCAAAAGCAACTGGTTTTCCAATAGCAAAAATTGCAGCAAAATTAGCAATTGGTTATAGTTTAGATGAATTACAAAATGATATTACTAAATCTACTCCTGCTAGTTTTGAACCAACTATTGATTATGTTGTAACTAAAATACCTCGTTTTACATTTGAAAAATTTCCTGGAAGCAATAATTTTTTATCAACATCAATGAAATCAGTTGGTGAAGCAATGGCCATTGGACGATCTTTTCAAGAATCTCTTCAAAAAGCATTGCGCTCTTTGGAAACTGGTTTATCAGGCTTGAACGATGTCCATTTTCCAACTCAAATGGAACAGACAGATGGCAAGGACAATATAGCTGGATGGTTAGCAGAACAAGTACCTGAAAGGATCTTGAGAATTGCCACTGCTTTTAGGAACAATATCTCTATAGAAGAGGTATCAAGCATAACTAAATGGGACAAATGGTTTTTGAGTCAAATTTATGGAATTGTAAAAGTTGAAGAATTGTTCAAAGATAAAACATTTAAAATAGATGAACCTGCTTTACGCAACTTAAAATCTATGGGCTTTTCAGACAAACGTATTTCTGAACTCATCCAAACTAATGAAGATGAAATAGTTAAACTGAAACATAAATATAAAGTTTTTCCAAGTTATAAGAGAGTTGATACTTGCGCAGCTGAATTTTCTTCTGAAACAGCCTATCTTTATAGTTCTTATGAACAAAGTGATATTAACGAATGTGAGGTTCAACCCTCAAATAAAAAGAAAGTGATTATTTTAGGAGGAGGACCAAATAGGATAGGTCAAGGAATAGAGTTTGATTATTGCTGTGTACATGCTGCATATAGTTTAACAGAAAGTAATTTTGAAACTATCATGATTAACTGTAATCCTGAGACAGTTTCAACTGATTATGATACTTCAGATAAATTATACTTTGAGCCTCTTACACATGAAGACGTTTTTTCTATCTTTGAAAAAGAAAATCAGAATGGTGAAGTGATAGGAGCAATTGTTCAGTTAGGAGGACAAACACCTCTTAAAATAGCATCTAGTTTGGAAAAAGCAGGATTAAAAATTTTAGGAACAACAGTTGATGCTATTGACTTAGCAGAAGACAGAGAAAAATTTAAAAAACTTTTACAGACTTTAGAATTGAACCAACCCTTAAATGGTGTTGCCAGCAGCAAAGTTGAAGCTATTAAAATTGCAGATGAAATTGGTTTTCCAATAGTTATAAGACCAAGTTATGTAATTGGAGGCCGAGCTATGGAAATAGTTCATAATCACGACCAATTACAAAAATACATTAATGATGCAGTAAGAGTGTCTGGTAATAATCCAGTCTTAATAGATAGTTTTTTAAAGAACGCACTTGAAGTTGACGTAGATGCCTTATCAGATGGAACTGATACTTATATAGCTGGAATAATGGAACATATAGAAGAGGCCGGCATTCATTCTGGTGATTCAGCTTGTGCCCTTCCACCTCAAACATTAAGCAAAGAAATAATAGATGAAATCGTTATACAAACAAAAAAGCTTGCAAAATCGCTGAATGTAATTGGTTTTATTAATATTCAATTTGCCATTCAAAATAAGAATATTTTTATTCTAGAAGTTAATCCTCGAGGAAGCAGGACTATACCTTTTGTAGCTAAGTCTATTGGTATTCCTCTAGCTAAAATTGCTTCTAAAATAATGGTTGGTGAAAAATTATCTAATTTTAATCTAACTGAGCCCAAAACAAGTCATATAGCAGTGAAAGAAGCAGTTTTTCCATTTGCCCGATTTCCAGGTACAGATGTCATTCTTGGGCCTGAAATGAAATCAACCGGTGAAGTTATGGGTATAGGTTCGACGTTTGGAGAAGCTTTTGCTAAGAGCCAACTTGGAGCAAATGTAAACCTACCAAAAAAAGGAGAAGTGTTTATTTCCGTAAAAGACGATGATAAACAAAAAATAATTCCTATTGCAAAAAAGCTTGTTGAATTAGGGTTTACAATATGCGCCACTTCAGGAAGCGCTGAAACTTTGAATAATAACAAAATAAAAGCTAAGTATATTAAAAAAGTTGTTGAAGGTAGGCCAAACATAGTAGATGCGATGCTTTCAAATGATATACAACTTGTTATTAACACATCTGAGGGAGTGACCTCTATTAAAGATAGTTTTTCCTTAAGACAAACAGCACTTTTAAACAAAATACCATATTATACAACCTTACAAGGTGCTAACGCAGCTTCATTAGCAATAAAATCTATAATTGATAAATCCATAAACGTTAAATCTATTCAATCATATTTTGAATAATTGGATTTTTTATATTATAATTTTTCTTTAGTTTGATTTAATGGATATTATAATGGATAAAATACCCTTCACATTACCTGGCTTGGAAAATATAAAATCTGAGTTAAATAATCTGAAAAAAGAGGAAAGACCAGCAGTTATCAAAGCTATTTCAACTGCCAGGGAACATGGCGATTTAAAAGAAAATGCAGAATACCACGCTGCTAAGGAAAAACAATCATTTATAGAAGGCAGAATAACAGAACTTGAAGATGTTGTGAGTAGAGCTGAAGTTATAGATTTAAATAAATTATCTGGTAAAACGATCACTTTTGGTACTAAAGTTAAAATTGTCGATGAAGAAACAGATCAAGAAACAGATTACCAAATAGTAGGCCCATATGAAGCTAACCTTGAATTAGGCCTAATTTCAATTGCATCTCCAATTGCAAAAGCATTAATAGGAAAAGAAAAAGGTTCTTCCGTTGAGGTTAAAACTCCTAGTGGTTCTAAAAATTATGAAATAATATCAATAGAAGTAATTAAATTATAGCTTCAAAAGGTATTCCTGGCAGGCTTTTTGTACTTCTAATATTTAAAGACGTTTTAACATTACTTATCTTTGGGGCCTGAGTAAGTTTAGCAGTTAAGAACTTTTGAAAATCATCCCAATCCTTAGCTACAATTTTTAAAAGAAAATCTACTTCTCCCATAAGCATATGGCATTCCCTTACCTCAGGAAAGACAGAAATATAGTTTTCAAAAATTTGAAGGTCTTTCTCAGCTTGACTTTCAAGACCAACATATGCAAATACAGTTACTTTGAAATTAAGAAGTTCTGCGTTTATTTCTGCATTATAACCTTTAACAAAATTTGTGTCTTCTAATGCTTTTACTCTTCTTAGACAAGAAGGTGGTGAAATATTCACTAGGTTTGCTAATTCTACGTTACTTATTCTTCCATTTAACTGTAACTCACTTAGTATTTGCAAGTCTATTTTATCTAACTTTGTTTTTTGAGTTTTCATTTTGTCTATATTTCTTTATGTTAATAATAAAATATAAATAATGTAATATTATTAATATAATTAGCACATAATTGCAATTTTATTTCAATGCATGCAAAAACTGTTATTTTTTAAAAGAGTTAAGAAAAATTTGACAAAGTCTACCAAAATTAACACGTGGGTTATAAGTGATGGAACTAAAGGTATGGAAAATCAATCTTTAGCTGTTGCAAAATTACTAGGTTATGATTACGAATTGATAAATTATAACCCTCCATATTTATTAAGAAAAATTCCTCTAATTGGAAAATTTTTATTAACCTCCAATATTCTAAAAGAACTAAATCAAAAACCTTTACCTAAATTTGTTATAACAACTGGTAAAAGAATGGCAGGGATTTCAATAGCAATAAGATTTTTTTTTAAAAATAAAATTAAAACAATTCATATTCAAAACCCAAAAATATCAAGAAATCAGTTTGACCTTTTACTAATACCTGAACATGACGCAATAACAGGTAAAAATATAATCCAAACTAAAGGTGCATTATCTTTTTTTTTAAATCATGAAATTCAAAATAAAAAGAATTTAACTACAGAAAAACCTATAATTTTTTTAATGGTAGGTGGTCGTAATAAAAGATATAATCCTAAAAGTATTGATTATTATGATTTAGGTATCAAAGCAGTTAAAGCTTCGAATTTATTAAACGCGAAGTTAATAATTTCTACTTCTAGACGCACAGGAATAAAAGCTGAAAAAATATTGAGGTCAATTTTTTCCAAAAAATTAAATGATTTTAAGTTTTATACATTTAATAGTAAAAACCCATATCCTAATATTCTTCAAAAAGCGCAATACTTAATAGTTACAAGCGATAGCGTAAGCATGGTCTCAGAAATGGCAACTATTTCAACACCTCTATTTGTTTCGTTTTTTCCTCAAGAAAACGGTAAAATTTTAAATTTTTTAAATAATCTTAAAGATTTGGGAATCATTAAGAAATTTGAAGGTAAATTGTTTAATTATAATAAGAACAATTTACACACAAATGAAAAAACAATTTTAAAAATAAATGACTTTTTTAGACTCTAATATATTACCAAGAGCCCTAAGTCTTTGAATTTTGTCTTCAAGTACATTCCAATTATCGTGCAAAGAAATTTGTTCCCATATCTTTTCAACTTCATTTATTAATAAATTTTCTCGGTTTTGATCTAACATATGTTTTTTTTCTGAACTACGATTAAATGAAGTGTTGCTTTTTAAAATATCCGTTACTAACAAAAATTGTTTAACTTTGTATTTACTACCATAAGAGCTTTTGAGACAATCAATTATGCTGTCGCTACCACCATAAAAATCATAAAAAAAAGAGCCATAATCAATTTTATTTTTTTCACTCTCATTTAATAAGATGTGCATGATTTTATTTAGGTCATTTGAATTAATATCTTCAATACCCAACCTCCAACAAAAATGTCTTTTGAGAGATAAATGAAAATTTTTAGAAAATTCATTTAAAATTTCAATAATTCTTTCTTCACTTATAAATTCTTTTAAACTATTTCCTA
>Ga0115008_10004435_pt1 | contig 11655 bp, 10 predicted proteins | sample FraStrMetagenome_FD_87164 | JGI IMG/M metagenome (GOLD analysis project Ga0115008, IMG submission 87164) | Marine eukaryotic phytoplankton communities from Arctic Ocean - Fram Strait ARC3M Metagenome | ecosystem: Environmental > Aquatic > Marine > Oceanic | place: Fram Strait | collected...
AGCTGGATCTAGTGGCGGCGCTTACTTCGATTTCATGCAGTTTATTTGCCGCGATGGAGTGGTTTTATTTTGTGTTTAGAATGTTTGATGCGTATCCAGGCTCATTTTTTCGTTGGCATTGGTTCGGGCACAGTGGGGATTGGCTTGGCGATTGGCACTGGCGCGCCAGTCAACTCAGGTGGTAAAGGCATGTTTTCAGTGAAAGTGTATAGCGCATCGATTGTCGTTTGCGGCGCCTCGAAGATAGTGTCATGTAATTCGGAGCCGCCGACTTGCAGGTTGCCTGCGAGGCGGGTGGTAAAGGCGTAGCTGCGGCTATCATTGCGAGGAGTATCCCCGCCTGGCAGTGATAGCTCTGCACTTAAGCGATACGTCCAAGGCAGTCTTTTATCTGGGTCGATATTGTAGCCCTCGCTGTAACTTTCCTTTAGGTAGGATTCGACCTTTGGATGACGGATACTTTGGATCAGTTGTAGTGCTGCGTCGCGCTTATCCTGCGATAGTTTAGCGAGTGCTTGCAGCCAGCTTTGCTCGGGCTGCTCGTTGCGCTCTTGCAGCATGACCTCGCCCGTTTGCTGGTTTTCTAGTTTGATTGCAGTCACATGAGCGGCTTCGGCTAAGGTCTCTAAGCTGCGGTTTCGGTAGCGCAAGGTGTTAAGCGGTAAAAGGTTTAGAGTGTTTCGGCGCTCAATTTCGTAAATGAACTCAGTGTTCTTGACGCGGGCGTAAAGCTTTTGGCTTTCGACATCGGGGTGTGCGAGTTCCAATATGTATTTACGTTGTTGTTGATCGGTTAGTTGAATCACGCGACGCGGCTGATTGAAGCCCAAGCGTTCGAGGTCGCTCGGCGTAGGATTATCCAGTGTGAAGGCAACGGCTCGTAGTTCTTGCAATTCGCGAATCAGTTTCGCAATGACTGCTGGGTCGGCGCGGTGAGGGCGAATGCTCGCTTGGCTGGTCGTGGCACTTTCGATCACTTGCCAGTCCCCTGTCTCTAATTGCTGCAGCCGGATCAGGCGCTCACCTTCTGAGATGTTGATAGAACTGAGCTTTGCGGCATTAAGCTGCATGAAATTTCGCTCACGCAGTGCTTCTTGCGCTTGGCGTAGTTGATCAAAAGCCTGAGCTTGAATGGTAAAAATGGTTGGATTGTCTTCAAGCTTCGCGAAGTAAGTGGCCGGCCCCTGATTGTTTTGTGGCGAATTTCCAATCAAGATGGTTTGCCGCCGTTTATTTCCGTGCAATGTGACTCGCATCGAGGGCTTGTCGAGGCCGGTGAGTCGTGACTCCATGCTAGATGGTTCAATAAAACGAATGGCTTTGGCTGCGGTTAATGCGTTAATCGTAGTGGAAACCAGCGCGGGGTCGGCTTCCGCTGCGAGTGGGGCTTCAAAACTCCAGCCATTTTGACTGCGCGCCAGTCGCACTTTCAAGCTGCCTAGGCCGAGTTCTGTGTCGGAGTTGAGTTGCAGGCTGAGGGCTTCGACTTCGAATACCGGAATATTAAAAATTTCTCTGGTGCGCAGGTCACTCAGGTCAACCAACAGCCCGTCGATCATTTGCCGGTCGACAACAAATATATTTTTTTGTTGTGGGCCAAGGATGTAGACGTTGTTGCCGATTTCGGTTAGCATTCCAATGCGCAGTACGATTTCGTTGTCAGCTTCACCGATCTTGAGTTCGACTAATGGGTCTTCTAGTCCGTAATCAGCCAAACTTTGGCTGGTTTTTTCGATTTCAGCCAGAGAGAAGGAGGCGTCTTCTTCTAGAAATTGTAGCTGATTCAGTATGCGGCTGACTGCAAAGTAATTTGCAGGCCATTGCATTGGTTCTGTGATGCTCCAAGTTCCGCCTTGGCGTTTGAGGATGCGGGGTGCTGGTAGGTTTTTACTGCGTAATTCGATTCGGTCGGCTTCGATGATTTCGCGTCCGATTTGGCCTGATAACCCCCGCGTGGCTGAATCATTTATTTGAGCCTGCCGCCCTAAATAATTGATGGTGGCAAAGGCTAGCAAATTGAGTAGCAGCAGAATGATTGTGAATTTGTAGCGCATGGATTTTAGCGGCGTCGAATAAGAAAGACAAAGAGGCCGAGAAGTGCGGTGGCTGCCGGCAGGGTGGCGAAGTAGAGCAACATGCTTTTAAGGTCGCGCTGGCTCATTACGATCTGATAGCTCTCTAGTGGCCGTGTGGCGATGTTGAGCAAGCTGTTACGGGTAAGGGTCCAATTTAAGGCGTTGAAGAAAAGTGTACGATTCCCAAAAGCACCCAGCCGATTGTTGCTGATAAAGTCGGAATTACCAAAAACAACCATACGGCCTCCCGGGATGGTGATTCCGAGTTCGGATCCGGCGCTGCGTGTAGAGGCCGTGGCGATACTGATTGGCCCGGCCAAGTCACGAATGGGGTCGTAGGTTAACGTTTGCTGGCTGCGATAATCACGTTCTGCCCAGCTTTGCTGCGAGCTGCCGACAATTTGTTCGACGCGCAGCTGCTCATCGCTAACAGAGGCGGGGTCGGTACGAATTGGGCGAGGCTGGCCAAACAAGGCGGTAATTTGATATTCAACCAGCAGGTCGGTGATTGGATGCTCTGCAAAGCGGCGAATGATGAGGTCGCCGCCTTGGGCGCGGAAGTCGGGACCGCGGTCAATCACCGTGTAATCGTCAGCCAGCACACCCCAGTCGTAGAACAGTTCGTTTAGCCCGTGCCGGCGGCCGGGATCGATAAATACCAACATGCGGCCATTGCGGCTACTCATATAGCGGCGTAATTTCTCGACTTCAATCGGTAGAAGATTGGCTTGAGGCGAGGGGATGACGATTAGGTCGGCATCTTGCGGTACTTGTGCTTCGATGCTTAGGTCGAGCGTAGCTAGCGCGTAGTTACGCTCACGCAGAAAGCTTTCCATTTGTGATAGGCCGCGCAGTGGGTCTACATCATCCAGCCGCATTTCACCATGGCCGACTATAAAGTACACTTTTTCTGCTCCAGCTGATGCGACATCAATTATGGCGGATGTAATGACTTTCTCGCCGCGGAAGCCGCCGATTTCACTGTCCTTAACCTCAAAGAGGTCCGCTTGCCTAATTTCTCGCTTGCGCTCGCCCATCGTGACTAAGATGACGTTTTCTTGGGTTAAGTTGTACTGATTCGCCAGTTCCTGTGCACGTTGGCGCTGACGGTAAATATCAACGTACTCAATTTTGATATAAGTCTGGCCCTTACGATGGCCCTCGGCTTGGTATTCGCGCAATAATTTGCTCAAGTGCTGATGAATCTGTTGCAGTTCGGGCAGCTCTGGGTCCTTAGGTATCGTAACTATAATGCTGACGGGCTCTTCCAGCTCGCGGATATACGCTTTCGATTCTGGAGCTAGGGTGTAGCTGCCAGATTCGGTTAGATCAATTCGCTTAAAATATTTTGCGGCGATGAAGTTGAGGGCCAAAATCAAGCTGATTCCCAGCGCTATTTGTATGCCACGGTTGATGAAGCGGAAGCGTCGTGCCAGGCGGAATTCGTTCAAACGGCTGCGTTGCATTATGCTTTAGCCTCAATAATTAGGGTGGACAAGCCGAGCAGCAGAGCCGCAGTGCTGGTGTAATAAAAGAAGGGCCGTGTATCTACAATGCCACGGGAAAAATCATCCAAGTGTTGGAAGATTTGTAGGTAATGGATGGTGGCATCCAGCCAGCCTATTAGCTCAGGGCCACCGCTGTTGGCGATGTTGCTGAGTTGCTGGCCTCCAATTATTACAACAAATAATGTGGTGAATGATAGCATGCCCGCCACGAGCTGACTGCGGGTAACACTACTGGCAAAGATTCCGATGGATACAAAAAGCATTCCGCTGGTCGCTAGGAACAGATAAGCGCCGCAAAGTGAAGCAGGGTCCAGTAATGCGGCGCTTTCGCCGGCATAGGGAGCCATTTTTTGTGCGATGGCTGGAAAGCCCAGCGTGGCCAGCCACAAGAGCATATAGAAAATATAAGCGCCCGCGAATTTACTCATAATGACGGCGCTGCGAGTCGTCGGGGTGGTCATTAGTGTGTCAAGTGTACCCGAACTGCGCTCGCCGGCGATGCTGCGCATCGTTAGCAAGGGCACCATGAAAAATACCGGAATCCAAAAAGCTTTAAAAAATTGCACCGAGGGCAATTGTTCCGCCGGAGCATTGACTAGGGTGCGTAAGATGGCCCAGTAAAGAAAGCCCATTAGTGATAAAAAGAGCACCGCCGCAATGTATGTCGGCGGGCTGATTAGTAGCATCCGGAGCTCGTGTTTAAGCAAGGTGAAAAAATGGCGCATAATAAAAGTGATCTGGCAGCGCTAGCTGGCGCTAGTGTTGGCTTTTGCGGGCCTAGGCTTACTGTCGTTGTTTTCCTCCCAAGAGCGCTTGGTCGCGGCTAGAAATATTTCTTCAAGGTTCGGTTTGCTGGGAGCGAGTGCGTGCAAGACGAACCGGTCGGCACGGCAAAGTGTTTGGATCAGTTGTGTGCCCAAAGTGTTGGGGTCGCCTGCGGCACGTACTGAGATGTGATAGAGGCCATTACTGCCCGCTTTTTGGCTGATGATTTCGGGTTCGAAGGCAGCTAATTTAAGCTGTTGTAGCAATGCTAGGGGATCGCCAGTTATTTCGAGGGAAAAGCGATTGCCGGGTAAAAATTCTTGGCGTAGCGTATCGCTGGTGCCGCTGGCAACGATACGACCACGGTTAATGATGATAACACGATCGCAGGAACGCTCGATCTCCGGTAAAATATGGCTGGAAAGTACCACGGTCAATTTGCCGCGCAAGTTATCGATCAGTTGTCGAATGCCTTGAATCTGGTGGGGGTCTAGGCCGATGGTCGGCTCATCCATCAGGATGATTTCCGGCTGACCTAAAAGTGCATCTGCGATGCCAACACGCTGGCGGAAGCCCTTGGATAGCGTGCCGATTATTTTACGCCGTGCGGTGCGAGTGAGATCGCAAATCTCCATCACTTCTTCGACTGTTACGCGCAGCTGGTTACTCGGGACTTTTTTTAATCGTGCTCGAAAGCGGAGGTATTCGACGACACGCATGTCATCTGGTAGCGGATTGTTTTCCGGCATGTAGCCGATCTTGCGCTTTATTTCATGCGGGTTTTGTGCGACGCAGACACCGCTGATCCAAGCTGAGCCTGAACTGGCGGGCATTATACCGGAAAGAATGCGTAGGGTCGTACTTTTTCCTGCGCCATTGGGTCCTAGGAAACCTACAATTTCACCAGGGTTTACGGTGAAACTAACATTATGCAGTGCTGTCAGTGCGCCGTATTGGCGGCTCAGGTTTTCGACTCGTATGCTGGGACTGGGGTTCATAGGTGTACACTGGGATCGTGTGGGACTTGAAATTGCTAAATATGGAGTAATCGCAGGCAGGGATCAAGGGCGAGTCATGTCGGATTGATCACTGTTCGCTGCTGAGTCCGTAGGAAGTGATTTCGGTAATCGTATCGTCTTCAATCGCGTAAATGTCGCAGTAATAGACATCAGAATCAAGATCAGCTCCTTCCACAATAATATGCGAATCCGCGCAAATGCTGCGAATGTTTTTAAAATTAGGCGTGCCCTGTTTGGCCGCCTCCTTGCACATCGCTTTAACCTCTTTGAGACCTACAACACTGCGATCCCCCACAATATTCCAAGCGATATCTTCAGCGAATGATTTAAGTGCTTCCGCGGGTTGGCCGAGAGAGAAGGCCTGGCAGGCCGTTGTGAAATCCGAATTCATGCTGTTAGTGTTTAAACATCTGCCCAAAGGTCAAACGATCTAATTGTGACAGCAGCTAGATTTGAGTGTTGGTGTGCTGGCTAATTAATCTAAATTGTAGAACGCATTTGTATTGGCGCGGGTGTGTGCCGCCAGCTCATCGAGTGGGAGTGCTAAAATTTCTGCGCAGCGCTGTGCGATTAGTTTGAGGTAGGCGGGCTCATTTGGGCTGCCACGATGAGGCTCGGGAGTGAGGTAGGGGCAATCTGTTTCCAGCATTAGTCGTTCAATGCCTTGTATGCGCAAAGCTTCGCGTACTTTGGGCGCATTTTTGTAAGTCGCGATTCCGGTAAATGAGGCGCGGCCGCCGCGCTGGTTGAGCTGGATGATTTCTTCTGGGCCATAGGTGAAGCAGTGAAAGACAATCCGCTGCCAGTCGACGCCGGACTCGTCGATCAGCTGCATTGTTTCCTTAAAGGCTTCGCGGCTGTGGATTACAATTGGGCAGCTCATTTCATCCGCCAGCATCAGTTGTTGGCGCAGTGCGGCCTCTTGATGTAAAATGCACTCGCCAGCTTGAACTGGATCTTTCGGTAGGTGAAAGAAGTCCAAGCCGATTTCACCCAACGCCACTGGTTGATGAGGCGGCATAAAAAAAGTAGAGATTTGACTGACGGCATGATGCCACTCAGCATCTACATAGCAGGGATGCAGTCCGACCGTGTAGTCAATTAGGCCTGGGTGAGCCATCTGCATCTCACGGTAGGTAACCCAATCTTTTTCAGAAGTGCCAACGGTGATGTAACGTGTGACACCGGCGGAAGCTGCTCGGGCCAGTGTGGCCGTGAGTTCGCCCTGATCCTTGAAATTCTTTAAATGGCAGTGGCTGTCGACTAATTGCATTTGGTTGAAAATGCGTAAAAATGACGGAACTGAAAGCGTGAATGCCAATTAATGCGTTTTTTTTAGATGCAGACTCTGCCGATTGGCCAGTAAAGTGATAGGAAGTTTGCCACAAGTGCTAAAATTACTTGAGAATAAACTAGCCCGCTCCATCTTCTACCACTTTCAATAAAATCAGACTTAAAATACACTATGGAAGACGTCATAATTCTTGGAACCGGTTGCGCCGGACTCACAGCAGCCATCTACACTGGTCGTGCTCAACTGAATCCTTTGGTTCTTGAAGGCAGTCAACCCGGGGGACAGCTGACTACGACCTCCGAGGTTGAAAATTTTCCGGGTTTTCCGACCGGGATTGATGGCTACACAATGATGGACAATCTACGTCAGCAAGCGGCTCGTTTTGGTGCCCGCTATGAGCATGCCAAAGTTGATAAAATTGAGATTCAGGGCGATGTTAAGAAGCTATATGCTGGCGATCAGGTGTACGAAGCGAAGACTGTTATTGTGGCGACCGGCGCTCGGCCACGCTTATTGGGGATTCCCGGCGAGCTGGAAATGTTCGGTGGTAAAGGGGTGACGACTTGCGCGACTTGTGATGGGGCATTTTACCGCGACATGGAAGTCGTGGTAGTGGGTGGAGGTGACTCCGCTGCCGAAGAAGCGCTCTTTCTGACGCGCTTTTGCTCGAAGGTGACTTTAATTCACCGCCGCGATTCGCTGCGTGCTTCCCAGATCATGGCGGATCGTGCGATCGCTCACGAAAAAATAGAAATGGCTTGGAACGCTGCGCCGACTGAAGTGCTGGCCGACGAGAAAGGCTTTACTCGCGCGGTGCGTGTTAAAGACACTGTGACTGGCCAAGAGCGCGACATCCCTTGTAAGGGAGCGTTTATCGCGATCGGCCACATTCCTAACACCGATTTTGTGGCCGATGTGCTGGAGCGAGATAGCGACGGTTATGTGGTTCCTGCCGCCGGCAGCCAAGTGAAGACCGCGCATGCAGGGTTTTTCGCTGCTGGTGATTGTGTCGATCATGTGTATCGTCAGGCCATCACAGCTGCAGGGATGGGCTGTCAAGCTGCCATTGAAGCGGAGCGCTGGTTAGCTGAGCAGTAATTGCTGCTCCATCGGGCCGCCGACTTAAACTTTTCCACATCGGCCCGATGCTTCGGCTGTGCCTTTGATCATATCTTTTTTATACTAAACAATGGACCTCTCTAACCTGCGCGCAGATTACACCAAGCATGCTTTAAATGCTGCAGATCTTGCGGCTCGCCCCTGTGATCAATTCACTAAATGGTTCGGCCAAGCTCAAGAATGCGGCTTGGATGAGCCCAATGCTATGTGCCTAGCGACTGCAAATTTACAGCAGCAGCCGTCGACCCGCGTGGTTTTGCTCAAGGGCTTTTCCGAGCACGGGCTCGTCTTTTATACTAATTATGAGAGCCGTAAGGCCGCCGAGTTGGATGAAAATCCACAAGCGGCTGCGAACTTTTTGTGGTTGCCGTTACAGCGGCAGGTAAACGTGGTCGGTCGCGTAGAGCGAATCTCTAAAGCCGAGTCTTTGAAATATTTTTTAAGTCGTCCATTTTCAAGCCAATTGGGTGCGTGGACTTCACCGCAGAGTCAGGTGATTACTTCGCGTCAGATTTTAGAAGCGAAATTGGATCAAATAAAGCGCAAGTTTTCTGAAGGGCAGGTGCCTTTGCCCGACTATTGGGGCGGCTACCGGATCGTTCCACAGAGCTTTGAGTTTTGGCAAGGTCGGCCCTCTCGTTTACATGACCGCTTTATATATAGACTTGGGGATGCGGGTAATTGGCGGATTGAGCGTTTGGCGCCGTAATCTTGGTGCCTCGGCCCGCGCTCATTTTTGTTGATTTTTTTGCGCTAGTGGCTGCTGGTGTGCTTGCTGTAGTTCTTCAGCGATCGTACCGCTGTCGTAAGTCGCTAGCGGTACGAAACGCTAGTCTGTGCTAATTGGGTAAGCTCCCTATTGCTGTTCCACATTTGCCGCTTGTGACTACATGGGGAGGAAACAACCATGCGAATTAGACTGTGACAGTACAGCTTTGGGGGTGGTGAAATGTTCGAGCTAGCGGATGCCGTGGCTGAAATACGAGTCCGCTGCAATTGAACGATTGCCAGTCGCGGTGGATTCGCTTTCTTCAGCATCCATATGGCAGTAAAGTTAAATGCGCTTCGTTTTGAAAATCCATCGGCTCCAGCTTTAATCATTTTGCATGGCCTGCTGGGCGCCTCTCGCAATTGGAGTACCATCGGTCGTGCGCTGCAGTCGCGTTTTGACGTGCACGCACTTGATTTACGTAATCATGGCAGTTCGCCGCATACCGAGACGATGCGCTGGCCTGAATTGACTGGCGATGTACGAGGTTACATGCAAGATGCGGGATTGACGGAAGTCTGCTTGATGGGGCACAGTTTGGGCGGTAAAATCGCCATGAAGCTGGCCTGCGACTCACCCAAATTGATACGCAAGCTAGTGGTGGTAGATATCGCGACAAAAGCTTATCCGCCTTTTTACGATAAGGAATTTCGTGCCATGAAGCGTGTGCCACCGGGTGCTTTGGATAGTCGTAAAGAGGCCGAGCAAATGCTAAAGCCACTGGTGCCTGATTGGGGCATGCGTCAATTTTTGCTGACTAATTTGCAGCGAGCTGAATTTGGTTTTAAGTGGCAGGTTAATTTAGAAGTATTGCATGCCAGCCTGCAGATTATTCGCCAGAATTCGCTGCAAGCTTCGGATCGTTTCAGTGGGCCAACATTATTACTAGCTGGTGGCCAATCAGATTTCGTAGCGGATGGCGATATTGCGGATATGCGGCAGGTGTTTTCCAAGTTTCAGGCCATCACATTGCCTCAGGCTGGCCATAATGTGCATGTTGAGGATCGTAAAGGCTTTTTGGCGGCACTTAACGGTTGGTTGTGAGTTGCGGTTTTTGTATTTAGCACTTCGTTTGTTATAGCATCATCCAATCCTAACAATTTGATTATGACGACCAGTACCAGTTCCAATTCCGAAGCGGATGCCATCGCTGCCGCCGGTTTCAATGACGTATATGAGCCCGTAAAGCCTTATCTAGCCGACTTAGATCTCTTCCTGCAGTCGCAGGTCGGGGATTTTGAGCCCGAGATACAGGAGCACGTACGCTATGTTTTGGGGCACAGTGGTAAGCGATTACGGCCGATTTTAGTTGCCTACAGCGGTTGGAGGGGGCCCTCCGAGCATCAGCATAAAGATTTAGTGACACTGGGAGCAGTGATCGAATTGGTTCACTTGGCGACTTTGGTGCACGATGATATTCTGGACGAAGCCGATACCCGCCATCGACAACAGACCGCAGCCAGTAAATTTGGTCCTGCTGCGGCGGTATTGATCGGTGATGTACTTTTCTCGCACGCGCTCAAATTGGCCGCGGACTTTGACACCTCTGAGGTGTGTCGTTCGGTGGCGCAAGCAACCGCTCGCGTTTGTGCGGGTGAAATTAGTCAAACCTATCAGCGTGGGGATGCTAATTATGATCGTGCGCACTATTTTCGGGTGATCGAGCTGAAGACGGCTGAACTGTTTGATGTCTCTTGTCGCCTCGGTGCGCGCATCGCGGGTTATTCGGAGGCTTTTAGTTTAGCGGCCGGGCAATTCGGACAGCATTTGGGCACGGCATATCAGATATTTGACGATTTAGTCGATCTCTATGCGGATGAGTCGATGATCGGTAAGACTTTAGGAACTGACCTAGAAAAAGGTAAGTTTACTTTGCCGCTGTTGATGCTTTTAGAGAAATTACCATTAGCCGAGCGCGATGGTTTGATGGCTCGTTTTAAAGCGGGAGATACCAGTGTCGCCGCTGATTTTACCGCTCGCTTGCACGATTTCCCTATTTTTGAAGAAGTCAGTGCCACATTTGCTGATGAGCTGGACAAAGCCGCAGCAGTGTTGGCTCCCTTTAATAAGCTCGAGCCGACCGTGCACCTACGAAAATTAATTGAGCTTGTGCGCGCGCAGCTGAGTCGGATTTAAGTCAAAAAGGAGCTATGTTGATATTGTAGTGCTGACTTTGACTCTAAGTGCTGGCAGTCGCTCAGATTTGTCGCGCTCTCGAATTGTGCCGTGTGTTCTAGTGTGACACAGCTGCAGAGATCAAGCTAGCGACTTCTGGCCAATTTTGTGGACTAGCCTAAAAATGCAAAAGCTGGTACACCCTTGACGCCTAGGCCGTCGATTACAAAGACGCGGCCGGCATCGGCTTCCTGTGTGCTTTTATGGATACCAGTTGTAACAAACAGGCGATCCAATTTCGGGCCACCAAAGGCGCAGGCCGTGGTTTCGACACAGGGTAATTGTACGGATTGGAGTACTTTACCATCTTGGTTTGGGTTGAAGCAAGCGACGCTGCCACCATGGCAAAATGCGACCCAAAGATTGCCATCGCAGTCGATGGTCATCCCATCGGGCGAGCTGGCGAAGCCTTGCGCGGCGGTGTCGACGACCGTACGCCGATTTGAGAGTTTGCCAGATGCCAAATTGAAGTCGTAGGCTTGGATGCTCTTCGTCGGTGTGTCTATGTGGTACAGCGTTTTTGCATCTGCGCTCCAGCAGATGCCGTTAGAGTTAGTTAGCTTGGGCAATTGTAGGCTGATTTGACCAGTGGTGTCTAAACTGTAGAGATTGGCGCTGCCGCTGGCCTTGACTAGGCTGATACTACCCGCCCAGAAACGGCCGGCAGGGTCACATTTCCCGTCGTTGAAGCGGTTGCTGCCCCGTAGTGCTGCTTCCGGGTCGGCGATAGGGGTCTTATCACCAGTGGCTGGATTAAAGCGCACAAAGCCAGTGTCGCCGGCATAGATGAAATCCTCCATGGTGGAGGGGACTACTGTGCCGATTCGCTCGCCGACATCCCAGCAGGTTTCGTTGCCATTGTCTGGGTTTAGCCTTACGATTGAATGTCCTTCAATGTCAACGTAGTAGAGGTGCTTTTGCCACCAAATTG
>Ga0115008_10004436_pt1 | contig 11653 bp, 12 predicted proteins | sample FraStrMetagenome_FD_87164 | JGI IMG/M metagenome (GOLD analysis project Ga0115008, IMG submission 87164) | Marine eukaryotic phytoplankton communities from Arctic Ocean - Fram Strait ARC3M Metagenome | ecosystem: Environmental > Aquatic > Marine > Oceanic | place: Fram Strait | collected...
GCGTCTTGACACGGGCTCTATTGCAGTCTTTCTCTTGCAAACTTCACAAAAAAAGACAACATCCTTTTCACTTGGAAGGGGAATAGTATACCACTTTTTATTGTATAAAAACATATCTGACCAAAATTTGAAATAAAATTTCCACCATCAGCTGAGCAGACGCCACCTATTAACTTATTAAAATGCAAAAATTAATAGCTTCAATCAGAACCGCGCTTGAAACGAAACATTTTTTGAAAAAATAAACTGATAAACAAATGAATCGCAAAGCTACGTCGCTAGAAAATTCTGACCGAAACCGGATGTTTACTTTCTGAATATCCAAATGCTCGGTTAATCATCTGTGTTCAGTAGAATGGTATTTAAGCCTCCTTCACAACTTTTTTTCTTACCGAGAATATTTAATAGAGATGAAAAAGATAAAAAGATATGAGATATCTGTAGAAGGTCTTAATCCTTGGATTATTTTAGGCGAAATTACAAAATTAGGGGAGAAAAAAGCTAAGTTGTTTAAGGATGGGAAAATAGCTGACCGTCATTTCCTGGATTATTGCTTCACTCGTCAAATGACATGTCCTAAGACTGTAAGGAATGAAATTCTTGAATTATATGGAATACAAATATTTGAAATAAAGAAAAAAATATTTCATAGAATAAAAAATAAGAAGAGAGTTACGGGGTTTGAAATAATAAATGACGAGTGCATAACCCCTCGACATAAATTTGTAGAGATAGAATCAAAAAAAATTTTCCTCTATGATTATCAAACAGTATTGGATGTCTTGAAAAATCAAAATTTAGAAAAAGAAAAGTTTGTTACTCATCAACACAGTGAGTTAAAAAAATTTTCGGTCAAAATGTTGGGATTTTCACTATTTAATGGACCAGAAACTGTAAAAACTGATCAGCTTTCAGCAATTTGCAAAGCTCTACAAAGAAATTTAAGAATTTTCGAATTAAAGACTCTCAAACCTCTAACAATGACATTAATTTATGAGTTTGAGATCGTGTCTTCCGACACAAACGATTGTTTGGATTTTTTAATTGAAAAAATTGATTTTATTGACCTTTCGCAAGAACTTGAATTACGCTTTATTTATGACCGTACTGTTATACAATCACAATCTTTTAAATGTAATCGCAAAAATTGTTTTTTTGAGACATTTTCAAAGCAAGCATTAATACGTCATGAAAAATCATGTTCTCAGCGTAAAATGGAGATAGTTCCTGCTCTCAAGAGCTACGGTAAAACGTTAAACCCTATAATGGAAGCGATTGAACTTGGATTTCTACCAAAGAGTTTTCTTGAATTTAGAAAAAGTAGAATAAGTAAGTTGAAACACTCGCTGCAAAATTTATAAATTTTAAAGTCACCTTCGATATCGAAACGATTGAAAAGAAAATTGAAACAACAAGCAAGCTGACAACAACTCACGCGGAGCTTCAACTTCTTTCAATTGCGATTGGGTCAAATTTTGGCTACGAGAAATTTTTAATCAGACGATCCGACGACAATTCTGGTGTTAAAGAACTCGTCGAGAAATTTGTAAATGAAATAGAGACTTTGGTCGAAAATGAGTTACAGTTTCTCCCAAAAGATCTCGTTGCTGCCATTGAATATCTAAAAGAACTCGACGTGACCTCAGGTAACCTTGATTTTGATATTTGAAATAAATAATAATCCATAGAGTCGCACGAGCTCAAAGCAAAAATAAGAATGATCAAAAGAGCACTAGTCGACTACGCAAAATGTGATATTTACGGATTTAATTCAGCGAAATTTGACTTGAAAGTCCTTGCTCCCTATCTTTTACCGATCTTGAGCAAAAAATATGGTGCCAAAATAACCGTCATTAAAAAGGGAACCTGTTACTTTTGCATAAAAACTCCAACCTTTGAGTTTAAGGATGCCATGTTGTTTAGTACGCCAACAAGTCTTTCTGGTTATCTTTTACAGGGGGGAATTGAAGAGGTGAAATCAATTTGGCCCTATGAAAAATATTCAAGTGTTTATGAAATCATAAACGATAGAAACTTCCCTGAGTTTGACGAGTTTTTTTCTTCTCTCAAGAACAAAAACATAAGTCGTGAAGAGTACGAAAAATCAAAGAAGGAATTTAACGAAGAGCAAAGCAGAAATCCGAATTACACGATGGCACATTGGCTCAAAAATTACAATTTAGGGGATGTCAAGCCTTTTGCAGCGGCGATAAACAATCAGTTTAAAGTATTTCAACAGACTTTTAAAATTGATCCGTCAATTTGCATGTCACTACCTAAATATGCAATGATGTGTGTCTTTGATTGTTATTCGAAAAACGCTCCACTCTCTTGTAAGTTTTTTAAAGCAAGCGGATGTTTATTTTCAAGATTCATTTCATCAAAAGTCCGTCGAATGTCACAATCTTCTACGAAATAGCATCATTGGAGGTTTGGTCAACGTCTACAGTCGATATACTGAACTTCGGAAAGATGTCGACGCGCCAAAAAACGCACTTTTTGCTCCAAATGGCGATCGCTTTACACAAATTCAGTTTTTGGATTTCAACGCACTCTATTTACACGCTCAGCGACAAAAACTTCCAACGACACCAGGTAAAGACTTCGCATAAGATTTTTACCTTTTAAATATTGTTTTTAGGAATACTTTGGCAGCTCGACGGGGTAAAAACTTTCAAAAAATCTATCATGTCGGTTGGAAATAGCATGGCGGCGCTGCAATGGCTCACTTACGTTGATGAGTTCTCACCTCTCTTGGATAAATCTGATGGAACACGAGCTGTTTTGGAACACCAATATTTTCGCGGTGAACATAAAATTCAAGGCTACAACATTGACGGTTATGCAAAAATTGACGAACTTGATCATTTCTTTGAATTTCTCGGCTGCTATTATCACAAATTTTGCGATGACTGTCATCCAGATGATACTGATGATACATGGAATGAAAAATACGAATTTCTAAAATCAAAAGGCGTTGTACACGTCATGCGGGAATGCGAATGGACTCAAAGACGTCAGCTTTATTTTATGAGAAGATCTCGACACTGGGGACAAATTTTTCGCTGGAAGCAGAGTGAAGAAGAGATCCTTGTCGGTATCAGAAAAGAGCAACTCTATGGTTTTATCGTTGCTGACGTCGAATGTCCACAAAAGGTTTATGATCAAATCTCCTATCTCAATTTCCCACCTGTAATCCGGAAAATGGTCCTGACAGAGGAACATCTCAGTCCATACATGAAGGAGAGATACAAACAAAGCGGTAAAACTGTGTACAACGGTGATGCTGTTGTCCAAACTTTCAGCGGATCGGAGCTGCTGCTTCTTACACCCCTCGCTAAATTTTACATGGATCTCGGTCTGAAGATAAAGAATGTCAAAAAGTTTATTCAATATCGAGGAGAATTTTGTCTTACTGATTATGTCAGCACAATCACTAAAGGACGAGTCGATGCTATTAAAAGAAAAAATTCAGCACTTGCGCTTGCGTTCAAGACAATCGGAAATTGCGGTGGATTCGGAAAAACAATCGAGCAAGTTGATCGCCCAAATATTAAATATAATGATGAGAAACAGCTGCAAAAATCAATAAGAAAACCTACATTTAAAACTTCCCAACCACTAACCCAAATGAATGGTGATTACGAAATAAGCGAAGTTACAACAGAAAAGATGAAAATCAAGGATGACAAGCCTACAGTTGTTGGCGTCGCAATTTTACAGCATTCAAAACTTCATTTTCTCAAGTTTGTGTACAATTTTCTTCATAAATTTCTAAAGCCCGGCTCATACAAACTTAACTACGCTGACACGGACAGCCTTGCAATTTGTGAGTTTATTTTAAAAAATCTTATTATTTATCCTCGTAGCTTTGACGAAATCACTGGAGCCTGGAAAAACTTGTCGATCTAAAATGGAAGCCGCTTTCGCCCCTTTGATCCGGGATGATATGCATGATGCGTTTTACGCCGAATGGGACAGATGGCTGGTTCTTGAAGACACTGTTGAAAACAGTAAAGAGCCCGGTTTACTTAAAAGTAGGTTTCATATAAAATTAATAATCTAATATAATTCAAGCGGAATGGTCAACTTCAAATGGCGCTCTGGTCTGCTTGACAAATAAGATGTATTATGGTTTCGATTATGATTCCAACGAAGCAAAACGTTCCACAAAGGGGGTTTCGCATGATCAAGAAGTAAAACTTGAAGAGTTTATTGCTTGTCTTCAAAATCAAATCGTCGGCTCGAACAGATTTACGATGAGAAATCTACGAACTTTTAATGATTTCACTGTGAAGCGCATTTCTACAGAAAAAGTCATTCTTAGCGATTTGTTTATCAAGCTACGCGTTCTTGCGGATAGAATAACTTGCGAACCACTGACCCTGAACGGAGTACCAATTTAAGTACGCTTCTCTTTCACATGTAAATAAAAATGCCTTTTCTCCCTTCCGAGCGTCTTGATCTTTTGCAAATCGTCAAAGAGAATTCTGCAGCTAAGCTACCATTGACAAAAGCTGAACTAGCATTTTTTACAGAGCTTGACAATTTAAGACAGCTTAGAACGTACCTCATTATTAATCCACCGAAATTTGGACGTGTTGTTGAGACCGCTAATGTCATTTTTCTCATCAATAAAGATTTTGACTTCAAAGGAATTATGGCGGAGCTGGTAATGATGATAACACCGCCCTACCGAATTCTTGTGGACTTTTCATTTCTTCTTGAAAATTATCATGTCGAGGATCCCGCATTACGGTAAGATTTGAATAAATTAAAAATAACTTGTTTTAAGCTTCCGCTTTTGCTGGAGTCAAATGAGTACTGCCTTGCCTGTTGAACCGAATCTTATCCGCGACAAAGAGGCGAAAAAAGAGTTCCTTGGAAATCTCCCCGACTGGACCGATCTACCTAGATTGGTTGAACGAGCTCATCAGAACCAGTCAAATTTCCAAGTCAGCGGATACAATATGACAAAACTTTTGACTTGCTCTGTTTACATCACAAAAATGCAATAAACCTTTTAGAAACTTTATTTTTGATTGGATTTAAAAGTATGACACCGATAAAAAGACAAGAGCAAAAAAAATTATTCTCTTTTGGCGCTTCTGATTTGAAGTTGATCAAGCGCGGCACTCATTTCGTTTTCGCAATATTTGCAGGGGAAAGAACAGGTAGCTCGTTCTTGTTTCTAAATTAAGATTAGATAAATATTCAACCGAGAAAGATGAGATACCATAAAGTCGTGGTGATCTTTGTCAGTCATTTGCATGGCTGGATCGTAATTGTTTTTTTCAATTTCATCTTCTATTAAAAGTATTTTCACTTTTTCATCATCTGTCCAGTCACCAAAGAATAGCGTAGACATTATTTTTTCTAAAAACACAAGTTCACTCAGGAATAATTTTAGAAATTTATTTCGAATTAGTATAGCAGAAAAATTGATTAAAATTAGAGAGAAAAATTTAAGACGGTCAAAAGTAGCAGATCAGAAAAGTAAACAGCGCTGATTTTGAGAATTTAGCGGGAAATGTTCGCGAACATTGGCGGGAAAACATTGAACCGGAAGTCGTATGTCACTGGAATTGAGTTTTCTATTTCCCACTCGTTTTGTCTATGTTGTCCAACAACAATGATGTCGATAATTTCTCTCTCGGCTAGAATTTTGAGATATTCCAGCGTATCAGACCGGTTCTTTGCATAAACTTTAAGCCGGAGATCGCTTGGAAGTCCTTGTGGAACATTGCCGTCCTTGATAGTTGTTTTGACGAAGAGGAAACCTCCATCTTTGTAGGGTTTGAAAGAAAAGTTGTTAACTGATACAAACATTTTTTGTTTTATGGTACTCAAAATTTCGCTTACTTCAAGTGCGAAAGCGTTGGTTCAGTCAGTGCATCCAAACTTTATTCCTGCGATGGGCACCTGCCAAGATTATAAACACAAGAAGCGAATTTGGCACCCTTTTTGTTTATTTTAACGTCACCCATGCATGTCACAGCGAATCAAGTTACAGAAGTGTTTTCTCAACGTGCTTATGTTCATCAATAGTGAGCTTCGTAGAGACGATGGACCAGATGACAATCGAGTAGTCAACATCAAGCGGTTCGTTGAAATCAAATGAGAATGACAGCCACCCTTGTGAGACTTCTTCACCTTCAAACTCGTGACAGAAAATCGTGTTGCTTTTATAATTCTCCATTGAAAGTACATAAGACATGTCTGCTTGAGAAATTTTTCCAAGTGCATCCATGAATTTGAAATAAGGCAAGATTGGATACTCGTTGGTTATTTTCTACAAAATTTTAAATATGATTGATCAGATATAATTCTACCTGTGGGTATCCATTGAGTGATTGTCCATTAAGAAGAACGTTTACACTTGTAAGATTTTTGTTGAAAGCAAAGTTTGTAGATTCAAAATTTATCGCTCCATTTAAAGCTTCTGTTTGTATAAGTCCAAAGAAAACGTAAGCAGGTGTATTACCACCAGTAATATTATGCAGCTGCACGTGTTTTCTTCCTTTTGGAAGATCCTGCGTCGTCACCATTGTGTCATTGTATTTGTAACTTATCGGTTTTGATCTTATCCGATTAAAGTAATTACGTAGACTTGGTGAGCTCACGTATTCCACCAAAGCGTATGCGTCCGTGATTTTGAGACATGACCCTGGATCTATTTTTTTAGCATCAGTTTTGCCAATAAAAAGTGTCGAAAACTCGTGTTTTAGTCTGTGAAGAGTAAGCATGACCTCTGTGTTTTGAGGAAGAGGTTTATTTTCGAGGAAAAATCCATGAGTTGGGAGAAGAATAAACTCATACATGTAATTTCCATTTGCCGGATTCTCGTAACACTGTGGCCGTCGTCCTTGAATCACTTCAGCTTTCATGTCATCTTCTGAGAGTGTTTCATAATGATATTGGTCGTAATATCCCTCTATTTGAAAAGCAGTGTCTACGTAGAGAGGATCAAAATTACATTTTTTCGTCAGGTAATCTGACATGAAATAATGAATACTAAAAATACTTTATCTTATGGAATTTTCGAAAAGACTTACTTTGAGTTTGAATTATCAATTACTTGAGAGTTGACTGCTATTTCAGTTTTCCCAAATTGTTTGGCACCAAAACCGTTTGAAGGGATGTAGTTTTTGTCGACTTCAACGCAAATATGGATCGCAATTTTATTTTTGACCATAAAAAGGTTTGGGTCAGGATCGAAGACAAATTGAAGTCTCTCTTCAGGTTTTTCAGCACGAGGATAGTGTCGCTTGACAACTTTTTGATCATACGCCTCTATTTCCATTCTTAAAGTAGGAACGTTAACATTTTATTTTCACCAAAGTTCATTAAGAAGCTGATACAGAATTAAATCGTTTTCAGTTAAGTTTTTAGAAAAAAAAGAACATAAATGTTGTAAAGAGTAAATATCTCGAGACAAAATAAAGAAGCATGCATATAAACCGCATAAATATGATTCAGCAGGCTGAATCTGAGGCAGACGTTTAAGAGGTTTTGAGTTGAATAGATCAAGTAATGGTTGAGGATAACTTTTAAGACAGAGACTATCATAGATTTCGATTTGCTTAGTAGATATTCGGACGCCGATCCAGTGAGAGCCAGGTAAATTTTCACCATCAATGTTGACAACAAGGAGGCAAGGAGAAGATTTGATAATCGGTAAATTATCGGACGAGAAGACACCAAGAAAATTTTTGACACGTTCTAAACGTTTGACGATTTGAAAAGCTTTCATTTTTTTCTCTTTTTCGATTTCTTCTTTGATTTTCGCAAATCTTTTGTTTGAGTATTTCGGATTTTTTTCGGCTTTTCGGTTTTTTTCAGTTTTTCTTTTTTTATTTTCAGATTTAAGTTTTTTGACCTTTTTTTTATCTTTCCAGTTCCTGATTGAGATTTTGGAAACCATTTAGTAGGACGATTCTCTAGCGAGTTGATGATTGTTTTCATTCCGAGGTGATTTGTACTTGAGTCCAAAAGTTTGTTATCTTGATATTTGGATCGCTGAAATGAATCTCAAATTTTGTGTTCCGCCAATTATATGTGTTTATCCGGAAGCGTAGATCGGAGCGTTGTGAAATAAAGGTGAGACATTCTCGTCCTACGCAAACACCGTCCATGATAATGGTATATGGTAGTCCGTAGCAGGCATCAATAGCGTTGCAGTCGATGTTAATAAATACGGGCGTCCGAGTTTTCGTAAATTGTGCTCCAAGAGTATTGATCCTCAGATAATATTGTTTTTGAGGTTCGAAATTTATGAAGGGGACATCAATCACGGACGTCTTGCTGAAGAGATTCAAGATCATCTGCGATCAGGTTGAGCTCGAAGTAGTATTTGATCCCTGAGATTCGTTTACCTTCTATGTCTGAGATCTTATACCAGACAATTCCAGCACGTTGTCGAACGTCGATTATAAGATAAATTTCAGGAGCCCAGTTCTCTGTGTAGCCTTTTTCAAAAACACCCTTTTCGATTTTTATGCGAACCACGTTTCCAACCTTCAGTCTTGGCTTCACTTTCAGATCAATATCTGGATACAATCTTGAGAACACCAGCGCTCTATTTTTGAGATTCACTTGACTTGGCGACATTCCAATTGACCGGTGAGGTGTTTTGTTATAACCATCAGTTATTTTTGGCAGAGCGTCAAGCCACTTTTTAGTCTTCTTTGTCTTCATAAATATTTGTAAACGTTTTTTTAAAGTTTGAATCGCACGCTCCGCAATGCTGGCTTTCATTTTTGTTTTGATGCTGTAATGATGAAGTCCATAGCGATCCAAAATAACTCGGACATTTTTATTGTAGTACTCTTTTCCTTCATCAGTAATTAAAGAATTTGGCCATTGAGTAAAGTCTTGCAAGATGTCATTTAGTGCATTTGCAACATCAACACCTTCTTTGAGCTTGAGAGGACGTGTCCAAATATATCGAGAAAAGCAATCAATGACGAGAAGAATATAAGTGTTTCCATTATTAGAACGTGTCAAACCATTATAAACAATAAGATCGCTCATAAAGATCTTAAAAGGTGAATCAACAATGATTCGTCTCCTTGGGAAGCGTTTTTTGCTGATTCGACGATGTGTACTTGACACTTTGTTTTTACGTAGAAAATCCGCTACTTTCGCTGAGAACGCCGGAGCACTTGCGACGTTTTGGTAGATTTTCTGAATCTGATCCGCTGTCGTTGTTGTTGCTTGAGTAGCTGGACGACTCTGAGCTTTCACTTGTGCTTGTTGCGTCTGAGCTGCTTGATGTGGAGGGTTCTCGTCGTCTCTTTTTCTTACCGGCACGCTTTTTTCTGACCTCGATGTATTTTTTGGGGGTCTTTTGTTTTCTTCTGGAGCTAGATTTTTTTGGCGGCGGCTCTGACGAGGAGGAGTCATCGGTAAAGCTGTCGCATGGCGCTTTTTTCTTCCTTGATATCTCGTTTGTTTTACATTTTGAGAGGACAATCTCGTCCTCATTCTTCAAACTTGCTTCAAAAGTTTTCCCACTCTCTTTGATATTGAAAATTTGAGAAAAATCGCTATCTGTAACGACTCTACCCTTCATGCCTGATTCTGAGTAGACTGTCGGGTATTCTTCAAATATATTTGTGTATAACCGGTAGCCTGAGGCATGAGCTCTTGGCGACTGATCAAGAAACATGTAGGGATATGATTGGTTTTTCAGATCTTCCTTAGCTCTTTGGTAAGCTTTAAGAAGACCTGCTTGCGAACAGACGGACTTGTTTATTCTTGTATCCAAACAGTTGCGGAGAAGTATCGTTATATTGCAGTTGTTACGTATGTTTCGTCCATATTTTCCGGCGGCGAAATTGTTTTGGGTCATGATCAAAACATTCAAGAGTTTTTTTCCGGAATTGACACGAAAGAGATGATCAATCGCAGTACTTGCAATAGCTTCATCGTACGTGTCATCAAGAACGATCGTTGTGTGAGGAAGCATTACATCGATGTCGTCCTGACTAGGTATTCCAACTCGATACGTTATTGGAATTCCTAGGTCTTCATCCCAGTTTACCGGCTTTTCATCAAGATAGCAGGGGTAAAAATATACGACTCTTTTTGTCTTTTTTTGAAACAGATGACGATGAATCAAAATCTGCTTTGCGATAAACGTTTTTCCAGCTCCACTTGATCCGCTTAGTAAAATTCTATAAGGATAGGCAAATTTAATATCTGGTATTGTCTCTCCAGTAATTACGCGTGACATTTTCTCTTTTTGAGGGAACGTTATTGTCATGAAATATGATTTCAATTTAAGATGCACTGAACACAGCAAATAAATTGACAAGGATCCAAAAATAAAAAATATTCAAAAATCAAAGTAAATGATGGAAAAAGGGTTGAAAATTTTGTTTTGAGGGATGAAAACCCGATGCTCACCAAGAGCTCGCCAAGGCGGTCATTTTGATGTTTCATATGCCTATATTTGAAATCAGGATAAAAAATGCCGTATTAGCTAAGAATTGGTACTTTTGGAACTTCAAGCGCCGACTGTGACGTCATCCGCCCAAAATTTTTTCGGTTTTTTCGCGGATTCTGGCTCAGAATCGTACGCTCTTTCCAGCAAGCACAAAAAAAAAGGGTGGTGAATTTTTGAATCAGAATTCCTTATTGAAATTCGTCTCTGTGAAAATAAGCTATTTTTCACAGCTGATCTTGTTTGGCGGTTGGTCAAGGTGTGAATTTTTTCGGAAGGGAAACGTTCTATATCTTTTCTATTTATTAAAGCTATTTCAAATTTAGAAAAAACAGAAAATACTCATTTATAAAAGAAAACCAAGAATTATGGTTCATAGATTTAAATCTAGAAAAAGTATTTTTAAAAATTAAGAGTTTTTTGACTTTTCAAAGTCCTACTACTTTTTACCTGGTTGAGCTATTCTTGTTCTGAATAGCTTATTTTGAACCTTATAAAATTATTTATAAACTCAGGTACCAAAAAGTCCATAGCTAACTGGAAAACCGGAGAAATTTTTTCGAAATTTGGCTTTTTTTGCCAAAAACAGCGTTTTTGGGCTTTTTGAAAGTCTAATTTGAACTGTCAATAAAAAAAATAACATCGACTCCTGAGATGTCTCAAGTCAAGTTGTACTTGAGCACGGGTGTCATGATCACTTTCCGGAAACATTTTTATTAAATACTCAATCGTTGAGCTTTTGTTGTCGGGAAAGAGTTTGAGCTTCCCATCTTCTTTTTTGGCGTAAAACTAAAATCCGTTTTTATTTTTTGTTAACGTTACTCAACGCTAAAAAAAGCTGAGCGAAGCGAAGCTAAAAGCGCGAAGCGCAGCTTCGCGTCAAATTAAAAAATTTTAGGGTCTTTTGACGCGAAGCCATTTCTAGCGAAATTGGTAAAGTGGACAACTAATTGGTCGTTTTACCCGCAATGGTTAACCCTTTTGGAAAAATTACCAATTTCTTGTTTTTTTTCCAGCTCAACTTGACCGAAAAATCAAAGCGTTGAGCAACTTGCGCTCGCAATGGAGCGACACCGAATCGCAGCTACACGAGTTGTCAAAAGAACTTGAAGCGAACGAGCACGAGTATGCGCAACTTGACGCGCAATCAAAAGCGGACGCTGAAACGCGAGAAGTTTGGTACCAGCAATTAACAGAATTCGAAGC
>Ga0115008_10004440_pt1 | contig 11652 bp, 7 predicted proteins | sample FraStrMetagenome_FD_87164 | JGI IMG/M metagenome (GOLD analysis project Ga0115008, IMG submission 87164) | Marine eukaryotic phytoplankton communities from Arctic Ocean - Fram Strait ARC3M Metagenome | ecosystem: Environmental > Aquatic > Marine > Oceanic | place: Fram Strait | collected 2012-06-18
AACAATTCTATTTCTCCAAATCTCTAAATCTCCTTTATCAGGATTTATAATAATATCAAAATTATCATCATCACCATATTTTTTCTTCAATGCATTTCTTAATACATCTTCCAAAATATCCATTAGCGTTACACGATCAATTAATTTATCGTCCTTAAATTCTGAAAACGAGTCAATTGACGCAATATTTTCCATAATTATGAATTAAAATTTTATTACCACTTGAGCTTTTGATATAGCGTCATACGCTATTTCTGCCTCTTTCTTTACTGTTACTTTCCCTTTACCAATTGGTTTAGGCTCTCTTGCTTTCCACTCTAAAAGAATCTTATCATCATCAACTTGAGTTAACGCGCCTTCTATAGTTTCATTGTCTTTGGTTTTTACGCTTAGCGTTCTACCAATATTTTTCATGTACTGTCTTTTACTTACCAAAGGCTCTGTAGCTCCAGCAGACAATACTTCTAAAGAAAAATCTTGCTCTTCTCTATCTAAATTATGTTCAATAGCACGACTTAAAAATATGCAATCTTCAACTATAACCCCATTATCACCATCAATAATGATTTTAATCGTGTTATCTGGCAACACATCAAGGCTGATTAAAAACAGGTCTTCGCGCTCTTCTAGTGCTTCACCTAATAAATTATTTACAGTATCTCTGAACATTTTTAGTATAAAAAGAGCGGACTTTTCGTCCGCTCATTATTCTTTTTTCTTCAAACAACGCTGCAAATATACAACATTTTTATTGATTTCCACAAGTGATTAAGTCTCGTTTTTTATTCTTAAATTTATGTGTTCATATTTAACTCCATCCAAATGAAAAAAATATTAGTTCCAACAGATTTTTCGGTAGAAGCAGAAAATGCTCTAAAAGTTGCAGCACAAATAGCGAAAAAACATAACAGCGAAATTTACTTATTGCATATGCTAGAAATTCCAATGCAAGAAATTGACGCTATAAGTACACATGCAGATGTTCCTGAAGTTATGTTTTTCATGAAAATGGCCCATAAAAAATTTGAAGATATTATGAACAGTGACTTTTTAAAAGGTCTTACTGTTCATGAAATTGTTAAGCCTGATGGCTCATTTAATGGCATTTCAGAAATCTGTAAAGAACATGGAATAACGATGATCACTATGGGTTCTCATGGCGCAAGTGGCCTAAAAGAGATGTTTGTAGGTTCTAACGCAGAAAAAGCAGTAAGAAACTCTGATGTACCTGTTTTGGTCATTAAAAACGAGCATGAGGATTTTAGTATCGATGATATTGTTTTTGCTTCAGATTTCAAAAATGACAATAAAGAAACCTATCGTCAAGCAACAGAATTCGCAACAACTTTTGATGCACAATTGCATTTACTAATGGTTAATACTGCTAGTAATTTTTCAACCACTGAAAAAGCAAATGATAGAATTAGTGAATTTATTAATGACAATAGTTTTAAAAATTTTACAATAAACATTTATAACGATGAATCTATAGAAAAAGGAGTTTTAAATTTCTCAAAACATATAGATGCAGATCTCATAGGTGTCAGCACACATGGGAGACAAGGTATTGCCCATTTCTTTAGTGGCAGTATTAGTGAAGATCTTGTAAACCATGCTAATAGACCTGTAATTACATTCAAAATATAGTTTCAAACATACCCTAATAAAAAAAGTCCTTACTAATTTAGCAAGGACTTTTAGGTTTTAAGTTGGCCCACTAGGTTTCGAACCTAGACTCTTCTGCACCAAAAACAGACGTGTTACCAGTTACACCATAGGCCAAAATCTCAAAGAGGATGCAAATTTATAACAAAGTTTCATTTGAGCAAACAATTTTTTATAAAAAAATCAAAAAATGGTAACGTTTACTTAAAATGACTCGTGCTTTTGATATTTATTGTTAATTTCGCTCGCATTAAATAGACTTGTTTTATGACACATTTCAACTTCAAGAAATGGAATACCATTTTAGGATGGTTTGCTTTTACTGTAGCATTAATTACTTTCGGACTCACTATAGAACCTACTGTTAGCTTCTGGGATGCAGGAGAATACATCCTGACTTCATCTAAATTACAAGTAGGTCATCCACCAGGAGCACCTTTATTTCAAATGTTAGGTGCCTTCTTTTCAATGTTTGCTTTAGAACCTGCCCAAATTGGAGCTATGTTAAACATGATGAGCGCAGTATCAAGCGCATTTACCATCTTATTCATGTTTTGGACAATGACTATCCTCTTGACAAAGTTAGCTAGAGTTGCAAGACCTAAGCAAGAAGACCCAAATAACGTATCATATGAAAGCTTATCAAAAAATCAATATATCGCAATATTAGGAAGTGCACTAGTTGGAAGTTTAGCATTCACATTTACAGATTCATTTTGGTTTAATGCAGTAGAAACTGAAGTTTACGCCATGGCAACTCTTATTATGTCTATTCTTTTCTACTTAGGGTTACGATGGGAGGAGGACATGCATAAACCTAGAGGTCATAGATGGTTAATCTTAATTGCATTTGTTATTGGATTATCATTTGGAGTCCACTTTATGGGGTTATTAACGATCCCTGCATTAGGCCTAATCTATTATTTTAAAAATTATAAAAAAATTACTCCTTTCAATTTTATATTAGCGAATGTGGCTTCAGCAGCAATCCTGTTATTTATATTCAAATTACTACTTCCTAATGCACTACTTCTTTTTAGTGCTTCGGAAATTTTCTTCGTCAACACCATTGGTCTCCCTTTTAACTCTGGATCTATAATCACTGGAGTCCTATTAATTGCTGCGTTCTATTTCGGATTAAAATACACACGTGAAAAGGGATTCAAATACGTAAACACATTAACGCTTTGCTTAATTTTTATTTTTATAGGTTTCTCTTCTTGGGTGATGTTGCCTATACGAGCAAATGCTAATGTCATTATTAACGAAAACAATCCATCAAGCGCAAGAGAATTACTGGCGTATTATAACCTAGAGCAATATCCAGAAACACACTTATTTTATGGTCCTTTATTTACAGATCAATATTCTGGCTTAGATAAAAACAATCCTTACAAAGACGCAAAGCCTAAATATGAAAAAGATTACGACAAAGGTGAATATATCATTGTAAATAAATGGAAAAACGCCGAACAGCGCTACAATTCAGAGCATGCATCCGTTTTACCAAGAATGTGGAGTGGTGAACATGCCGAAAACTATATGATGTTCACCGGCTTACTAGATTTTAGAATCCATCCAGATTATCAAATGGAAAATCAGGTTAGACAGTTGGTCAATGAATTTAAAAACGAAGTCGCTCAAGGCAAAGTAGATTACGAAGATTACCATAATTTCTTAAAGCAATTTGGTAGGGACTTTCTCATTATAGAAAAGCCCTCATTTGGAGATAACCTGTACTACATGATGGATTATCAATTAGGCTATATGTATTGGCGTTATTTCATGTGGAACTTCTCTGGACGACAAGATGATATTCAAGGTAAATATGATGATTTACACGGTAATTGGATTAGTGGAATAGACGTTATAGACGAAGCACATTTAGGCATGTCTCAAGATAATTTACCAAGTGATGTGGCGAACAACAAATCCAGAAACACCTATTATATGCTGCCTTTTATTTTAGGTATTATTGGCTTTTTATTCGTTCTAAGTCGGGATCCAAAACGTTTTTGGGTGCTATTAGTATTCTTTTTATTCACAGGATTAGCCATCCAATTTTACACAAACGTAAGGCCTTTTGAACCTCGAGAAAGAGACTACTCTGTAGTAGGCTCATTCTATGTGTTTGCAATATGGATTGGTTTTGGAGCTTACGCTATTTTTGATTTTCTTCGGAAATTCACCAGCTCCAAGTTTTTAGCTCCTGCTGTAACTGTAGTCTGCTTAATTCTAGTTCCTGGAATCTTAGCTGCAGAAAACTGGGACGATCACGATAGATCAGAAAAATACACAGCACAAGCTATGGCTCGAAAATATCTCGAATCATGTGCACCTAACTCCATACTATTTACCATTGGAGATAATGACAGTTTCCCGCTTTGGTATCTTCAAGAAATTGAAGGTGTCAGAACAGATGTTAGAGTGGTGAATACAAGTTTATTTCAAACTGATTGGTATATCGATCAAATGAAACGTCAAGCCTATGAAAGTGACCCTATTCCATCACAATTAACACATGACCAATATAAATATGGTACTCGTGATTATGTTATGAAATATGAAATCACTAAAGACACCATGGACATTAAGGAATATATGAATTTCATATCTAATGACGATCCAAAATACAGTCTTAAATATGCCATGAGAAAAAAAGGGGAAGATCCAAATGGGTATCCAGAGCAATTACAAAACTCAAATTATCTACCAACCTCTAACGTAAGAATTCCTGTTAATAAAGCTAATGTTTTAAAATATGGTATTGTAAAAGAAAAGGATGCAGATAAAATAGTACCATACATTGATATTAACATTTCTGGAGGCGCCTTATATAAAAACAGACTATTAATGCTAGATATCATAGCAAATAATGATTGGAAACGTCCTATTTATTTTACAGGTGGTGCTTTTGGTGATGATGACTATATCTGGATGAAAGATTACTTGCAACTTGACGGGTTATGTTATAAGCTTGTTCCAATAAAAACTGCAGTAGATAGAGCTAATCCTTTTGATATGGGACGTGTAGATTCAGATCTTATGTATGAAAAGGTCATGTCTTGGGATTGGGGAAATAGTGGTAGTGATCAGATTTATCACGATGTTGAAACTCGTAAAAACGGAATTACATATAGAGGTAATCTTGCCAGACTTTTAGAGCAATTAATCAATGAGGATAAGCTAGAGGAAGCAGAAAATATTGCTGATCTAGCAATGGAAAAAATGCCAGTAGATAAATTTGGTTTTTACACACTCTTAGAACCTTATATTAGTGGTTATTATGAGCTTGACGAAAAAGACAAAGCAAGAATGTTATATACTGACGTTACTAGAAAATATCAGGAAAGCTTAACGTATTGGAGTGAGTTATCGATAGAAAACCAAACGCGCTACTTAGACGAAATTGTAACCGATATTGAACGCTACAGAAGCCTTGTAGACATCTTAGTGATCTATAATGATCAAGATTTTGCGATGCAAGAAACTGAGAAATTTAATAATTATCTTAAACTGTTCAAACACTTTACGGGTGAAGAGGAAGAAGACCCAAAACCACCTGTAAGAGAAGAACGAGATTTCCCTAAAGACACCATAGAAAAAATCATAGGCATTCAAGAGTAATAGACTTTGAAAATAGCTCCTGTAAAAACACCAATAGTTGCAAAAAAGATGTTCCCAAACTATGTTTGGGACATGGCGACTAACGACAAAGTCTTGTACTTGACTTTTGATGATGGACCAACGCCTGAAATCACTAATTGGACTTTAGACATTCTTAAACAATACAATGCTAAAGCAACCTTTTTTTGCATAGGAGCTAATGTGAAGAAGCATCCAAATATTTTTGAGAGAATCATTAAAGATGCTCACACTGTTGGTAACCACACGCAAAATCATATCAAAGGCTGGACGACAAAAACTAAAAAATATTTAAGAGAAGTTCAAGACGCTCAAAATGCAATTGATTATAAAACAAACCTCTTTCGCCCTCCTTATGGTCAGATTACTCCAAAACAAGGCAGAAAACTAATAGATCTTGGTTATAAAATCATTATGTGGGATGTGTTATCCTTTGACTGGGAGGTAGATGTTTCTGAAGAAAAATGTTTAGAAAACGTTATTTCAAAAAGTAAAGCTGGAAGTATTATTGTGTTTCATGATAGTATAAAAGCATCAAAGAACTTAATGTACGCCCTGCCGAAAGTGTTAGAATATTTTAGTAAAAAGGGTTATGAATTTAAAGCCTTGTCTTAAAAATTAAAGATATTCTTGGACGATACCAATCAAGGTATTGGCATCTTGTTCTCCACTATGGCGCCATTTCATTTCACCATTTTTGTAAATAATAAGTGTAGGCAAACCTTTAACACGAAGTGCTTCGGCTAACTCTTTATTTTTATCAACATCAATCTTAATGACTTTAGCTTTATCACCTAGAGCAGCAGCTACCTCTCTCATAACAGGTTGCATCGCAGTAGATTGCTCATGCAGTTCTGTAAAAAAATCTAATAAGACTGGAATATCTACATCTATAAGTTCCCCAAATTTTGACATACGTTTAAGCTTTTAAATCAGTCATATGCGATAAAGCGTTATGAATTTTAGATAATACTTTAAGTGTTTTAGACTAATAGGTTCACTACTATATATTTATAAAAATAAACAATTTAACAGTAATTATAAAATTTCTACTCTATTATGCGTCCTTAGTCCCTTTTTTGAGGGTAATCACTGAAACCTCTGGCCAAATCCCTACACGTCCTGGATAAGCTAAATATCCAAAACCTCTATTCACATTTATGTACTGTCCCAGCTCTTCATATATTCCTGCCCAATGCTTATAGCGCCATTTTACTGGACTCCATTTGATCCAACCTGGAATTTCAATCCCAAACTGCATGCCATGAGTATGACCACTTAACGTTAAATGATAATGATAGTTATCACTGATAACCTCCTCTTCCCAATGACTAGGATCATGACTCATTAATATTTTGAAATCATTGGCGTCTATAGTTTCACTTGCCTTTTTTAGGTCACCTGCTTTCTTAAAGCCACCTTTCCCCCAATTCTCAACACCTACAAGTGCAATACGATGTCCGTCTTTTTCTATAAATCGGCTTTCATTACACAATAAATCATAGCCCATATCTTTTTGAATCTGCTTGAGTTCATCTAGATTATTCTCTTTATCTATTGGCGAATTCCAACTTACGTAGTCACCATAATCATGATTACCAAGGACAGAAAACACGCCGTCTTTTGCTTTCAAAGTTCCAAAAAGGTCTTTCCATGGCAGCATCTCAGACGCTTTATTGTTGACCATATCACCTGTAAATAAAATCACATCAGATTGTTGCTCATTTACAAGGTCAACACCATATTTTACCTTTTCAAAATCGTCGAAACTACCAGAATGAATATCACTAATTTGCGTAATACGATAGCCATCAAATGCCTCTGGTAAATCTTCAAAATGCAAAACATATTCTAAAGTTCTAAATCTATATTTCCCTTTATACATTCCGTATAATAAAGAAGTGAATGGTATGGCTGCTAAACCCAAAGCAATCTGACTAATAAATTTTCGTCTAGAAGGCATATCAAAAGCTTCTTTAGTGACCAATTTATCATACACAGCCAAAAGTGATCTTATAATATCTTCACCCAGTAGAATAGGAACTATAACAAGGTTCAAAGACATGAAAGCTAATAAAAATCCTAAAGCATAACTTTTTGCTGGATCCAAAACACGCCCTTCGCTGGCTAAGGAAAATTGATAGATAAAGTTTCCTGCAATGATTAATGCAACTGCAATAAATATAAAGTGTAACCAAGTTGCTTTGGTTACTGTTTTAATAGCTTGATATCCGTAAATCGAAAAAATACAAAAGATTAAAATAAATATAATCCAACGTAACATATGATGAAGTTTATTCAAAGGTAACCGATTCGCAACCCAAATTAACCTTTCAAAATATTTTTAACGATACGTTAAGAATTAGTATCTTTCATGTGATTTAAACACCCTTCTATGAAATCTCTTTTTTCTATTGTTTTAACAACCTTAATATTAATTAGTTGCAAAACAGAAGCACCAATAGAAATTGCAAAAAAAGACAAACCGCTTATTGAATATGTCAATCCTTTTATTGGTACTGGTGGACATGGTCATACCTACCCTGGAGCTACAATGCCTTTTGGGATGATGCAGTTGAGCCCAGATACCCGACTTGATGGTTGGGATGGTTGCTCTGGTTATCATTACAGTGATGAATATATCTATGGGTTTTCTCATACACACCTCAGCGGAACAGGTGTTAGTGATTATGGTGATATTTTGTTAATGCCTACGAATGCCATTAGTTTTAATAACGGAAGCGACAATATATCTGGCTATCGCGCTCACTTTTCTCATGATAATGAAATTGCAAAACCCGGTTATTATAAAGTCCATTTAGACTCTACAGAAATTGATGTAGAACTCACTGTCTCTAAACGTAGCGGAATTCATAAATACCAATTCCCTTCAAAAGACAATCAATTTCTAATCTTAGATTTAGAGCATCGTGATCAAGTTTTAGATTATAAAATTCAGAAAATAAATGACTCTACAATTACTGGTTTTAGACATTCTAAAGCTTGGGCCACAAACCAACGCTTATTTTATAACATTCAATTTTCTAAACCCATAAAAAACATTACTTACGAAGAAAACGGAACACCAATTTCTAAAAACTATAAGTATCAAAGTAAAAAAGCAGCTATCGAGTTTGACAATCCAAATAACGATGCTATTTATGTGAAAGTAGGGATTTCCGCAGTTGATAATGCTGGAGCTGCAAAAAACTTACAAGAAGAAATTGGAAACAAATCATTTGACCAAGTCAAAAAAGAAGCGCAAACTATTTGGGAAACGCAATTAGATAAAATAGTCGTAGAATCTCAAAATGAGGATTATAAAACAAACTTCTACACCTCATTATATCATACGATGTTAGCGCCAAATTTATATCAAGATGTTGATGGACGTTATCGTGGGATGGATTTAGAAATTCACCAAACTAAAGATTTCGACTACTATACTGTGTTCTCGCTCTGGGATACGTATCGTGCTGCTCATCCGCTTTACACGATTATTGAGCAAGACAGAACAAATGATTTCATCAACACATTCTTAGCCAAATATGACGAAGGTGGTATTATGCCAATTTGGGATTTAAGTGCTAATTACACGGGTTGTATGATTGGCTACCATGCGGTTCCTGTAATTTCTGATGCGTACATGAAAGGGATTAGAGATTATGACGTTGACAAAGCCTTTACCGCGATGAAACATTCGGCAACAAGAGATAAACTAGGATTAGAATCTTATAAAGAATTTGGATTTATTCCTGTAGAATTAGAAAGTGAATCGGTTTCTAAAACTTTAGAATATGCTTATGACGACTGGACGATTGCGCAAATGGCAAAAGCGATGGGAAAGGATGACGATTACAAATTGTATATAGAAAGAGCTCAATACTATAAGAATAGTTACGATCCCGAAACGAAATTTATGCGTGGGCGTTTTAGAAATACATGGTTTGCGCCTTTTGATCCGTATGAAGTGAATTTTAATTACACCGAAGCCAACTCATGGCAATACAGTTTTTATGTACCTCAAGATGTTTCTGGATTTATGAATCTTCTCGGCGGAAAAGATAAACTAGATGCTCAGTTAGATGAATTATTTACTGCGCAAAACAATACTTCTGGTCGCCAGCAAGCAGATATTACCGGTTTGATTGGACAATATGCTCACGGAAATGAACCAAGTCACCACATGGCTTACCTCTATAATTTTGTCAAAAAACCACATAAAACACAGGAACGCGTCCACCAAATCTTAACAGAGTTATATACCAATACACCCGATGGAATTTCGGGAAATGAAGATTGCGGACAAATGAGTGCATGGTACGTATTCTCATCTATGGGATTTTACCCAGTAACTCCTGGAAGTAATCAATACATTATTGGAACACCTTTGTTTGATAAAGCCACAATCAATCTAGAAAGCGGAAAACAATTTACAATTGCTGCATTTAATTTAAGTGCAACCAATAAATACATTGAATACGTGTATCTCAATGGTGAAAAATCAGATAGAAGCTTCTTGACGCATGATGAGATTATGAAAGGTGGTGTTTTAGAATTCCACATGAATGACAATCCTGCTATTTGGGGAACGCGTGACGGTCAAGAACCTAGAACCGAAATTACTGATCACGTCATTATTCCGGTGCCATTCATTTCGAAAGGTGATGTCGCTTTTAAGAGAGAGACCGAAGTTAGTTTAGGTATAGTTCAATCTAAAACAGAGATTTTTTACAGCCTAAACAATTCTAAATTTAAGCGATATGATGCACCCTTTAAAATTTCCGAAGCCATGACATTAAACGTATATGCAGCCGATGGGTCTGGACATAAAAGTGCAACGGTTGAAACTAAATTTTATAAAATAGATCCAAATCTCTCAATAACGTTAGATACAGAATATGCTAATCAATATAATGCTGGAGGAAACGACGCCTTAATAGATGGTATTATGGGTACGCAAGATTTTAGAACAGGCACTTGGCAAGGATATTCAGATACAGATGTTATTGCAACTATAGATTTAGGGAGCACAAAATCAATTAGCACTATTGGTGTTAATTTTTTACAAGATCAAGGGTCTTGGATTTTTTATCCGACTGAAGTAGAATGTCTCGTTTCAAAAGATGGTAAAACATTTACTGCTCTTGAAACCATTGTTATTGATACTGCAAAACGAAATGATGATGTACTCATTAAAAATGCTTCTTTTACTTTTTCTTCGGAAGACGTTCGCTATGTGAAAATCGTTGCAAAAAAAATGGGAGAACTTCCAACTTGGCATTTGGGTTATCCTCATGATGGCAGAAGTTGGATTTTTGTAGACGAAATATCAATCAAATAGAGGATTACACTATATTTAAGCACTAAAACCTAATTACACTAACTAACACATGGCAAATCAAAATAACAAATCGGCATTAACGACCTTAGTGACGGTCTTCTTTTTCTGGGGATTTATAGCTGCATCAAACAGCGTATTTATTCCTTTTTGTAAAACATACTTTGAAATAGATCAATTTCAATCGCAGCTCGTGGAGTTTGCTTTTTATGGCGCTTATTTTATTGGTGCACTGTCACTTTTTATTATTTCGAGTTCTATTAAAAAAGATATTATTAATTCTTGGGGCTACAAAAAAGGTATTATTTACGGATTACTCTTATCTGCTGTTGGCGCCTTTATCATGTATCCTGCAACTGCTGGAGCTGTTCAAGGTGACACCAATGTGTTTTATTTTGTACTAGTAGCCTTGTTTATTGTAGGTCTAGGGTTTTCATTGCAACAAACAACTGCAAATCCATTTGCCATTGCACTTGGTGATCCAGAAACGGGTTCACATCGCTTAAACTTAGCTGGTGGAATTAACTCTTTAGGAACCACAATTGGACCTATTGTAGTTGCCTTAGTTATTTTTGGAACCTCTTCTGTGAGTCCAGAAGAATTAGTAAGAATGATTAAAAATAATGAAATCACCTTAAGTACAGTTCAACTGTTGTATTTAGGTGTTGGTGTATTATTCTTATTGGCTGCAGCATTGTTCCATTTCTCTAAAAAATTGCCAGCATTAAAATCTGAAACCGCATTTGAACCTGCTAATAAAGCACGGAATTTATTGATTCTGTTAACCGTCGTTATTCTAGGATGCTTTGGTTACATTTTTAGCACTTATTCTGGAGAAGCAGTCGCAACAGATAGTTTAGAAAAAACACGTTTAGTCTTATTATTCATCGCCTTACTTGCTGTAATAGCGACGATAGTTATCGCCAATACTAGTGCTTCTAAAAAAGCAGAAGGTTGGGGAGCAATGAAATATCCGCAATTAGTTTTAGGGATGTTAGCCA
>Ga0115008_10004442_pt1 | contig 11651 bp, 29 predicted proteins | sample FraStrMetagenome_FD_87164 | JGI IMG/M metagenome (GOLD analysis project Ga0115008, IMG submission 87164) | Marine eukaryotic phytoplankton communities from Arctic Ocean - Fram Strait ARC3M Metagenome | ecosystem: Environmental > Aquatic > Marine > Oceanic | place: Fram Strait | collected...
AAGATTTAATGATGCTGTCGTTTTGCCTGATGAGCTATTTCCTATAAAGGCTATTTTAGTTGCTTGCCTATCTTTCATTTTAGTTCCTTATATTCCAAATATGTCTTTGATAAAATCTATAGTAACAACAATGATAGTTGGTAGTGATAGTGATATATATAGTAGTATTGGCACTAGTATTATTTCACTCATTTTACCCTACCTATAGCATTTAGATATTCTTCTTTAGTTTTCATGTTGTTTTTAAAGTTGCCAGACAATTGAGATGTTCTAGTTACAGGAGACTCTTGATTCACTCCCCTCATATAGACGCAGTAATGTTTTGCATCTATTGTCACAGCGATATTTTCAGTTCCTAAAATCTCTGTAAGCTTATCCATTATATTTACAACTAGTTTTTCTTGTACTTGTGGTCTTCGGCTATAATAGTCAACTATACGATTGATCTTAGATAGTCCGATAAGTTTGTCTCCTGGTATATAAGCAACGTGAGCCACACCAATTACAGGGATAAAGTGATGTTCACACATACTTTTCACAGGAATATCAACTTGAATAAGCATCTCATCATATTTAAATCTATTTTCTTGAGTCATGATTTTAGGAAATTTGTCTTCCTGCAGACCATAGAAAATCTCATCAACGTACATCTTAGCAACCCTGTCAGGTGTTCCCCTTAGTGAGTCATCATTTTCAACATCAAGCTCTAGGACTTGCATTATCTCTTTAAACTTTTCACTAATTAATTTTTTCTTTTCTTCGTTATTCATAAAGTCTTTCCTCTTCTTTAAAGTATGGCCTCCCAGACTTAGCCAAGTATTTAACAAAATTATATTTTATACCATTATAAAAAATAACATCTGGTGTCTCAGGTATCTCTAGCGCAATTACAACAACTTCAGAAAGCCCAGATAAGTGCGATAAACAAACCTTCATCATGAACATTATTCTACGCCCATTATCTTGTGAGTTTGTAGTGATATTTTCCATTTAGGATACTTTTTAACTAATTTTATAGCTAGTTTTACATTATCTTCGTAGTTTTCATTCATGACAGGTTGAACGTAAAAGTTCTGAGCGTTGAAGTCATTAAAGTTATCTATCGTTATAGCATCGCTGATATATGGAACTAAAAGCTTTATATCATTGCATATAGTCAATTTAGTATCTTCCCTTGATTGCTTCGGAGAAATAGTCACATGCTTGGTGTAAAATGGTAGGAACTCCCTATTCATTGAGCCGTTTGTTTCAATGTGAACTTTAAACCCTTCTCTTTCTAACACTTCGAGTAAATTTTCATCAACTTGAAGCAATGGCTCTCCACCTGAGATAACAATATCTTCAATTTCAGATTTTTCACGAAGTGCTTTGACTAGTTGCATTGGAGTATATGGGTCACCACCGACAAAGTCAGTATCGCAGAAAGAACAAATTGATTTTGCCTTATCTTCTGCCCTTCCAGACCATCTATTACAGCCAGTAAACCTAACAAAGACAACTGCTTTTCCTGAGTATGTTCCTTCGCCTTGAATTGTAGGGCCAAAAATTTCTTTTATTATATATTTTTTCATTTTATCTCCTGTAAACAATAGCTGAGTTTTTATCATGCTCTTTAAATTCAAGCTTTGAAACAAAAACCCTGCAGCTTGTCTCTTTTTTAACAAAGCTGTCTATTTTATCAAATAGGTATTCAGCGAATCTTTCTGCTCCTACGCTTGGTAAGGTTCTTAGTTGAATAAGCCCACAGTTATCCATCAGTTCAAATGAGTCAAGATAAGGGTCATCCTCTGCAACTAAGACTGTGTGATCTAGTAACCACTTAAAAAAGTCATTAGGTGTTTTGCCTTCAATTGTTCCTTCGGCACGTTTCATTCCTCCGAAATCCCAAACCCAATTTTTTTTGTCTAGCTCACCCTCAAACCAAACTTGAAAACTAACTCCATAGCCGTGTAAAAACTTACAATGAGTTTCTTTGGCTCGCCATTGTCTGAAACAAGCACTAAAACCATCAAAAACTTTTGTGCTTTGGAATGTTTTAATTTTCATTGAATTTCTCCGTTTTGAATATTGTCATTATATATATATGAATTAGCAACCGTTTTTTTGGTGTTTTATGGTTGTTAAATGGTTGAAAATGTTAAAATGTATTGCAAAAAGATTCAAAACAACGTATTTTCAAGGGTTTATCGTGATCTTTTGTGTTGCATCGAGTCCACAAGATGATATTATATATGTATTGAAACAAACAACAAAAACAAACGGAGATATTATGAAAAACGTAAAAGTTGAATTGAATTTAGAAGACATTTTGGCAGACGTTGAATTAGAGGACATTTTAGAAGCAGCGGTCGGAATTGGTGAGCATGATTCGGTTTTAGAGTGTTTAGACGAAGACGATGTTGCAAAATTTTACTGGGAAGAAATTTATGCCGGAGGTCCAGAGAATGATGCAATTTTAGACATAATGAAAAGTGAAATCTTAATCAGCGTTCTTAAAAAACGTGGCTATAAAATTTACAAGGAGGCTTAATATGAGCGATTTACAACAAATAAAACGAATAGAAAAAGTTATAAAAAGTATAAATGATACAATAATACATTTGCATGGGCTAAAACGAGTCGAAGAAATTAGAGATAATTTATGTGATTCAAGATTCCAATTGGAACAAGAATTAGCAAAATTAAAAAAGGAGGCCCAAAGTGAATAATTTAAAAAAATTAAAATCGACGATGATAAGTTATGTGAATTTAAGCACCGGAGACAAAATGAAGTTGTCCAACGCCCAAGCGGTTCGGAAAATTAAAAATAGAATATTTGAATTAGAAATTGAGATTGAAAATAACAATATTGAAGAAATTAAAAATATTTTAGAATCAGAAATAAATAATTTAAGAGATTTAATGAATTTTATAAGGAATTAATATGAAAAAAATTAAATTTAAAACAAGAATAGAAATTGAAGTCGAAGTTGAAGCAAGTGTTAAATATGATAGAGGTCAATTGTATGGCCCGCCAGAAAATTGCTACCCAGACGAGTGGGAGTGTGAAATTGACCTTGTTAATTTTGAAGGTGTTGATTTAACAGAAAAAATAGACATAGATTCGATTGAAAAAATATCGAGCGAAGCAATGGAGAAGTATGATGAGTAAAACAATATTTTTAGAGGTTAGAGATTCAATGACATTTATTCCAGTAATGGTAACAAGTTTAATTTCAAATCAAGAAGATCAAAATTATTTATTAGGTCGTGCAGGTTATGAGGGAGGTTACGTCAGTGTGTTCGTAGTTAAGTTATCCGAAGGTATTGGTTACAATGATGCTTTTAAATGGCCTAGAAGCGGCAGGACAATGTTTGAAGCCCATCAATACATCAGGGATAATTTTCACGAATTAAAAGATGGAGATGTTGTTGATATTGAATACATTTTAAAAGAAACAACCGTAAAAAAGAAGTCGGAGAGGTTTTGATATGAATCTTATAAAACGAATAGAATCAGAATTGACCAGAGTAAAAATTGAAGGCGTGAATTACAGAGAAATTTCAGAAAAAATTAATGTAAGCAAAACAACAGTATGGAGAGTTTTTAATTTAGAAATGAAAATGAATGTTGAGATAATTTCAAAATTGGAAGAAGCAGGAATTATAAATTTGTTTTATGGTTACAGTTGTCAGCATGATTTTGATAGTTGGAATTATTGTACAAAATGTAATTATCAAAAAATAAATGATAGTTGTCAGCAATGCGGTACAACAGAGTTCCTTTGTGGACACAACAGGCGAGGTTGATATGTATGAAGTATTTAGACGTAATTGGTGGAAGATTGAAAATGGAAAGCGAGTCCCAGACCCATCGGCAGACAGCTTTCATATTGATTATGCTGATTCAGAAAAAGAGGCGAGGGAGATGTGCAAAGAATACAATGAAGAAAACGATGAGGGCGAGTTATCGCACAAAGCTGAATATAGGAGTGTATGATGTATTTAACGGTGCAAGGCATGAGCAATCAACAGACATTTAAATTAGTTCAATGGAAAGATACTAATTGGTATTGGAATAATAATTTATGGGAGTATTCAGACGAAGAATATTCAAACCGTAAATGCTACGACACGAAAGAGTTAGCAATTAGCTTTGCAAAGAAATGGGCCAGAGATTCACACGATGTTATTAAGTGGGTGCAATTAGACGGAGTAACAATAAAGGAGGCTTTATGAATTATGAGATAAATGTGGCTAAAGATGGTTATCATTACTTTGCAACAGCGGACAGGTCATTAACTTCACAAGATGAAGCAATTAAAGCTTTTGAACATTTTAAAAAATTATTTCCGGCAGAAGATGGCTACCATTTACAATTGTCAGAGATAAGACACACAAGTAAACAAATAAAAGTTCGGGAGGATAAATGAAACGAGATGAAATTTTTCAAAACATAGATAAAAATTTATTGAAAAAATTTAAAGACTATGACGCTGAAAATCAAAATGTCTATAGATTGTTTGAAAGATATTCTCAAAAAATGATAGCAACAGGTCGTTTGAAGTATTCGGCTTGGACAATAGTTAATTTAATTAGGTGGGAGCACGATATAAAAAACAAAGAGCCTTTTAAGATAAACAATGATTTCATTGCTCTTTATGGCAGATTGTTCATTTATAGGAATTTTGAACATTTAGGTTTTTTTGAATTTAGAACAATGAAAGCAAATGATAGGAGAGAATCGAATGAAGAGCGATATAGAAAAGAAGCAAAATAAAAAAACAACAAGCATTAGAATTACAGATGAAGATAGAAAGCTAATTGAAAAACACTACAAAGGTATTCAAAGTTTTTTTGACAAGTCAATTGAGCTATTAAAATTTTATGAAAAAAAGAAAATAGACGTTTTTAAATTCTTTTCAAGATCGATTTAAAATAAAAAACCCTTTTTGTATCCTCAGCCCGAAAATACAAAAAGGGTAAACATCAAAATATCTAGCGTGAAAATTTGATGGCTAATAAATATTATTTCTTCAAAACTTTGTCAACCGAATTTTTTACCATTTCTAAAGAACAAACAAACTCGGCAACGTGTCCAACCCTTCTTAAATCTTCTATGAATAAAATTTGCTCTAAAATGTGAGCTCTTTTTTTATTCAAATTGATTCTTGATTTTATCGCAACATAATGCTTCATGATATATTTGTATTCACTTGGCTTTTTAACTTCAAAATAAAATACCCTGCCCCCATAATGAAAAACTATGTCAGGATGACCGTTCAAAACAAATTTATTTCGGTGCTTTACAAATCTTTTGCCATTAAAAAAACCTGTTGGTGCAATTTTGTAAACTTTACCATCTTTAAAAAAGGACAACCATTGACATATAACGTCTTCAATTTCGCCTTCTTTTGGTTCGATTTTCGCCATTTTGGGCCTATTTTTTACATTTTCCATGTGAATATATGCCTTTTTATGAAACAGCGTCAGAATCGAAATTTTGGGTATCAAATAATTTTGTAAATTTTACATCATCTGGCGCATCGAGTTCAATAAATTGGAATTTTTCTAATGAAGTGAAATTTTCTTTTTCAACTTGAACTTCGCCTGTAAAATAAGCCTCATTTATTTTGCCTGATTTATCTTTGTATTCAATTTTTAAAACTTGTATTTTAGAAGCCATAGCCAACATCTCCTTGACTTTCGTTTTGATTGTTTTGGTCGCTCGTGCCATTTCTGAAATTTGTAACTTCATATCGCCTAACATTTAAACTTAATACATTATGATTATCTTTATTTTTATAACTTGAAATTGAACCTTCCAAATAAATCTGATTTCCTTTTTTTCCATGTTTTAAAAAGTTTTCTGTTCCTTTTCCAAAATAAACGAATTGCAAAAATGTAGTATGTTCAGTTCCGTCTTTCTTTTTACTGCTCTGTGCTATTGAACCTGATAAAAAGTTTTGTCCAGGCACTTGTTCTACGTCTTTTGTTAAATTTCCAATTAGGTGAAAATTATTTGTCATGCTAAACCTCCAAGATTTTTTCTGGAACACCTTTTTTAATAAGATGTTTTTTTAATTTGTTAATACTAAAATCATAATATATTTGTGGAATTGTTTCTGTGTCTAAATTATTATCTAAAAGATAATTTAAATACGTTAAGGACCACTTGCTTTGAACCTCTTCTTCAACTGATTTTCTTAAAAAATAAAAATATAATAAAAGCCTATTTTGTTGCTACGGTCATAAACAACAAAATACATCAATATAATTTTCTTCGGCTTTTAATTCTTCCAATTTATTTCTAATGTATGATTTTATAATCATTGGCTCGTCAAAAATCTGATTACACGTATTGATCTCATCATCACTTAAATGCCTGCCAAGTACTTTTCTTTCGATGGCTTGTTTTTGCTTTGCCGGTATGTCTGATATTTTAAAAGAATTATAAACATCAAAATATTTTGCTGAAATATTATAATATTGCTTCAACTTGCTTTTTAAAATTGTTTTTTTATATTTCTGTTCAATTGAAAGTTCATAATAAATTTTTTCAATCATAATCTCACTTCAACTTTTTTCGACTCTTTCTTAAAACCGTTTATCAATCTTTGAATCTCTAAAGAATTACTAACAACATCTTTTGTAAATATTCCAAGCTCACTGTCATAGTGTAATTCAAAAACTTTTTTATTCGCTTTACCATGATATCTAGCTTTGTCTATATTCAAAAACGTCCTAACCGGATTGCATCTAAAAAATGCTGTTATGATATAATTGTAACTTCCCATGTTTACACTTGTCGCATCACCCCTGACATTTTCTCCATCAATTATAGCATCGTAAACATTTGTTCCTTTGGCCGTATGAATAACTATTAAAACAGGAATATCATACTTGATTGCTATTCTTTTAAATTCGTGAATTGCTAATGCTTGTGATCTAAAAGGCAATTGGTTACATATAAAACTTGTAGTGAAATTATCAAATATAATACAATCAACTGCATGATTTTCAATCATATACTCCATTCTTGAAACTAGCCACTCAAGAGTTAAACAGCCTTTTGGCAATTCCAATTGAGAATCTACAAAAAGATTTTGTAAATAATAATTAACTTTATCTTGTTCATTGACTATGCTTTTGAAACTTTTAAATATTGGTAAATTATATTTTCTTGTTAATTCTTCCGACAAAAAACTATAAACTCTTCGCTCTTGCATCAACAATTCAACTTGTATTGTACGAACGAATGTACTTTTGCCTCCACCTTTTGGCCCTATAACCGTACTGATTTCAGCCGATCTCAAACCTTTGTGAACATTTAAGCAATTTAATTTTGAATTATATTTTTGTTCGTCTAGTGATTTTAACTCATCGTCGTATTCTTGTTCTGTCATTTGGGCTGTATTTACTTTAATATTTTCCACGCTATTTCCTTTGGTTGATTATTTTAGTTTTTCTAATTGCGAATTAAAACTCTCCTGTATCGAATCATCTGCATAAAAAGATTCTAAATTTTTTACATACCTTTCTTTTTCAATCAGCCAATCGAAATTAGCCGTCCAACCATTATCATTCTCACCCCTATTCCATGGGTTTTGAGGAATAATAAAAATCAACCTTTTCCAATCCATTAAATCTGGAATTTGCTTTATTGCAACTTTCAATTTTTTTGCTCTTTTATCTGATAAAATTTTAACTTTCGCAAAATCAAACTGTGGGGCTATTACGTTCCATGCTTCAACAATGTCTTGCATTAATTGTTTTTCCTGTAATTGTTTTTGTGTATTTGAATTTTTACGGCTTATGGAATCATTGTCAAGCGGAAGATTGTTTTGCTCAAGAGTTGATTCGTTTGAATCGACAAGAGTATTATTATTCTTTACATTCTTTACATTCTTAACATTCTTGTATGTTGTTGATCGTTTGTTGCTCGTTTGTTGCTCGTTTGTTATGACGCAATCTTTCCCTTGGTATTTATTCCAATTATTTATTGTAATTACAGAGCCTTGTGTAGATACTTTGACTGTTATTTCGTTTGTCGATTTTAAGCGTTTGATGCATGTGCGAATTGACTGAATTGAGAGGCCTGTTTCTACTGATGCCACCTTCAATCCGAACCAAAAACCGCCCTTTGGTATTTGCTTGCCCCGATATTCAAAATCTTTATGAGAGGCTTTTATTAAGCAATATATAAAAAAAGAAAATGTTTTAGGTTCTGATAGCCACTCCCAGTTCAAAACATCTCTATGTAATTTTATCCAACCTTGCATTTGAACTCCTTTTAAAGATTTATTGATATTTTTTTATTTTTATTTTTGGCCTTTTTGTTATTTTCAAAAGATATCCAGTGTTTTTCTTTTTCAAGATATAATTTTTCGTATTTTACAGCGAAATCAATTAAAATTTTAATCAAATCTTTTCTTTCCATTTTAAGCAACTCTTCAATTGTTAATTTTAACATTTTTCTCCTTTGTGTATCGTGTTATAAATACAAATTAATATGATTAAACCGTAAAATATGGGCTAAATACCCGATTGTAAAGCATGTAAAATGTTCAATTATTGTAACAATAATGCTTGTCATATCATAATTAAGGCATTAAATTCGTGTTTCATTATATGAGCATTTAAAAAGGAGCGTGAAAAATGAGTCTAGTAAAAGACAGTCAAAGTTTTTCGGATATAGCACAAGCTATCGAAAAAATTAATCATCAAGTTATTATTGCCGGTGGAGAAATTACAGAAGAAATTGAAAAGCAATTAGAATTAACAGAGGGCTTATTAATGAATAAAACCGAAGGGATTGTTTCATTTTTAAATATGGCAGATGTTTATTTTCAAAATTTAGACGACAAAATAAAAGAGTTGCAAGAAAAGAAAAGAACCGAATCAAACAAAATTGAATCTTTTAAGTCTCATATAGTTCATATAATGAGCGCAAAAGAAATCAAAAAATTAGAAACACCAGACGGATTAACTACAATAACATTGAGAAAAGCAGCAATGAAAGTCAATGTTACAGATGAAGATAAAATACCGTCAGATTTTATAACGAGCGAAACAAAAATTGTTAATAAAATAAGCCTAAAAGATATTAAGCCACATTTGGAAAATGGATTAGAAGTACCAGGTGCTGAATTAATTAAAGGCAAACAATCATTAATCATTAAAACAAAAAACATCAAAGGATAAAAAATGAGCGAAAAGAAAAATTTAACATTGCATCAAGCTATGAGTCCATTTGTCCAAGAAAACAATATGGATAAAGTTTTCAATGAAAATTATATGATGATGTTACAACAACAAGCACAAAGAGATCAAATACCGCCAGAACATGTTAAGAATTTTATAATGAAAGCTGTTTTGAAAGGTGCAGACCCTAGAAAAGATGAAGTTTATTTAGTTCCCAGATATACAAAAAAAGGAATTGTTGGAACGGTTATTTTTTCAAAACACTACCTAACAAACAAAGCAAATGAAACAGGAGAGTTTTTATCTCTTGATGTTACGACAGCACCAGAAGACGTTTTTAATCCTTGGACAGGAGAAGATGGAAGACAATTAGTTTCAACGGCTGTTTGTTATAGAAATAGAAATGGTCAAAGAGAAAAAATTACATATAAAGCCCGATGGAATGAATATGTAGATCAAAAAAGTTTTACATGGAAAGACAAAGGCTACATCATGCTTGAGAAGTGTGCAGAGGCCGGTGTATTACGTCGAGCATTCCCAGAGGTAACAAGTAATGTATTTTTAGCGGAAGAGTTTAACGGTGTAATGAGCGAGTCAGACGTAGAGAAATATGTTGAAACAAAAAAAATTGAAGAACAAAAGACAGAGAAATTATTAGAAAAGGCCACAGACGATAAGGCTAAAAAAGCAGACATTATCGAAGCAATTAGAGAGTTATCAGGTAAAATCACAGCATCATTTTCATTAGCACAAAAAGGCGAGTACATGACACAGAATTTAGGTGTTCAAAAATTTGACCAATTAAAAAACAAGACAGTTGAAGAATTAAAATCAGTATTAGAGTTATGCAGTAAAATCAAAATTGAACCAATCATTATAGCAAAAGAGGATGATTTACCATTTTAGGAGGTATTAAATGGAATTTAAAAACTTGAAAGAAGCAAGAGAGAATGGGCTAGTTAATATCCATGAAATTAAAAAGCTTTTTAACAAGACAGGTGTAGAAATTAGAAAGGCAATTAAATCAGATGAAAATTTTCCACATATAAAAGTTGGAAGATACATCATGTTCGATTTAGAAAAAGTAAAGGCTTATGGAAAAGAAAAAACCATTTAAATTATTTGTAGATACCGAAACAACTGGCTTCCCAGAACAAGCCGGTTGGATAGGTAATGATGTTTTAACTTGGTCAGGAATAATAACTGATAGCGATTTAAATATTTTAGACAAAAAAACAATTTTTTCTAAACCTAATCCAAAAACACCTTGGAACGATGAAGCAGAAAAATTTCATGGAATTAATTATTATCAAGCAATGCAGTTTCCTTCAAAAAAACAAGCCATAATTGATATAATGAATTTTATAAAAGATTACAAGGGTAAAATTGAGTGGATTGAACATAGTTTAAATTGGATAGATTGGCTTTTTACATTTGGTTTGTTTTACGAGTTCAACTTAGAAGCAAAATTTAGATTAGCTTTTAATTCAGATTTTAGGTTTTCCACTATTCGAATAGCCAGAGAAAATGGCTTTAAGAAAAACAGATTAAATGAATGGGCAGATCGTTTAAATATAAAGCTAAAACATCATGATTCTGAATCTGACGCTATGGCATGTTATGAGGTATATAAATATTTAAATAAAGAATATAAACAAGAACAAGAGGGGCTATTTGCTTTCATAGGAGAATAATGAATATATATAAAAATTTACACAGTATCGACAAAACGGCTTATTTTTTAAAAATTTGCGAAGAATTAGGAGAGCTACAAACGGCCGTTTTGCATTACAGGGATAGAAAGTGTGAATACTTGGACGTTGTAAAAGAGATTGCTGATGTTACTTTTCAGTTAGAAAAAATAGTTGAATGGCTTGCAAATTTTGATGAAGCTGAAGTTGCAAATATTTATGTAGATGTAAATGAAACACATGAAAAAGTAAAAAATATTTTAGAGAAAAAATACAAATCAAAAATAAGGGAGTGAGAAATGATTTTTGAAAATTGCAGTAGCGAAGAACACCATAAGACTTATGAAGATTTTTATTATGAACATATAAAACAAATTAATTCTCTTAAGCAACAACTTAAAGAAAAAGAAGAGCTAATCAAGCACTTACATGAATCTTGTCAGGCTTACTCTAAGTCAAGTTGTGATAAAGGTTTGCAGTTAATAGATGCTAATGAGGTTATAGAGTTTTATAGTTCTATCGCTTGCCCACTGCCAAAACAGATAAAAGACAATGAAGAAATAGAAGAGATGAATGATATGGATAACGCCCCTTATTTTCGTGGTGGTAAAAAAGCTAGAGAATACAAAAACAAATGGAGTAAGAAATGAATAATATAGGAATAATTGAATTAATGTTTATATGGATAATGGTAAGCATTTTAGGTTCAATGTTGTTTGCAAAATTTTCAGAAATTGGAAAAGGTAAAAAATATGATGAGTAAAACAATTAAAGATT
>Ga0115008_10004443_pt1 | contig 11648 bp, 3 predicted proteins | sample FraStrMetagenome_FD_87164 | JGI IMG/M metagenome (GOLD analysis project Ga0115008, IMG submission 87164) | Marine eukaryotic phytoplankton communities from Arctic Ocean - Fram Strait ARC3M Metagenome | ecosystem: Environmental > Aquatic > Marine > Oceanic | place: Fram Strait | collected 2012-06-18
AGAAGATTGTAGCAGTTAACGCACTGCCAAACTTTTTCGTAATGTTTCATCTTGTCCAGGCAGATACTGCATTCTAACAAGTTCTTTTGAATCTTCCGCACCAGAATCTCATGCTGATCTTCATTCATTTGGGTCTTTTGTCTTTTCGATATCAACTAAGTTACAAATTATTTAAAAATTAAGATGTGATAGAAATCTGACCTTGCTGACTCCATCCGCCAAAGCATTGATATCAGCTTGCTGAGCCTGTTTATGTTGATTTTTCTGCTGCCCATTTTGTCGACGATTCCTACTCGACTCCTTTCTCGGACTTTTTGACTGTCCATTTCTTCTATCTCCTTGATCGGGTGTCGGAGTTCTCGCGATATTTATCTCTTGTCTTTTCTAAAAAGAAGTTTGAAAGACGTAAAAAGGTTAATTCAAACCTCTGGGTCAATAATTTTAATCGCTCGTCCCCGACCTCTCTTCCCACCACGCGCGTTTCTAGCTTCAACCTGGCCTGGGACGAAAACTGACGCGTTTGGATTGAAAACAGGCGCGTTAATATTGAACACCGGCGCGTTGGCATTAAGACCAGCAAGTTGATGCGCATTTCTTTGGCCTCTTCCTCGACCCCGAGATCCTCTGTTGTAAAAGTTTCCTCGAGGTTGATGCTTGGGATTTCCATCTCTCATGTTTAGTGAGTTTGACTGATTATCATTTTCGCCTTGATTTTCATAATTTCCTCCGTCTTTTTGTCCGGAATTCGGACGCCCTCGTCCTGATTTTGAATTACGATTTTCTTAAAACATATTTATATTTCATGTAGTAATAGCGAATATTATTAATTTGTAAGGTGTACTTTAGTCTCACTATATAGTTGAATAAGTACATACGATTGTTCTTCATTTTAACTCGCGGTTTCCCTCCGCCGTCATCTGGCGGCCTTCGTTCATTATTCATTAGTGTAGCTGTCTCTTATCTAAAATTATTCTTTTGTTGTCAAGTAAAAGTTCACTGGAAGAAAATTGAAAATAATGCAGGTTATAAAGACATTCTTGGAATATTCTCGATGGCTCAAGGTTCTTGTCACAGTGAGTAATTAACCAAAAAGTTGCAAATATCTGGCCAATGGGAGCTCGTGGAGAATGAAGATATTAAAGACAGCTGCTCTTCCGATTCAGACCCAGAATTTCAGAGGGCAGCTTATGACTTTATTGGCAACAAACAAACTTGTGCTGCCAAGTGAGTTTGCTTTCATACGACTAGGTCGGAATTGAGGTTTACTGCTCCGTGTGGAGCTTCAGAAAAATCAAATACTCATAAGAGTGTCCCTCTCCACGGAATTCTTTAGTAAAAGGCGAAAGAATTATACGTTTTGAAGAGAGACCAGAGCTAGTAACAACGTGTCTGTGATTTATACGGTATTCTACGACCGCGCGGGCTATTATGGTGCCTCCAAATCATGTTGATAAATCGATTGGCATCTCGGTGAAAAAATCTCGCTCATTATAAAGAAAACACGGTTTTTATATTGTAAAGAATAGTTTATTTAATTTGATTGATGGGAATACAAAAGGGGTCCAAAAGGAGGCGGGTAAGTTAAATATAAAAATAGAATATTATAGAGATAAAAAAATAAATATTTGTGTGAAGTAGAAACGGCTTATTTGATGTCACAGAGGAGAGCAACACCACGAAGCACCCACTTAGATGGATGCTGTTTTGACTTCAAGTACAAGGAGGAAATGAAGGTCAAATCAGTTCGCTGCGGTTTCTTGTACGTTGGGCAATCGTAGAGCGCTGCATCTTTCGGCGCGGTCGAGTTGATTGCGTAGATGTGGATCACAGGCATCGCAACATTCAAGACCTAGAAGATATTTTGAGCATTTTCGAGAAAATTAAGCTTTTACCTTTGGTAGAGGATCGGCAAGACAGTTGTTCTTTCGATCCCAGTTGGCGCCGTCGAGGAACAAGCCGTGGACGTAGACGCCTTCCTTGGGGCCTTCGTTGATGTCCTCGAAGTTGTTCTTGGTAACATCGTTGGCGAGGGTCACGGAATCGAGAGCCCAGCCCTTATGCATTCGGGTGACCTCCTGTCGCATAGCTGTCAAGAAACCCTGGGGGTTGAAGAAACCAGTCATCCAGAAAGATTTTGGTCGACCCTCGAAGCACCAAGAGCGGAACTAGAAATATAAATAACGTGTTTGAGCGTTTTATTTCTTACCTGAGCATCTCTGTCGACGAGATCAGTGAACCAGAAACCGAGTGTGGAAGCATCCCATGAGATCTTCTTCCAAAGGGCCGGAACACGAGCGTCGTACATATTGTCCAACGCGTCCTTCAGGTTCTCAGACATGATGATGGTACCTTCAATAGCCAGTTTCAAGTCGATAAGGGTGATTCGCACTCGCGAAATGACACGCTGCATTCGATCAATTTCCTGCTTGAGGAAAATGTTGAGTGACTGGAACTCGCCCATCTTCTTGAGTCGAGCCTTGACTTCGTGTGGCACGAAGTCAGCCGGCAATTTTGCCAACATTTCGTCGGCCATTCGGTAGACCTTCTCTTCTCGAGTTTCTCCGCCGCCAGCGCCGGCATCCTTAGGCTGGATGTCGACGATCGTGGAGAGAATGGCCCCAGCAGATCGAGTCTGGTAGGTAATATCAGCGTTCGGGTGAAGACCAAAGGCTTCAGGCGAATCGATCGGGCTCATACCGTTGATTGCGCCCATGACCTGGTCGTGGGAGACATATTTGGGAATAACGTATCCTTTATAGAAGTTAAAGCTGTCTTCAAAGGTCTTCGCGGAGAACCAGACAAGAGCGTAGGTGTTGAGGAGACGCTTGTCAAAGTCGTCAGTGACTCGACCACCGTACTGGACTTCGCCGATCATGTAGCGGACAGTTGCCCACTGGATACCTCGTTTGGGATCGAGATCGTCAAGGTGGTTCTGGATAAACTGCATGGTAGCAGACTGATCAGATGAGTTGAACTCGTAAGGGATGTTCCAACCGATTGGACCGAACTTACGTCGCTCCTGCACGGTGGTGTGGAGGAAGGCCACAGCGTAGATAAGCGGTTTCCATTCCTTGAGGTTGTTGATGTCGAGGTAGTCTTGATCGTACTCGGAAAAGGTTCTCTTGAGACCAGCTCGGATACCTTGTGGGGGCTCGTTCGTGAACTTGATGGAAGACTGGAGGAGTGTGATCGAGAACTCGGGGTGAGGCTCGACAGTAATCCAAACTCGGAATGTCGGGTTGGGGTTCTCGTTAGTAAGGGTAAATTCAAGAAGCTCTTCCATGAACTCGAGACCCAAATGACAGTTCTGAAGGAGTACCCAGCCACCTTGTTCTCGAGCGAGATTCAGGAGTCGACGGGCATGAATTTCTTGACCCTGACCCATGGAAATACAGCGACACTCCAAGCTCATCTTTCGCGCCAAATCGCAAATCTGGTTGGTTGGATCGGAACCCATAGACAGGAGACAAACCATCGGCACTCGGATAGTACTTTCTGCCAACATAGTTTCCAAGTTCAAAAGAACAGGATCAGCGTATCGCGCACCGAGAGAGTCAGAAATGTATCGTAGAGCCTGCGGCATCGACCGATCAAGACACATAGATCGGATGAGGAGAAGCTTCCGGAAGGTGTCGAGTGAAGAGTTGTAGCCGTCGGGAATGACTTCGTCTTCGGGGGCGTCGGTATCCCACCATTGCTTCCAGGACTTGTCATTTCGGATGATCTGGTTTAGGATTTCTCGGAACTCGGGGAGCTGTTTGAGCTGAACCAAGTTAAGCCAGCTCATATCTTGAATCCACTTGAGAGATGGCGGTTTAGCTGGCGCTGAAGCCATGTCCAAGGCGGCACCACCCTTGATGAATGTTTGGAACTCTTGGAACTTGATGTTCTCGCGGTTCAAATCGATCTGGAGTGTCATGAGTAGGACGAAGAGAAGTTTGTGCTCTTCGTAGAGCGATCGAGCAGTGTACTCGTGGACGGCGAACGTCAGGTACTCGATAATATGAGTAATTCGCTTTTGGTTCACGGGCGACTTAGTGGATCGGTGCATGGAGTTGTCGAAGATTTCCAAGAACTGATAGAGAGAAGTCTGGTACATGACATTGACGTCCTGCATTTTGGTGATCAAGAAGTATAGGATGGAACCTCGCGTAGCGACAGGTCGGAACTCTTCTCGAGCGATGTTAATCTTGATGTTGGTGTCGTGCGCAATCTGCAACTTCTCGGAGACTTCACCAGCAGTCTTCTTTGTCGTGTTCAACATGATAATCAGCGATTCATCGTCGACAAGAGATCCTTTGGTGGAAGTGAGCTTCATGAGAAGGTTGTCTTCCAGTTGTTTCATAGTCTTTTTGTTGGAATTAACTTCCTCCATCAAGCGGACTCGCTCAGCTTCTAACTCAGCCTTCTCAGTGAGAATTACACGGCCAAGCAGCTGATCTTCAAGACCCTTGGACGTGACAGTGAAATCAATGATAGATGTTCGAGCGGAAACTTCAGGAGTGTACTTTGGATTGGGGAGCTTGGTCGTGATGTATAGAACGAAGCCATCCATAACATCGCATTCTTTATCTCCAACCTTGACTTTATATCGGGATCCAGATTTGATAAAATTCTTTTCAAGAACGTTATCAAGGGCGGGATCGAGAGCTTCGCCAACATCTTCGATGAGAAGAGGTCTACCAAGTGAGAGCGCGTCTTCTAAATGGGTTCGGAAGTACTTGTTCTCCAAATTAGTGACCATAAGATCGTTCTTCTTCTCCCGGTTCTTAATCCAAGATTTGCCCTGGAGCTGAGGATCGATAAGCAAGGGGTAACGGGAAGCCTTGGTTACAATGAGACCATTTTGGACAGAAAGGTCATCTGAGGGAAGACCTTGTAGCGCCCATTCACCGATAGTAGTTTGATCGATAAGGAAGTCAGTGATGTTGAGATCTTCGGTGAAGGGGATTCCTCTCTCTTCCATCTCAACTCGCCATCGGTTGTCAATAAGCAGTTGTCGGAACTCCTGGTTAAAAGGACCTGTGTAAGACAAGAAGCCAGTGGCGAGGAGAACATCACCGACAAGCCGATTGATCTGATCTTGGAAAGACTTGGATGCAGCAGTCCATCGAATTTTTTCTCCGGAGAGACCCTCGATGAGTTGAGTAGCAGCTGACATTCTTCTCATGCAAGAAGCGGCGTCGTCTTCGAGAGCTTGCTTTTCAGTCATAGCAGCATCAAACTTGGCCTGTACTTCTGCGGCTTCAGCCTCTTTCGCGTCAAGCTCGGCCTGCGCAGTGTCAAGTTCTTTCTGAGCGATGACAAGACGAGCGTTTGCAGCAGCAAGGTTCATTTTCAAAGGAATAACTTCCTTGTTGACTGAATAGAAAGATGCCATAGCCATCGCCCAAGACAGGAGACCGGCTACGGATCCTGAGACCTTCATCGCAGACTCGTAGTTGAAATCTTCCATTCGGAAGTAAGGTTCGAGCATATCAATCATTTCGTCAGTGATTGTATCCTTGTTGAAATTCAACAAGTTACCAAGGAAAGAAGACTGAGACATCATCTTGAGCGACTCGCCCCACGATGGTGTTGGGGACTCTTTCTCGGGATCTTTCACACAGGGATTGAGTCGATTTCCGAAAAGAATGAGGATAGTATCCATGACTCTCATAATCAAGTGAGGAGGTTTACCCAATTTTCGAACGGTGGCGATATCAGCTGCTTTGATGGTGTTCAAGGCATCTTCGGCAGCCTTCAAAGCTGGTTCAGCTGCAGCGAGTTTTACGTTCGCAATAGCTTCTTCTGATTTGATGGAGTCGACAATGTTCTGAGCTCTTTCTTTGACGATCATGACAGCTTCCTTGACCTTGTTGGCGGAAGCAGAGGCGACAGCGACTTCTTCTAAGACTTTATTGGTCTTGATCGAGGCTACCTCGAGGTCAACTTTCTTGACTTCAAGTTCTTTGGATAGCTGATCGACGGATGCGCCAGCTTCGACGAGCTTCTCCAAACCCGTGCCCATTCGGTAGGCAAGATGTTCAAGATTTTCAAGATTGGACTTGTAGATCTTCGTGTAGCCTTCCAAGAAAGATAAGTAAGATTTTGGTGTGACGTGGGTGGTTCTACGGAATCGTTCGAAGTATTCAATACAGCATTCTTGGACACAATCGTGGACAGAACCCATAGTCTGGATAAGCTGATCTTTAACTTCAGGTGTACACTTGATATCGAAGCTTCCCAAGAAATGGCTAGAGACAGCAACAAGAGCATCCTTTGGCCATCGGGTGAACCAATCCATGGTACATCCTGAGAAGAGACCAGGGAACTTGAGTGATCGAGCCTGGAATTTTTCGCCGACAGGTGAGAAGCAAAGAACAACGTGAAGGTTTGCTCGTGCTCGGGAGACGAAGAATTCGTAAAGATTATCTTGAGTTGGAGGCGTTTTTGGTGAAACCTTTTTCATAACACCAATGAGTTCACCACAAATTTCATCAATCTCATCTCGAGCAAAGAGACCGGAAATCTCACCAGAAGAAATGAGATTATTCATCGGTTCCAGGAAGCCTTCATCCTTGATTTCGTTATCAGTTAAGATAAACGTCCAGCCTTGTCCCTTCTGACCGGCGTCTCGGTAGAGAATCTTGAGATCATCCATCAAGTTCGAAACGTTGTAAGATCTAGTGAGAGTGATCTGGAAGACCTTGTATCCAGCAATGTATGAAGCGAGCTTTGTAAGCGACTGTTTACCAGAACCACCAACACCGACAAGTAGAGCGTTACCCTGTGGCGTTCGGATGATACGCGAGATCTTGACTAAATGACACATGGCGTCTTTGAAAAAGACCAAATCCATGCTTGCACCTCGGACATTTTCGTTGTAGCTCCGCATGTACTCGTGAAGCTTGTTCAAGAGGAATTCAAAGCTTGGAACTTCTTCGTAAATCTTAGGTGCGTCGAGATCAGCATCATCTCCTTCTTCCCCGGTAGGCTCAGGAGCTTCTCGCAGAAAATCGACGAAGAAAGGCTCAGAGCGGACGTCGACATCTTCCGGAATGACTTTTTTAACTGTTTCGTTGATATTATCTTCAAACCAAGCTTTGTCTTCTAGGCAAGTGAATCGATCCGCAATGACTCGAGTGCACTCGTGTTTCCAGAGAGCAACAATGGACTCGACAGTGTTGCATTCTTCGTGCGTGACATTAAGCACAGTCTGCCAGATTCGAGACAAATCTCGCAAGTTGAAGACGTAATGAAACTTGGCTGGAGTGGGCAACATCTTGACCTTAGTCTGCTGCCAAAGGAGTCGAGTAGTCGGGACAAGTGTGGCGATGATATCATGAACTTCGGACGAGAACCCTCGTTCGGTCGAGAAATATGACATTGCGATGGTTTTGAAGATATGGTCGATTGAGTTATCAGCAGGAAGGGTACAGTTGAAGATGACGAACTGCGATTTGAGTCGCTCGGGAATGTCATTTCGTCCTCCTCCGGGATGAATCATAGCAGCGATAAACTGGATATCGACAATGTTGGTGAAATCACCAGGCTTGAGAAGGGAGAACATACCCCTTTGTTCCATCATTTGTCGGACGATCTCATTGGTAATCTGATCACCCCACTCGTTCACGATAGGCATGTTGACGTCATCGATGAAGACAGTCATCTTACGTCCACCAGGGGGACCGTAAGTGGTACCGACTCGTTTGTCGACGAGCGACTCGATCGTGTTTTGAAACATGTGAGGCTCAGTGGCACTGGAGAAGTTGAATGACTTGAACACGTGATTTTCTGGGTCGTATTTCTTGCAGTAACCTTGGACCATGACAGTTTTACCTGTACCTTGTTCACCGATGAGGAGAACAGATTTACCCTGAGAAGCGATGATATCGATGAGGAAATTGGATCTGGTATTATCGACGTTGGGAATGAGAATTCCGGAATAATCAGGAAGATCTTGTTCTGGACTTGTTGGATAATCGTATGCCAAAACACGATCGTTCCAATGCTCCCAATTTCCGGTCTCGACGTCACAGACATATTCGAAAATGGTGTAGTTCGTGTCGCCTGGGATAACGGGTAAGTCAAGTTTTGAAGGATGTGCTTTGAGGAAGGCTTCCATTTTCGCTCTGTCCTCCAATTCAAGGACGGAACCGATGGACCACATAAGAGCAAAGATGAATAGTCGCTCGAGTATGTTCGCAGAAAGACTGGACTTGTCATCCTTCTCGGGGATAAGACCGGCTAGGACGCTAGTTGCCTGTATGATGTAGTTACATTCGTAGAGCTTCATCTTTGGCTCGTACGTCTGGTAAACCTGTGCCAATACATCAGCGAAGACATTTTCTCGGTGGAAAAGCTCTCGGAAAGTGCCAGCTTCGGTGGGCTTGCGAGTGTTTAGCCAGCCTTCGAGAATAGGAGTCCAGTCGAGCGCAGAGCTTGACAAGAAGATCATACCCATTCGAGAAACAGTGGCTGGAGAGGCGTTATCGATGTTGTGAACCTCGAAGACGAGTTTTGCACATGGAGCCATGACCAAACGATCGCCGTTAGCGAGAGTGAGCGTCTTGTTGTCATCAAGGACTGAGTTCAAGTTCTCAATCCAGATAGCATCGACAGGGCCGTCAAGAATAATCCACACGAATTCGCCCTTCTTAGTTCGATGAGATCGACGCCAGAGGGTCGAAAAGATACCATCAGTCCAGTCATTGGTAGCGACGTCAAGTCGACCGAACATTTGAGGCGCTGTGATGGCTTTGGGGTTCATCTTAAGCTCTCGATGTGGTCGTCCTTCGTCAGTAAAGGCGCCCATAAGAGTTCTGATGGCTCTCGTTTTACCGGTACCAGTCGGTCCGAGGGTCATAATACCGTGACGGACAAGTTGGGTCTCGAAAAGCTGGATGACCTTAAGATTCCATGGTGGATGGTTGACAATATCGCCAGCCTTATCAACGTTGCTTTGGATAAGACTTTGGAGCTCATCGTGAGAGGCGGAGCCGAGCTGGATTCCAGGGAACAAATCACTAATGAGTGAAAGGAAAAGGGGCACATCTTCATCGACGAACTTGGACAAGTTCATGTCTCGCAAGACACGCAAGACAATTCGCTCTTCAGTATCGTCGGGATTCTTTCGTTTTTCAGCACCAAGGGTTCGCAAAACGGAGAGAATGTTTCGGAGACCGAAATCATAATGGACTTGCTTAGTGAGCTGTTCTTCACAGAGCTTGTAAAGGACGAAGAACTTTCGAGCGAGGAGCTCGTTCGTGTTGAAACCACAGGCGGCAAGTTTAACACGCTTGATAATTTGACGATCAGGAACCATCATCGCGACTGATCGGAACTGCACCTTCAAGTTTTCGGGCAACTCCTGTCGACCAGCGTAACCGGGGTTCATAGTAATGAAGAGACCAAATTCAGGGTTCATGCTGACCTCATCACCGTCAGTGAAGATAAAGAGGCGGCTACGATGTTTCTTTGCTTGCAAGACGATGTAGATCTGCTGAGCAGCGACGGAAAGTACAGGAAGATCGATTCGGTTGAACTCATCGAAGCAACCCCACGAACCGGACTGAGCGAGACCCTTGTAGATTCTTCCGAGACCTCGGAAATCCATCTGATCGGAACAGTTGAAGACAACGCAGTATTTTCCAAGAGCTTTCGCCATATCTTTCGTAGTTTCGGTTTTACCAGTACCGGCGGGACCAGCTGGAGCGCCACCGAGAGCCATACCAAGAGCCTGAGCGAGAGTGATGTAACATCTATCTGTAAGTGGCGTAATAACAAGACGGTCAGTGCAACCGAGGAACTCGTTCTGGTATTCGAAATCGACATCAGTAATGGAGACGAGACATCTTCCTTTGTTGTTGTTGGCTTCAGGATCGAAGTAGAATCTAGCCTGCTTGAGCCACTCGAAATCGAGAGGAGTTTTGATGTGCCACTGGGTGAGCTGGTTGAAGATATCACGCTGGTGGACATGAATGGTAACGAGAGTCTCGTACTTGATTCTGTCGAACTTCGAGAGATCGTGAGTAGTTTGCTCGATAAGCGCAGTGAGCAGGTCAAGGAAGCGCTGGTTGGTGACGCTCATGATCTTCTTGTCGAATCGAGCGTTATTCAACGCTTCTTCGGCGTCTTTGGTCCAGATCATTTGGATACCAAGAAGGCCGACCTGAGCTGGGTACTTATCGATAAATCCGAGCAAGTCAAAAGTATCGGGCTCCATGATGTCATTGGAAGCAAATCTAATGACAGAATGAAGGGACGACTGTTGGAGCTGAAGAAGTTTTCCAATCCATTCTTCAACATTTCCGACGGCCATGACGGGCTCGTCGAGGGGAACTTTTTCGCCTTCTCGAGAAAGGACAGCGTCGATTCTGTTGTAATCTTTCTCGTTGAACTCGACGGAAGCAACATTTTCGAAAATACCGAGCAAATGAGCTTGAATAGTATGCGAGTCGGATGCTTGACCGAGGATTTCCAATAGTGCAGGATCGGAGATGAAGAAAAATCGAGGGAAGATGAGACGTTTGGCTTCGAGATAACCGGTAAGTGACTTCTGACAGCATTCAAGCTGCTCGCTCAAGTGAGGGAGAAGCTGGGACATGTACTCGTTTCCTACACAGCACTGGACAACGTTGGGCATCTCCTTTGCGCGAGCCATAATTTTGACCCAGGATTTGTCAATGTTCGCAAATCTTTTAGCGGCATCGGGAAGCTGCTTGGCGATATCACCACCGACGAAGACAGCTTCGAGATAGACCCACAAGTTCTGGACGATGAGCCAAGACTCGATGATTTCATTCGAGTTGGATAGCTTGGAAACCCACTGCTGGATGCTCGGCTTGAAGGGAGCGTTGTATCTGTTGGACATTAGGGAAGAAAGAATCATGAGAGAGTCTTCCATAAATGTCACGATATCGGTGGTATGGCCACCAGTGAGCAGGAGTTCGCCTCTTGCCTTGAACATCGTGAACTCGAACTCGTGAGCGCTCCATTCGGCGATGACCTGGTTGAGCTTGGCTTCGATTTCGTTTTCTTTCACGGACGATATGCAGATATCTTCCAAATCATCCTTGTTCTGGAGAAGAGGAGCTGCCATGACATGTCGCAAAGAGAAGTTCTCGTTGTGAATATCAAATTTGTGGTTAGTCTGAGCCTCGATTCGATCCCAATGTCGCTGCTTCATAGCCTTGTTTGACATTAGTTCGAGAAGAGGACAACATTCGGAGAAGTCAGCGATTCTCTTCGACAAGTCGTTAAATGCCTGCCATTCCTTAAGAGCCTTCGGGAGCTTTCGGCATCGATTTTGGAAGTCAAGGAGCTGAGCGTTGATAGCTTCAGTGTCTACATCAACCCAGAGAAGATCGTAGTAGCCATCGATACTATCCATGACAGCATTGTAGAGGCCGTACAGTTTCTGAAGTAGACCGAGCTCCTTCTTGATAGTGTGAATAGCTGGGTATTCTGTCTGAGCAAGACCAAACAGCTGTTCGCCGGACGAGTAAGTGTCGTATCGACGGTAGAGAGTATCGAATTTAGACTGGAACATAGCGAGACGCTCAGACGCAAGGTCGGGGGTAATTCCTTCGGCCATAGGACCGCTGTCGGCATAATCTTGATCGAAGTTCTCCATATCTGTAGTGAAGATTTCGACGTTTTCTTTA
>Ga0115008_10004445_pt1 | contig 11645 bp, 6 predicted proteins | sample FraStrMetagenome_FD_87164 | JGI IMG/M metagenome (GOLD analysis project Ga0115008, IMG submission 87164) | Marine eukaryotic phytoplankton communities from Arctic Ocean - Fram Strait ARC3M Metagenome | ecosystem: Environmental > Aquatic > Marine > Oceanic | place: Fram Strait | collected 2012-06-18
ACATATTGCTCGCAGGGGTCCTGGAACCTCTAATGCATCGATTCGTTGCTCTAACTAGAGCGATACTCATTCGAGCATTAATGAATCCCCGTACAATTGAATAGGGCTTCTCCCATTCTTCTGTATCAGTTTTTTTCATTTGGTACACGTACAAACTACAAACGTGCACGCGCACATACGTACGCACGCACACGTACATAACCTACGTACATCACCTAGAGAAGAGAGAAGACCGAATTTACAATTTACATGACGGCATGACGACTAAAGTTTTTTATGTGGCACTGACATCCATTGTCATTAAATACTAAATACATCATGTTTTATTTATTTTTTTAGTATATTTTCGAAAAACGAAATAAGAAAAAGATTTCATAGTTGTGCACCTACCGGTAGCTTTGGACGGGGGAGGCATTATCACTTTCTATTGACATGACTGGGAAACAAAGAGTACACTTTGAGTAGGAGGGGACGGAGTAATCAGGTTGATCGTTTACAAAACAGCATGGAGGATCAAATCCAATGGATCGAATCTGCGTCGCTGGAACCGCAAGAATTCTGGAATGAATGCATGGAAATGCCTTACTCGTTCAATAATAAGGATGGAGATGACAATATTACAAGTGATCAATATGACTGCGCCTTTATAGTTGAGTTTTATGGTGGCTCATCATCGAGTGAAGGAAAGTCGACTGTATTGTTTACCGTGTGTATGGAATTTATGCCAACTTTGATGGAGGTGGATGAAACAAGAGACCCCGAGCGAAAGCTGATTGTCACTCATCAAGTGTATTCGTGTCTACAAACTCTGGGATTGAATCATGAAGCGATTTGTGGAGAAATTGATGATAGCTGTATATGTCGATCAGCTAGAAATTTCATTTTGGCTGGAGCATGTAATTATCATTTGGAAACCGACATAATTCGACCCGTAAAGGCTTACAAAACATTCGTAAACGATGGATATTCGACAAAGACAGACTATATAATAAAAGCAGATATTGTTTTTCTATTGGAAATCTTTGGAAGAGAATTCAAAGTGATTTACTTTCAGAACGAAACTAACGAAGACGCATTCCGTTGTAATTTGAATGAATTATCAAAAGATATTTTGCAGTCAATGGAAGGCCGGCTGGTGTCTTCAAAAACACTTTTTGTCGTAGACGTAAGTAAAGAGCACAAAAGCTTGGATTATATGAAGAAGAGTGGAGTGATCGAGAGAGTATATCAAGCTTCCACTTCAAGTTTTACTTCATCAAGAAATTTTTTAGTTTTGAATATCACCGAAATAATTAGTAGAACAGACTCATCGATAGTTTCCAACGAATGTATCCGCCTTGGCTCTGAAGCACATTTTTCGTTAAAATTGGAGATAAAGAGTTGCAGCAACAAAAAATCGCAATTTCCTTCTACGGTGTCTGCTTTTTACGATATCAATGAAAAGGATAAAGTTCATAGAATGGCGAACAAGGAGTTAATTGAGGACCTAATATCTCTTTCTAAATGCGAGTTACAGTTTGCACGGCCGACAGCTATACTCATTATGGGTGGACCAGGTGTAGGCAAGACTACGATGGAAAGTATAATTTGCGCTAAATGATCTTCCAATTATTGTCTGATATAATTGCATACTTCTCTTATTCCCTAACAGGCAAAAGATGTCGTTTCAACTATGAAGAAGCAAAATAAAGATATTATTGTGGCTAATTTTTCGATCAGCGATTTAATGCATTCTATGGACGTCTTTCAAGCTACAAAATTGATTTTAGAGCCGTTTAAAGCTACGTCTGTTAATGCCTCGAGCCGATCAATCCTTGTACTCGATGAAATTCACCTTCTCTACACATTGTCGGAAAAGTTTAGAGAGGTCTGTGTTCTCTTGATACACGCTGTAAAGGTGGCAATAACAACCTTGAAGGGCATGAACTATATGACCTGGGTAATGGGAATTTTCGATGATTCTGTGGTAAAGATTGGAAACGATTTACTCAGTCCTGGATTTTTCGAAAAAGTCGTGCGAATACCACCTCCGTCAAATGAAGAACGAAAGCTTATGTTAAAGAATTCAATAACTAAAGCATTATTGCGTAGCGATCAGAGGCAAAATAGCACTATAAAATCAAATGATTTGATTGATCGTTGGGCAGAAATGTTGGCTAAGCAAACGAATAGTTTCAGTTATTCTGATCTCAATCTTATTGTCCGCCGTGCACTAGTTTTTGCATCAAGTCGCACAATGTCAGATAGCGATAAAGCGGTGGTAAAAGAAGATGAATCTGTCATTAGTTGGAACGATCTGGAACGAAGTACTCGCGATATTATTCCTTCTCAACTTTCGCTTTTCGACGTAATGAAGCCTCAAACAAAGATGAATATGGATGCGTGGGAAAGTTTCATTGGTTATGAAGAGGTCAAAGAAAGGGTGCAAAGGAACGTACTGAATCCATGGCATCAACGGACAAGTGCAACAGGTATAAATTTCTACTCTACGTTTGAAATTAATGCTCCTTCCGGAGTACTCTTTCACGGACCCTCTGGAAACGGTAAGAGTGCACTGGCGCTTTGCGTTTCTAATGCGCTGGGAGTATGTGTCATCAAAGTGAAAGCTGCAGATGTGTTAGATAAGTGGCTTGGTGGCTCTGAAGCAAACATTCGATCTATTTTCGCCCGAGCAAGAGCTTCAGCACCATGCGCGATCTTGTTTGATGACATTGATGCTCTTGCTTCGAACCGTGATAACACGTCCGGAGCAGATATACATTCCCGTATTTTATCAACTCTTTTAAATGAGATGGATGGCATCTCGAGTGACAAAAATAAGAAAGATATTGTCGTCATTGGTACAACAAATCGCCTTGAAGGCATCGACGCAGCACTTCTGCGTCCAGGGAGGTTGCATGAACATATATATGTGGATTACCCTAACGTCAATGATTGCGTGGATATGCTTAAATATTTCACAAGGAAGATGCCTTTAGATAATTCGTTATCAATACCACAATTAGCTGAAGTTTTTGTCAAGTCAAGGGTTGCAAGTTTTGACGTGAAACGCATCTGTCGCGATGCATGCATTGAAGCAATCAGAAGGAACGATAGAAAATCTCTTCCCCCAAACGTCAATTTCGAGGACTTCATTAAGCAAATAAGCAAATAATTGCGTGAACCATGCTGGAAGTTTTATGTACAATGGGTAATAAATGCCATAATATCAAAATATGATGAAGAGGCCATCAACAAAACGTAGAAGTGGATCAAAAGAATGTTGTCCGGGTGCCGCAGTTGATTCCCCGTCGCTCGGAATTTCAAGTCAAGAACTGATTTACATTTTTAGAGAAAGCCTATTCTGTAGTTTGCATAGGTCCTTTAAAATTCAAACAAGGTTTTAATTAACATCGAAAAGATCGGGTAATACTAGTTGAAGAAATTTTCTAAATCAATTGCCGTATCGTCGCCACCATCACCTTCTTCCATCTGCACAAAAGTCAAAAAGTGCTGTGGTCGATGACACTCTGCATAAAAGGAACTTGGTGCGTCTAACTTGAGAGTGTACTCCATAGAAGCATTGTGTTTCACACCTTGGAAATTATAATTCCATCCAGATCCACCTTCGGGTACCATGAAGTACCCTTGGAACCGGTCACTTAATAACATTTGAACTTTCTCATAACAAGAAGAAGAATAACCCGAAGCATTAGTAACGCCACCAGGGACATTACGATTCTTGTTGCCCCATTCTATACCACTCTCAGTAACGCGATAGGCAGTAAGCGAACACGAACCCGGGGTAAACGACGAAGTTATGATAATCTCGTTCTTTCCCTCCCATTGCTGGGCTCCGTCTTCTTCAGAATTATACTTCCCTTGATCACTTATAATACTTGAATGCATAACAACGTCCGATGCTGGTAAAATCTGCGAGCCATTCTGAGTAAGTTCGTTTGGCTGTGTATGGATCCAACCGAGCGGTTCCAAGTCATTCAAAAATTCATGCTTAGGAAGTTTGTGAGGCAAGGTAACGCTTTGATGGTTACCAACTTGTGGAACAATTACAATACATCTGATCTCACGAACCTGATCATTGTCGGATGGCGTCACTCCATAAATGTAGCCAGCAATTTGAGTCCTCAAATCTGCTATTGTAATGAATTTACTCAAAATATTTTTGGGTAGTACATATGTCAATCCATCATCGGAAATGTCTTCCGAGGATACATAAATATGCTTTGTTCGAAGATGGAGGTTTGTCGCGCTAATGGCCCTAACGCGCCAGTCTGTTTTACTATTAAATGTTGCCGCTTCATATTGAGTTGTTGTTGTTACTACAATTTGTTCACCGTGAACATTTGTCGTTTTGGTCGTTGTAGCTGTCATTTGGGATTGTTCCCTTGCCTGTGCCTCGATCTCTGCCACCTGCTGCCTCTGTAATGAGGGTGGAGTAATCTCCATACCCAAAATGATATCCCGTATCTCACTCTGAGTTAGACTCGAGACATTGACGTTGTTCTTTTTACCATAATCTGCTAGGATCAAATCCTTTAATGAAACCTCCACCTTGATCCATTGCTCATCCGAAAGAGAAGGCCAAATGTGATGAGATTCTGTAATGACAGTCTTGTCAGGACGTAAGATCATTTTAACTTTATCTTGATTAACGTGAAGACCCCTCAAAATTAAAATGAGGCGCGAAAATGCCGTGTATGACGAAATAGATTTAAGCCAATCATCGTAAATGTTGTATAAGACCATCTGAGGTTCTGTGGCTCTCAAAATGAGATCACCAAGCTTTTCTACTTTCAGTGCCGCCTGAAAGGGTAGCTGTAGTTCTGAACCTTTAAGAACAATATTGGGGAAATCCAGACTACAAAAGTTCAGTCAGACCCACAAAGGACCATTAATATTACATTTAGAAACAAAGTACTCACCAATGAACCTCAAGAGGATCAAGCATACCTTTTCTCGTAACTATGATTTGCTTTGGTTGTTCTTCTACGGGTAACGAGCGAATGAGCGCAGCCACCTCTTCCGCTGTCTTCCACTTAGCAAGTTGAGACAAACGCTTTTGGCCGGCCCACACACTTGTATGAATAATTTTTAAAAATAGTTGACCCGTTCGTGGGTTAAAAATAAAGATTGCTCCATTTATCGGCTTTGTTGTGAGGTTACCTTCAAATGTCTTGTGAATAGTGACACGATAAACGTTTGTGTCGTCGACAAACCAAATCACTTGATTACTAAAGAGTTCACCGTAATTTTGAGAACTGAGATAAGGTTCGGTTGGCTCACTTGAATAAAGCTGAAGACCTTTTCGAATTCTCTCTCGCAACACATACAACGCTGGATTCGCTTTGATTATCTTTGCCATCGCCTGTTGGAGGAGTGGCTTACCGCCTGGGATATAGTTTCCAAATCCACTATAAAGAGAGTAACCCAAATCGACTGCCAATAGGCATCCAGTTGGAGATGGATAAATTGACATATTATCAGTGGTATAATCAAGAAATTTTGCTCGTGCGTAACGTTCTACGTCGTGTGAATCGAAATCTCCCCACCGAAGTTGAACGTCCAACCAAAACTTATTCGTTGTTGAGCCGTCATAATCGTCTTTTGCATCATGAAGCAAGCTTGGCTTCGTAACTGGCCATTTGTAGGCTGCGAAGAGAACCAAATCGGCACAACTGCTATTCATTTTATACGACTTTCGAGGGTGAATGGTCTCTTTTTGAACCGATTCTACGAGAATACTTTATGAGATAAAGAGGCAAAGTAATTGAGACTCAAGTAGAAGACTTACCAATCTCAAGGGAGTCTAGCTCCTGATCAAAGACTTGAACCACATCCATGACGATTGACTCGTGGATTTTTTGCCACAGATGAGCTCTGAAAATTTGTATCAATGATATTTTCAAAGTTGGAATCTTTCCGTGCATAAAAATTCCTGTCAAATCTAGCTGAACTTGGAAACCTACGTAAACGTTAGCACGATTAATTGTCGGAGACCACCACAACGTGAAACGACGATTGGGAATTTGCGTAAGACCAGATCTCTGAGCATTAGTCAACTTTTTGCTTTGGAGAGTAACATGTATGAGAAAATTCTGCGAAAAGTGTAAAATATTGATAATATTTGAGAGTAATTATTACTTACAATTTCATACTCTCTTCAAATCCCGATGCCTTCTCCCAAAACAAACCCTCCCACGTCGGAAAGTAGGTTCCTTTGAAGAGTGTATGTTCAAGAATACCTTCAACACCACCTAGCGCCTGAATCATATCAGTTCTGTAGTTGTTTAAGTTCCATAATTTTCCATCATGACGTTGGTGAGTCCACCAAAACGGGTTAGCACGAAGTACCTGATACTTCTTGAACTCTGTTCTAGCGCGCCAACCCCTATCATAGGCTAAGGTATGTCGGTCTTTGCTGAAGAGAGTGTTTATGCGGGGAATGCCGCGATCCCAACTATCTTCGAGATCCTCGAGAGTAAGACGCCGATTTTGTGAATTCGCTTCTTGGCGTTTGAGCGCGTATTCAGCCCATATTCGTTGCGAATCCACAAATTCTGACTCCCATGATTGTAAATATCGATAAAGATTTGGAATGAGTTGGTCTTCATCGTGACTCAACCCCGCTCGAAAATGAGTGACACCCGTATCTGTCTGTTTAGAATACTTCAAATCACTCTGTGGGATCAAAACGTGACCCATTGATAGCATTCCAAGACCACCAAGTTCTTTGGGACAGTAAAAGACGACAGGCGGAAACCGACTTGGCATTTTCGAATTCAACCCTATCTTGATTCGAGTTTGAATCTTATTTTCGTTTTTGACAAGAAGATCAAGCAGTTCTTGTGTATTCAAAACTGCTTCACGAAAGTATGTCATTAATCCTATAAGGGCGGTGTTCCATTTATTTGCAATTTTTGTAAAAGTAGTTGCTCCGCTGCTCATGAGGATTTGTCGAATCCTGTTGTCAAAAGCCTGAACCCAACTCTCTTCAACACGAAGGTGGGCCTGCGCCGTCATCTCCTTCGTTGACTCATTTTGGAGATTCCAAACTCCATCTTTGTAAGCCACATTCTTGTCCGTTAGCATTCTGCATTTCGGCATAATACGAACTTCAAAACCATTCATATCGAAAAGGAGATTGGGATTATCTGAACTGTAGACACTCACAAAAGACGATTCCCAGTCCAATGTTGATATAGAGCGAGGTAAGCGGTTTTTAATGTCCCAGAATATGGCGCGACCCAGATTCACATCACGTTTCAACAAACGCATTCTGCAGTCACGGGGCCAGCATTTCTTGTTGCGATAACCGACTGCGTTTTCATTATTGGGATCAGGGTGTTCGATCAAATAGCGCTGTATCAGTTCTTTTGACTCGTCGCTATCAAATCTTAAGAGCATGTACACTTTGTCGAAATAGCGAGTATAAAGACGGATGGGATGGTCAACCTCTGTTTCCGCGTCCGCAAAAGTCAAATATTCGTTTGGCCTTTGCGGTGGACCTGCAATCTCACTTGCGCGTGTTAATCCCAACACCAGTAAATCGAGCACGAGACCGTAATACTGGGTGATAAATGACGAAAATTGAAGACCACGAACCAAACCATAGGAGTTAGTATGCATCATATCTTTGAATGATATCGAAACATTATTCTTAGCAGTCATATAATCAGCAATGTTGTGGTCAACAATCAGACGCATCAGACGATTCAAAACAGTGAGATCTATCTTCTCGTACATTTTTTCAAACTGAGTTTGAAACATGACAACAGACTCTCCATTTGAAGTGTCCCAAATTTCCTCAAGATTGTTGATACCCTGACACCACTTATAAGTCAATAATGGAGGAGGCTCGCTATCACCAGGTTTGATCCAATACGGAAATAGCCCTCGTTTATCAGCCTCGTACCACAAATATTGATCAAGATATGCATCAGTTATTTTTTCAAGAGGTTCAATTTCATATACAGGAATTAGATGAGAATAGTTATCGAAAAACTCGATTGTAACTTCTTTGAAAGTTCGTTGAGTCAATAAATGACGTTTAATTCTGGAAAGTGCCTCATGAGGGTTATCGTAGGCTTGTTCTATAAGCCCTAGTTCCTCTCGTCCGGATGCGTTCAAGCGAACTTGAAGACCATAACCTTCCTTTAGTCGCTCGAGAGCCAATATAAGTAATTTTGTATCATGTTTGTATGACAGCGGGGGGAAAGGAATGGGGGTGAACTTCCTACTTTCAAGCCAATGGACAGTAGTAGTATATATTGCCACAGCTTCTTCTGGTGATACATAAGGCCCATCTTTAAGATAACTATGCTGACGCTCCTGCTCGGCTTTTAACCACAGTCTCGTCAAACGACCCAAGTTTTTCTAAGAAAAACGAAGAAAGTCAAAATAAATTTTACTCCAAATAAGTAGATGGTAAACTAACCTTCACGACAGTTTTGTCAACAGTTGCACCTCTCTTAACTCTCTCTCTATTATAGTGTGCAATGTTCGTCCACCAATCTGCCTTTGCCTTTACGTAACGAAGGATCATATTCTCCACAGGAGATGGCATTCCCGGCACTTTCCATGGAATATTTGCTTTCCAACAGCGAAACGCTTCACTTAAATGTGCCAAAATAACACGACTTTTATTAGCCTTGACACCTTCAGGCATCATGTCTAAAATATCGTGCATAACTGATGCACGAAGTTCTAAATCAAAGTGAGATTCAGTCCTTTGCTTCGTTACACTGTACGCAAATGCCTTCGAGTGTCGACCCTCAAATTGACGAGCTAATAAATTACCAAGCCATCTTTCAAGCAGAGGAACGATACCACGAAGGAAAAAGAGCCAAACTCGCCAGGATGGTGCCCAAAATCCAACTCCTGGGCCTTTTCCTACGGGACCTGTATTGAACCGATAATAGATGAGGTGTTTTAGATCTTTACACATTCGAATTTGTCGCATCAGCTTGTATTTATAACGATACATTCCAGTAAGTTGACCAACATGATTAAATGTGTACTGGAGTCCGTCTGCAAGCTGATATGCGTCGATATTTCCTTGACGATACTGCACATGTGCATCCACAATCAATTTTGTTAGACGTAAAATTTCTCGAGTTAGATGGAAAGCATTTCCAAAACGACTCTTCTTGCGCTCTTTGGTCGTAAGAGTTTTTGTTGGCTTTAAATTGAAGTTGTAATCGAGATGCAGGTAGTTCAACTGTTTACGATTGATCAAGAGGTTCAACATATTGTGTCCTTGTCGACATACTTGAAGCCCTGCCTCCACCCAATCTAACTCGGTAGTTTGGAAAAATTTGGTTGCCTTCAAAGATCGAAATAAATACTTTTTGTTTACAGCCTTCGAAGGCCGATGACGAACTTTATTCAAAACCCAGTTTTTTAAAAGCTTTTGATAAGACACCCTAACTTTGACAGGATGCTCTCTAGGGCAACGTTCCTTGTACCAGTGTTGAACGAGGGGAACATCAATAGTTCGACGAGTTCGTCCCGCTCTCACACTGAATGGCCGTGGCGCAAAGTATAGGCGGATACCATTGGCAGTATTAGGGGTCTCAAGAGGGGCATCGTCAAGGAGTGGGGAAACGTCACTTGGTAACACACAACCTTCGTCTCCGTATGAATTGTCATCCCAATCATCATCATCTTCATCATAACCAAAGCTGCTGCCGAATAAAGGAAAACTATCGTCTTCACTACCATTCTCTTCCACACGCTTCGCAATTTTACGGCTGTTTCTCCTCGTCCTTTTTAAAATTGGATTCAATTGAGAATCAAAGTAATATGCAGGCATTGAAGGATCCTCGCAACCAACGAGTGTGGAGTGTGGATTATGGTAGGCTCCAATGGCAACTGTTCTGGGCCTTGAGTTGTACAAATGAGGGAATGCAATCCGATACTCAGTGCGGATCGGTTGTCGAATGATTACTTTGTGCACATCATTAAATTCATTCCAATCATCGTCATTCGTGTCTCCATCATCAGCGGGAAAAAGCGGTTCAAACTTGGGCCCTCCAGGAATCGTAAGATTCAATGCTTTGCTTGTTCGGAAATTCGATTCGTCAAATAGATACCAATAATTGGAATCGCGAAGATCAGCATTGGGGCACAAAGACCCAGCCAACTTATATAAATTTGCCATGATTGGAATATCAAGCCTCCACGTTTTATAACTTGGACCGTTAACATATTCAGAACTATACTCCAATGCATCACTTAGAGGCTTGTGATCGTAGAACCAATCGTACACAGCTTCGTCATCCTTTTCATCCAAATCCATGATAATGGCCTCAGGCGGTTCCACGTCGAGCACATGATCTGCATAGTCAAGTGGTGGCTCCTCATCATCAAAGGGAGGGAAACGCATTCGCTTAAAATGACGCCTATCACGTTTCTCACGACGCATCATATTCCACGTTGCACCCCATTGTGCTACGTAAATTGGCTCAACAACTCGCGGTACTTCATGCACAAAACTAATAGCTCCAGTCACATGATACAACACCTGAACCTCCCTCGTGCTCTCCCACGGCATCGGCATATTTTCGAGCAATTTGAAAACCGCATGTGGAACATACTTGAGAGCCCCAAGATAAATTCGTGTATCGTGATTGTACCTCTTCGCACTCATATCACCATGATCCTGTAGAATCTTACGAATATGCTCCGCTGGCAATGACTCCTTTTGATGATGAGCCGAATTATTTGCAGAGGTTAAGTAACGTCGTTTATGAGAATATCGTTTGGACTGCAGACGTGCCCATCTTTTCGACTTTTCCTCCACACTAATAATGCCTTGACCGCCGCGAGCAGGCATATTCATATTATTGACTAAAACAGACGCAGAAGGGACACCTCTATCGGTCATACCCGGCGGTGCCATCATTCCTGGAGGTGGCGGTATCATACCCGGTGGTGCTCGCATACCTGTTTTGAAATTCAATTGATTAGAAAGGTCGTTAATTTAATTGAAAGAAAGGAGTCCAGAGATGGGCACTGTTTAAGTATCTGAAATTGGACATTATGAACTACTGCTAGTGCTAGTGTGTATCTCACCTGGAGGCGGCGGAAGCATTCCTGGCGGCGGTTGCATCATTCGCATTCCCGGTGGGAATGAGGGCGGTGGTGGGACACTATATGGTGGTAGCTGTCCATCATTGGTAGGCGGTGGTGGCGGTGGTGGTGGTGGTGGTGGTGGTCCATTCGGTGCCATGGTTGACAGTCTCTCTTTTGTGCCCACTTGTGTGTAGCTGCAGGTGTAGGCGTAGGATTTTTGTTGGGGTCGATGCTTCTTTGGGGGGCTTGAGCTCCCCATGGAAATTCGCATTTTGGCTATTACTACCGGTAGTTGGTGTGTAGATCAATATCGCTCTGTGATGGGCTACATGCTATTAATACATGTATTCTAGCTCTTGATATGTATCTTCGGCGAGTGGTGGTAGGTTGTTTGTAGATGACGTGTAGCGCTTGATTGCGCGAACTGACGGACAGACAAGAATTCACACATACATCCCTTTTCTTATAATTTAATTTGATAAATACTTTTGTATTCACATCCATGCACTTTTGCCACTGATTACTACGAATGCTTGCTTTTCGCTTATTCAAATCAGTTTATCGAGACCCAT
>Ga0115008_10004446_pt1 | contig 11643 bp, 7 predicted proteins | sample FraStrMetagenome_FD_87164 | JGI IMG/M metagenome (GOLD analysis project Ga0115008, IMG submission 87164) | Marine eukaryotic phytoplankton communities from Arctic Ocean - Fram Strait ARC3M Metagenome | ecosystem: Environmental > Aquatic > Marine > Oceanic | place: Fram Strait | collected 2012-06-18
GCTACTGTGTGATATTACTTTTTAGTTTGAATATATTGCTTGTCTTTGTTTTATTGAATGGCTGGATTGTGCGTTTGTGTTTTGATATTTTTTGATTTGTCGATTTCGTCTTTTGTACTTTATAATGACCTCTATTGCCGTCCTCGATTGGATGTTGAACAATTTTTTGCTATTGCTCTACATCATGTTTTTTATTTGTGATATTCGCTATATTTTCGTTTCTGGTGAAAGAGCCAAGATTCATGTTGGTCAAAATTGAATACAGAAGAATCAAAAAATCATGAACGTGCTTTGAAAACTCCCTATTGTTCGCTAGTAAAATAGGAAACACATTTTTAAGATCTAATGAAGAGTTTGTGGATGAACATTTTGATTTTTTATCACGTGGATCTATTTTATTGCACAGATGTTGTTTGATATGTGGATATTACTCGTAAAAGAAAAAAATTGGATGCTAAAAATTGTGGGAACGAACAATCCGAAACAAGAAGGTGACAATTACTTCGCATTCAATCAAGAGCAGTCATATTTGATAAGACTGTAAAATTGCCAAGTTATAATTATATATTTATATGTTATGGTCTATAATTCAGAGGCGCGATGGATAACACTTGACCCGAATCCCAAGGAATGCCGAAAATGAAACCATTTTCCATCGAATGACTTACGTACCTAATGATGTATCTAAGTAAATTTGTGAAACATTTTTTAACACATCGATCAAAGCGCGAGCTTCATCTGAGTCGTTGCATATACACATAACGATTGATAACCCCTTTTCTGCTAAGGTCAAGGAAGATATTTGAAGAACAAATGATTTCTATGAAAGAATATCTTGTGTCAATATTTTTTATTGTTAGCTCTCAAACTGCTTTGAAGGGCGCAATTGCTTTCTCTCCTACTTTATCTACTTGGACGGTTCAAAAATCGTTTGCAGCCTTTCTTGATAATGATAAGCTCCACTTTTTGCGCGAAAAAAATAGTTTATCTATGCAGATGTCAAGTGGTGGAGGAAATTTTTATGACGATTTCGGCGACGGAGATTTTCTCGGCGATGACGAAGACGAAGACGACGACGATCTTGATGACGATGAAGATGAAGATGATGATGATGAATATGCTAATTTAGAAGTTGGGGATTTCCGATCTCGATTGGGCAGTATTATGGGAGAAGAACCTGAGAAAGAAAACGCTGAGGTTGACGAACTCATATCTTTTGCAACTAGTGCAACCTCGACACCAACTCAAGAACCTGTGACGGATTGGGCCAAACCCTTTACGATTAGTAGTAGTATGGATCAGTTAGGGTCTGTATTAACTCCTGGTACCATTCTCATTGCTAATCCATCTAAATTTTGCTCAGATTTTGAGACCTCTTATGGAAATGTTTCACCAGCCCTACTGTCTAAATTTGGTTTAACCCTTCCACCACCTGCAACTTTAGGTCCTGATCGCCGTGCTGATTTATTACCTGTGTTGGTTATTTTAGAGCGCCATCCATTAAAAGGCTGTCAAGCAGTATTATTAAATCGTAGGACAGGATATTTGATTGGCGATTTAGAACAAGAGCAACCACCCACAGCTCCACTACCTTCCGATTTTGATGGAAAGAAAGATGTTTCTAAAACACCTACATCATCTGGTGATACTAACGGTGGTGGTCAAAGACTATGGGCATTTATGATTCAGCCATTGTGGTTCGGAGGTACATCAGCTGGAGACTCTGGTGGATTAGACATGTTACATCCATGCTCCATGATCCCAGAATCAAAATCGTTAACAGATGATGGTTTGTTTTGGGGTGGCGATCCTGGAGAGGCCCAACGGATTATGGAACGGGGAGATGTAAATGTGATAATCAACGGGGAGTATGATGAGGAAACGGGAGATGAACGTAAACGTCTTCTAAGTGGATTCGACTTCAAATTTTTTGTTCAAAGGACTAGATGGTTGCCAACTCAATTAGAAAAAGAAATTAGGGATGGAACTTGGTATGCTGCTAATGTATCTAAAGAAGTTTTGTTCAAAAGCAGAGATCGTTTAGGGACGAAAAGAGCGAAACCATTATGGACAGAAATCATGGAATTGATGGGTGGAGAATACAAAGATGTAAGGGATACATTTTATGAGGAAGAGTGATCCCACGTATTCTTTCATAAACTAAATCTAAAATTATTTCGCTAAATTATCTGTTCTCAAGGTCATGGATTCAAATGGATTCTTCCAGAAAATCACCACTTGAATGTTTATTTTTGTTTCGGTGTTAAACTTAGATCTTAAAAAATCTTAAATCAGCAGCAATAGATTGTGATTGGTTTGTCGTATAATATCCATTTTACAAATATGATGACAAGCGCGTTTGTTATAATTGATATTGGTATTTGCTTCCTCATTAGGTTTCAATATCTATGACAGTACTGGAATATGTTTATTATTGCATCGAAACACACAAAAAGGAAGTTTGATACTTCCATGTGATTTTATGAAAGTCAACCAAGATTCTGGACCTAAAGCGCATCACAAAAATGCTTTTCCATATAAGGTAGGACATAAAATTAAAAGAATGATTGTTTATTTAATAGGTATTTGTTGCGAGTGAATGACAAATCTTATTGCCTCTGACGTTATCTGTTCACTATGCTAAAAATTGGCCATAACTTTTTTTTTTGCTTTTAGATCCACAACATGGCTTTACCTCTCTTAATCATCCCAGTAATCCTTTTTCGCATTATTTGTCAAATGGTTCGGTTGGATTTGTAAGATGAAATAAACCTTCTCTTTTCAATTCACACTAAAATAATTCACATCTTCTGCAATCTCTATTGGTGGAAGTGTTTAGGATAAATAGGATTATTTGGAGAGAATATGTTTTGTTCATTTTGGTATGATTTTGTTATTTTGTTTTGAGAAAGTATTGAGTTTGAAGTAGTCACATACTATTCGTGCAAATTCAGCATTGTTTCTTCTTGGTGTAATGAAAGATTCATGTTGGGAAAATTAGTCGAAGGAGTATCATTGCTGAAGGTAAAAAGCCATTGAATCAAATAAACAATTAGCGCCATGATAATCAAGAATACAATCGTGGATCCGATTTTGATCAAGGTGAGAAGGATCGGCTCTTCTTCTTCTCGATATAAGGATGATGCATATTTTCGTTGTTGGAAGTCAGACATGTAGAAGTTCTTCTGCTTTCTTTTTTTGTGTTCATCCTCTATGCCAATTATGTGGACAGAGTTATTTTGAGGTATATTTTCTTGTGATGAGGAGTCTCTGTACCGTTGTCGAGCTTTGCTCACACGACTCAATTGTTGTTTGTTTTGAAAAGGTTTTAAGTATCTCATTTTCATGTCATCGTGTTATATTTATTTTGCATCCAGCAGTCTGTTCATTGTCCTATCAAGTGAGGTATGCTGTTCAAAAATAAATAGTTGGGGCTTTAAGAGGCTATTTATTGATTAACATCTTGTTGGTAAGAGCCTTACGTGAATCTTCATAGTTATTTATTATTTTATATTATTCAAAACTCTTTTTCTTTTTTCTTGATTCAACCATGACAAAAGAACGATCGTTATAAGTCATCTAAACATTCATACAGAGAGAATTATCCAACCATGAAAAGATCTTCTCATAATTCTCGACGAGTCCACAGTAATGATATCGATGGCACTCAATTTTGTCATAAAAATAAATTGGACAAAAAGAAACGAAAAAAGCAGCGATCATCCAGGAAACAGCCCTCTTTCCTCATCACATATTTACAAGTTTCTTCTGTAGTGTTGGTATTTTCTACAGTGGTATATTATGGCTATCAATTTCTTCCTTTTCAAGGAGAAAGAGGCATTGATGATGATAGGTTCATTGATGACTATGTTCCCCAACAAAAAGATACTGCAATGCTTAGGCCAAACTCTCAACACAATATTCATCAAGTCAAAAACGCTGGACACACTTTTGAAGTAGAGAGCAACCACGAGGTTATAGAAGATATTGAAGAATCTCCAATCGTTTTTGATACTCCTCTACCTAAAGATCCAAGAGCACAATATGATGCATTTGGAATAGCTTCATTATTTCCATCTGATGTACCATCTACGCAAAAAATAGATTTGAATCCTTTTTTAAAATTGGCTTCTGAAATGAGAGAAGAATTTGCAAATCGATATGGAGGTGAAAATGCAGCTAGAACTTTATTATTACGTGGTATAACAACCTTTGATATGCATGATGTTCATCATCATGATGAGCATGCAGATTACTCAGATGAGCATGAACATGAGAATGAGCATCAACATGAACATAAACACAAACTAGAAGAAAGTGATCAAATTTTCGCAGACTTATTCCATGAACAAAAGATGTGTATACCTTCCCATTTGCTTCATACGGCCAAAAGAATTTTAAGGGCCTTACCAAACATTGATTTTCAAGCAAAGTCTACTGATAATGACGATCGTGATACGACAGATGGTAATGATTTTAGGACAAAAAACATTTCAAATCATAAATTTCGGATCGCTTTTGGAGGATATTCTGTCACTGTTGGAAGAGGAAATTATTTTCATCAATCATACCCATTTGTCCTAAAGGACCTCCTCCAAAAAATAATGAAACCCATGGGTTTATATCCAGAACAATTGAATATCCGAAATGCTGCTATTGGTGGGGTTTCATCTTTTCCATATGGCTGGTGCATGACTAATTTTTGGGGTGGAAGCGATGAGATTTCCAGTGAGGATCAAGCTAGTAGTCATAATTCTAAGGATGTAGATAATTACGCAGATGTTGTCAGTTGGGACTATAGTATGAATGAAGCTGGTGGAGAAAGTGAAGGTTTAGAAGCATATTTAAGACGTGTTCTACAATATAGGCAAACACGATGTTCCAATAAAAAAGAAAAGATATGCAAAGAAAGTCCTTTGTTGATATTGAAGGATACTCATCTAGCAACACAACGAAAAGACATGATTCAAAGGTAAGGATTATCTTGTGGCTGCTTCAAGTTGTTCTTGTTCTATCTCATAACTATTAAGATTCTCCTTTACTAATAACTTTATTTGAAATTTCGTTAGATATGTCGAGCAAGGATATTTTATTGATCCTTTAATTATCCATACAGACCCGGCAGTATCTCAATTTTTTTATGACAAAACGGGTAAAAAACTTGCGGATAAAGATTTACCTTATGGATTCCGTGACTGGCGCAAATTCGGGTCACCACCTGAAGCACCTGGAAAGGCATGTTAACTATTGTTTTGTATTGATTCTTCCATTTCTTTCCCTCACCTAACTCCACTTGTAATTCCTTTTTAGGCAAAACATCATCCAGCCGTAAAAGAACATGAATTAATTGGATGGATTCTGACCATGTATTTTTTAAGTGCGATAGAATTGCTTGCATATCTATTTTTCTTAGATAACTTCGAACAAGAAAAGCATTTAGATGAGACTAGTGGTCACAAAAATAATTTTATAATGGAGCTGATAAATAAAGAGTTCATACAACACAGTTCAGACAAACATGAATTGCTCCCACCCCCTTCAACACGTTTAGAGAAGTATAATGACTCCCTCATTGCCCTCTTTTATGGAAGGCCAGTACCAACTTCATACAAATCGAGCTCCATCAAATATACTGATGAAAATTCACACAATAATCATAATCACAATTGGAAAATGAGTCCAATTCATTGTGCGACCACTTTTGAACCAATAGTTCATTCGCCACTATCAAACTATATCACATCTGGATCCACCGGGGAAAATTTGCATTGGAAGGTTGTTCGAGGACCTATGACTTATCATGAGGGCTGGGTATTGGACTGGAGTTCAAAAGAGCGAACGGCAAAACGTCAATTAGATAGATACGGCGGGATGGGATTTATCGATTCCAAGAAAGCTTACTATGGTATTGCTGCAAGTGGAGTTTTGAAAATGTTCTTACCTTGGAGAAGTAGTACTAGACGTAATGAAACAGAACACATCATAGATGGTACTAATGCAGGTCAATACTTTCAATCATTAGTGGTTTGTGAAGTTAATGAAAATCGAGGAGCAGGAGAATGCATTATAGCAGAGGATGTAACTTTCACTGTAGGTGGTGCGATTGCTCAAGATGTAAAGATGATTGATAATGTCGGAACGAAATATCTTGGGAAGAAAATATGTGCAAATGTAGGTATTCCCAAGGATGCTAAGGTTTCAAAGAGATCAAAGGCAGATCAAATGGACAGGCATATTCAATTTATGAATGAAATAGATAGCAAATCTTTTGTTGAAAAAGAAGAAATTTTAGGTCTGGAGTTGGGAATAAAAGTGAAGAACAAAAAAGTTACTTTGAAAAAAGGGGCGTGTTCTGTATCTCATGTCATTTGGGCGGAATTAGACTATTTAATTTGAAAACGTACTTTACTCATCTAAAAATTAACTATTTCTTGAAAAAGTGATAAATCTTCATTTTTTGTCATTTGCAATTTAGAATCATGCTCCAGTCTCTTAAAATCCAGTAAGTTCCATACAAATTGGAGTGGGCGAGAACCTGGTACATGAGAATGATAACCAACTCGTCCCAGACACACATAAGGTTTTGCCCGTTTTTTCTCATCCATCAATCTACAGAATAAAATTATGCCATGAGGTTTATAAGGACTTGCTTCCTCTTCTTTATGAAGTCTATCGGCATTTTTTCCCGTAGCAATAAGTCGTTTAATCAATGGAGTTTCATCATGCATTTTGCTACCTCCAAACCATGTCATCTTCATAAGATAAATAAGTGTTGAATGTTATTTTCAATGTTATCAAATCCTTTCATTCTTAGAAATGTGATTTTTGAAACCTACCTGTTTTCCACCATCAATAAATTCATTATACAAGCCAGCATCATTTGGTTTACCATCTATATTTACCCATAGAAAAAAAGAATTGTTACCCCATTCCAAAACTCCACAATATTTGTTGAATGAAATAGAATATGAAAGTATCAAAGGTTGATGCTTTACCTTATCAAAGTCTTCTTGCTCTGAACAAATGACAGCTGTGCTGATTGCGAACGCTTTGCCTGTAAATTGTAATTCTTTCCCTAAAAGGCAGTTTGTTATTTTTTCTACATTTATAGAAGTAGTTCTTGCTTTTGGAATAGAAGCTGAAGAAGAGGTAGACTTGTTTATTATGGGTGGGCTTTGATACACTTTGCCGAGTGTTGTATTAGTTGGTTTGATTCGTTTGGATTTAGCTTTTTGCTTGAAAGTCGTGGGTATAGAATAAAAAGTCTCATTTGTTTCTTCCTCTGCACTTTTAGTTTTGGGTAAATTTTCTTCATCATAAGAACCTATTGTATTTTTATTCTTTATTCGGGTTGACCTTCTAGTCGGAATCGACTGTATTTTTGTGATGGAGCTCAAAACAGGCTCAGTAGATATTCTTTTGGTAAGTCTTCTTTTGTTGGAAGCTTCTTCTCGAATGCTACGTTTCTTTGAATAAACATTATTTCTAACTTTAAGAAGTCCAAGTTGTGCCAGTCTTGATTGGTTTCTTGCAATCTTTTGCTCTCTCAACAATTCATAATCACTTTTCATGCTGAGGTCGTGTCTTTGGCCTTTGTTCACTGGAAACTACAGTAAAATGAAGTCCTTGATCCGTCTCGACTGCAGAGGTTGTGATTTATGAACTCTATAAATGAATGTTGAGATTTTGGAGACGGGTTGGATGGGGCCCGGAAGATCCATTTCGCCAAGATTTTGACGTCACAGATAGAAACGCATCTCATTCAAAGGTGCGTAAAATATTGCTTACGTCACAAAAAAACAATTCCGTGTCAAGAATCTTGATTTGATGTTTCTTCTTATTTCTGTATTATACTCCAAATTTACGAAATTTTCATATAATCATCGAGAGGAGACTTGAAATCTATCTTTCCCACCTAAAAAAGACTTTGTAAAGGGATTTGATTTGAACTATTGAATGTTCGTGATACCATGAGCACAATCATTGAGAGAGCATCAAAATGGGTTTCCTTCGATCCAAATCCACACACATCAAAGTACATACAAGAGCTTATTTTTGGTGTCAAAAGTATTGATGAAAAAATCAAAGCTGAATCTTTGCAAGAGCTTGAATCACTCTTTGTAAAACGCATATCATTTGGTACAGCAGGTCTGCGCGCCAAAATGTTTGCGGGTCCATCTGCAATGAATGATCTCATTATTATTCAAACTACTCAGGGTCTTGCTCGATATTGTCAACAACAAATAAATGAGAGCAATGAGGATAATCCTGCGTGCTTGACAGCTGTTATTGGATTTGATCACCGTGAGAATTCTAAACTTAACTTGTCATCTCGTAGATTTGCGTTATATACTCGGCGAGTATTTTTAAAAGCTGGTTTCTCGAAAGTTGTGCTTTTGTGCAATGAAACCGTAGGTTCAGACCCAAAGACGTATGGGTATGTTGCTACACCTCTAGTCAGTTTTTCTACCATTGAATTAAAAGCAGCTTGTGGGGTCATGATAACAGCAAGTCACAATCCTAAGGATGATAATGGATACAAAGTTTATTGGAAAGACGGTTGTCAAATCCGATCACCCTTGGATGAGGGAATCAAAAAATTTATTTTATGCAATGAGAATTTAACTCCTTGGGATGATTATTCAATTGAAGAGGAAGAACGTAAGATTTACAAAGGAGATATTGAGGAAACAAAGCGACTAACAAATTTATACTTCAAAAAAATGAAAGACACCGGATTAATTACTGGAAAGGGAAAAGAAGCTGTTTTGTACGCTAAAGAAAATCAAATTCCCATTCCTAAAATAGTGTATTCAGCAATGCATGGTGTAGGTCACTCATGGGCAAAACGTTCTTTTCAAGAATTTGAGCTTCCTCCATTTTTATCCGTTCCATTACAGCAGGAACCGAATCCTAATTTCCCAACTGTAGTTTTCCCAAATCCAGAAGAAAAAGGAGCTCTGGATATTGCAATAGAATTTTCTAATCTACACGGCGCAAACATAATTTTAGCTAATGATCCTGATGCTGATCGTCTAGCCGTTGCTGAGCGTCAAAAAAATAAAAGCGAAGACAAGAAAAATTGGGTAACTTTTACGGGTGATCAGATCGGTGTCATGTTGGGTCATTGGATCTATCAACAAATTGGAAAAACCACTAGAGAGCCTGTTGCAATGTGTGCGTCTACAGTTTCTTCTTCGATGCTTTCCAAAATTGCTCAAATGGAAGGATTTCACTTTGAAGATACACTTACTGGGTTTAAGTGGATCGGAGCCAAAATGCTTTCTTTACGTCAACAAAAACCACTGGAAAAAATGGTTCATAGTAACAATGGCGGAAATTTTCGAGCTCTTTTCGCTTACGAAGAAGCAATCGGATTTTGCTGCGGAGAAGTTGTCCCAGATAAAGATGGAGTTTCGGCGGTTTCCGTTTTTGCAGAACTAGTTTTTCATGTTTACATTCAAAATCAAATGACCATTGCGGATCATATGCAGAGTCTGTATAACAAGTATGGAGAATTCGTATCTCATAATGGTTATTACTTTTATGAAGATCAAGAGATCCTTCCAAAAATATTTGCTCATATCCGGAATGAAGGAAAATATCATGACAAGATCAAGCAATATAAAGTATCTTCCATCCGAGACTTAGGTTCACCAGGTTTTGATTCAACAACAGCTGACAACAAACCGACATTGCCCATTTCAACATCCTCGCCTATGATTACCATCAAATTTGAGAATGGATGTGTCGCCCAATTTCGAGCAAGTGGGACAGAGCCAAAATTCAAATATTACATAGAGATGGCTGGTAAAGTTGGGAAGAATAAAGAAGAAGTTCAAGTTGAGTTGAAAGAAATGGCGAACATTATTTTGAATGAGTTGATAAGACCTCAAGAATTAGGATTAGTTGGATAAAAATAATAGAAACATTCAAAGTTATTACTATAATTTATCGAACTGGAAAGAAATACCCGCACCTAGATTCAATGACCAGGTACCCAATTCAACCACATGTGCACAATAAAATGAATCAACAAATTCACGTTGTAACTGTTTCAATAAAGTGTAATTACAAAACTCTATTAGAGATAAATTATCTACAAGCAATATAAAAGTGATGATGAAATCGGAACTATTCCTATATGCCGTATTCACCCAAAAAAATATTTTGAATCATTAGTCTTTCTTTTTTCAATACAGCTGACCATATTGTCAACCATTGTCTCTCTATTTCCGTCATCCTTGACAAAATATAAATACACCAACTTCATTGCATTCAAACATAAGAAGTCCTGTTTCTACAATTATAGCAGATTCATATTTGGTCCATGATGGGTGCTAAAAATTGATTAACGAATGTATGAACAATCCATTCAGACGAAAAACATTAACGGAAGTCTATTCAGGAGATGGTGGCGAATTAGAATTGTGCATCAATCAAGCCACGGGTTGAGAGCATTCCTGTTATAAAGTGATTCTGCGTGCTTCAGAGAACACATTCTGCAAAAGAGAGTAACGCAAGACCAACAAAAATACAAGATGATATAATGTGTGCATCAATTCTCTCATCAATCGAAGTACCAAGCCTACTTCCTAACTTATGACCAAGGTCCATCATAGTAAATGAGGCAATTAATGCCATGACACCACTTATGACTGGTTGAACTCCTGCAGCACCTCCTGCGACACCGCCAGCAAGATTATTAAGTGTCATGGGTACTGCGAGTCTCAAAATATCGCTGAGTCCTGTGACGGCATTACCTTTTTCTTCTTGAATTTGTTTCTTTTGTTGCAATGTGGATGTTGTGGAAGCACCACTCCTTAAGTAATCAAGCAACGAAATCGAACAGGATTTATATTCATCGTAGGCCAAATATAAGAATGCAATGCCACTAAGTATGGGTGCCACGCCTTGGAAAAGGTATCGTTCCAAGAAGTGACCCCCAACACAAGATACGTATGCCCCTGAAGCATTGGCAATTGATATTATAAGATTCACATGAAAAGATAAAGGTTTTGCTGAAAGTCCAAGAGATGCCCCAACGGTGAAATTGTCAGTGCTGCTTCCTATTGAGAGAAAGAGAGGGTAAACGTATTCGATGAAAGCATATTGGACAGAAAACCCATTCATACTTTTAGGGCATAATTCATGCTATGCAAACATAATCTAATGTCAATCTTTGAAATGAAACGAAGGTGCTTTTGGGCTGAAGTAACGTCATCATTCTATCGAATATCAATTTAATGCAAAAATAACGTCACAAATATGATGCTATTAGATCTAACGAGCTGCTGTATACTGAATAAGATGCTAAACGGTACGCAACGTACTTGTCTTGAATTGCAGAAGTGCATACCGTAGTAACAATTTGATAGTGAGTGGAAAAAGTCATTTTATGGAAACAAGTTATTCAAGTCCCGTACGTTATGTTTGTAATGTTATACCGACAGCAGCAGTACAAAACAAACCAATTCATTCAACACGAAAAAAGACATACCTTATCGAAATAAAAAGACCCGTGCCCGCAAAATGAAAAACAAAATTGTTCCCTTCTGTTTTTTTATCTACTATTATTCCATATTTTTTACTTTTTAGTCACGAACTAAAACTTCTACAACAAAATCGGGGCCGATCGGAATA
>Ga0115008_10004447_pt1 | contig 11642 bp, 12 predicted proteins | sample FraStrMetagenome_FD_87164 | JGI IMG/M metagenome (GOLD analysis project Ga0115008, IMG submission 87164) | Marine eukaryotic phytoplankton communities from Arctic Ocean - Fram Strait ARC3M Metagenome | ecosystem: Environmental > Aquatic > Marine > Oceanic | place: Fram Strait | collected...
CGCCATCGGATAAACGGTTGACCTCGCCGACTTTCGCGAGCGTAGCGACATCTTCTAAACCAACGGCAACGAGCACTGAGTCAGAAGAATACTCTACCTACGCGCCTTCGATATCTTTACCAAGATATCCTTCAAACCGTCCTTCAGCTGCTTTGAATTTGCCAACAATAGAAACCATTAAAATGACACCATCTAATGGACCGACAGCGAAGCCCCATCTTAACTATTATCATCATCATCATCATTCCGAAAAACCTTCAGGGTTCTCCCAAAGTCATGCGCCAAGTGTGCACTCCACATCTGTCGCGCCATCATTATCTTCAAGCGACCTTCATTTGAAATCTAAGGTACCCAATGGTGCTCCCAGTGCAATACTTTTCGACACGACCATATCTTCTGGTACTCCCAGTACCATATATTCCAAGTTTCTGGTATCATTAACTATTTCCAGTGTATTTCCTTCGAATTCAGAGTTTTCTGTCCCATCAGTGTACCCTGGAACAATGTCTTTGCTGTCTGGTGAACCTTCTAGTGTTCTGGAGGCATTGCCTTTGGATTCATCTGCACCATCAACAAATTCTAGTAGAACCCCTTCGGTACCTGCACTGCCTTATGTTGCTATTACCGCAATGCCTTCAGAGTTTCTTGTAATTTCAGATGATCCCAGTTCAATGCTTGTCCAGAATTCTGCATCATCAGGTGCTCCCAGTACAACGCCTTCGGTATTTCTTACACTCTCTAGTCTTCCCAGCACGATTCCTTCGGTATCTATTGCATCATCTGATGACCCCTTTTTGATATCGTCGGTGTCTGCAGTACCATCTATTCTTCCCATTGCCATACATTTGGAGCCTCTCATACCATCTGAATCTTCTGATGTCCTACTTTCGGAGTCTGTTCTACCAACGAATGCCCCCAGTGCGAGCACTTATTCGTTGGTGACTATTGTGCCATCTGATACGTCCCATGCAATACCTCCAGAACTTTCCACACCATCGAATGATCCCATTATGATATCTTCGGATTCTCCATCATCTAACTCTTTCCTTCCTACTCCTAAGAAGTCTACAGTACCAACGAATGCTCCGGCTGTGATACATGCAATACATTTTGTGCCATCAAGCGTTCCTACTGCGATATCTTCGACGTCTACTGTATCCTCAAATCCTCCCAGTGCGTTACCCTTAATATCCGGAGATCCCTCTGGCGTTCCCATCATTTTGCCTCTAACATCTGATGCACCAACTGATATTCCCAGTACTTTATCGTTGGTGTCTACTGTGCCATCTGATTCTTCTTATCCTATTACACCATCTGATCCTCCCAATATGATGCCTTTGAAATCTACATCACCGTATGGTGCTTCCCTTCCGAGTTCTAAGGAGTCTACATCACCATCTATTCTTCCAACTGCCATATATTTGGTTACTATTGTACCCTCTGAATCTTCTAGTGTCCTACTTTCGGTGTCTGCTGTACCATCAAATGCTCGCAGTGTGTTACCGTCAATGTATGATGTACCCTCTGGTGCTCCCACCACCTTGTCTCAAATGTCTGGTTTATCACCTGTTTCTCCCAGTGCTTCATCGTTGACGTCTACTGTGCCGTCCGGTTCTTTCTATGCGATGTCTCCAGAACATTCTACATCATCGAATGCTCTAAGTTTAATGCCTTCGGAATCTAAATTACCATCTGGTGCTTCCCTTCCGAGTTCTAAGTCTATGGTACCATCTATTCTTCCCAATACGATACATTCGATCACTGGTGTACCATCTGGATCGTCTGATGTCCTACTTTCGGAGACTCTTTTATCATCAAATGCTCCTAGTGTGATACCTTTGACGTCTATTTTGTCCCCAAATGATCCTAGTGTTACCCATACGATGCCTCCAGAAGTGTCTCCAGAACTTTCTACACCATCGAATGCACCTATTGTGACACCTTCGGATTCCACCTTACCATCTATAATGCCATCAAGTACTCCCAGTACAAGGCCATCTAATGCTCCCAGTGCAATACCTTCGGAGTCTACGATACCATCTGTTGCGCCTAGTACTTTACCTTCGTATTCTTCTGTACCATCGGGTGCTCCCAGTACAATACCCTCGGATTTTAATGCTTTACTTTCGGAGTTGGGGATTCCCAGCCTAAGTCCTACGGATATTATCCCGCCAACTGTTGCTCCCAGTGATGCCGGTGTCACATATATAGCCATGGACGACTGATTTCGTCATTTGGTATCACAGAGCAAAATAAGGTGGAAATGATCGAGTCACTTGTATCCTTAATGCTCTCAACGTGATGCCTTTGCAGTTTCCCTTAAACTCTGCTACTGCTAGGCCGATGCCTACGCACTCTCGAATATCTTCATATGTTCCTAGTCCAGTTCTTTCAGTGTCTACGATGCCTTTGCATTCTCTTATACTTTCGTAAGCCTCCAAATGCAATACAAAACTATCAGAAGCTGCAAAAGCTTACATATCAGTACCATTTTTGGTGCCAGTCTTTTTTTACTTATACGAAGTCCGTTGTACGAACTGGTACCAGAACGCTTACTGAAAAGCGATGGCAATTTTGCCTAACTTGCTAATATTTGAGAAGGATGATGATGACTGAATCTATACGAACAAAGAGTGCCATTCGATTTAATAAGTATTAGCCTTTCTTCACAAGTTTTTCCTTTATATGTGACGGATTGGATCACCTTCGTGCACACCTGTAGCAAAAGTGGAGGAGATGTACACATTGTTGGAATGATTGGTGAAATAAACCGTATGTAGTGTCGTAAATTTCGCTTATCCAAACATCAGTTGACAATGCTTGCCCTGCACTCCATCACCTCTGTGCGCGACACGAGATTGAAAAAAGACGGATTAGTAGGTTTTCGTAGAAATATGCTACACGCATATGAGCATAAGAGAAAATAATGAAGTACACTTGTTCATGAAAATGAAAAGGTTCTCTGACGGAAAAAAATCTAAACGTAGCCGAAGGAGTAAATAAGTTAATCTTTTGTTATCCCCATTGATACTGAAAGTCTAAACGAATGACTGCATGTCTGCAGACCTTTGATTCGTGTGACGCTTGGCATTGATTCGATCTCTCATTGAAATGTTGCTCGCTTTGCCTACCATATCATTAAGAAAGATGGCATTCCCACTTATTTTCTGTTCATTTTCAACTTTCAAAGTTTCATTACGCAAAATGATCTCTTCAATATCTTTGTCACGTTTGTAAGCACTTGATTGCATTTCGCGTAATGCTCTCTCTTTCTCCTCTCTTGTCATTTCACGCTTTCGATCTTTTATTCTTGTGCGTTTCGACAATTTTTCCTTTCTTCTACTCTCCAATAACTTAGAATCTGGACCAACATCTACAGATGCAGTATACATCTTTGAGGATACTCCTTGAAGGCCCCACAACCTATCTTGACTTGATTGGTGTTCTTTATTAGATACATCATTCGGTGCCTCGCGATATTTACTATTTTTCTCGCGATGGCCATCTTGGACACGAGTGTTATGATCGTAGTCTCGATACCCATGCTTTGATGTCCTCTCGACACATCGATTTAAATGCCGTGTGTCTCTACCTGTTTCAATACTGCGACCGCGATAGCGCTGATCCCCTTCATCCTCTTTACTCCGTCTATCTCTGTTCGACTCCCTACTTTTACTGCGGGCTCTTCTATCTCGCCGATGATATGACTCACGATCTCTACTACTACTTCTACCTCTACTTCTACTTCTACTTCTACTTCGAGTGCGTCTACGGTAATGCTTCTTCTTTTTCTTGGATTTTCTTCTATTCGATTTGTCATATCTCGGGGGATCGTCGCGTTGATGCCTTCGATTTTCATTGTTCACTTGACGGCCACTTTTCATAACTTTTTCTAAAAGAGAGCTCTTCTTTATCATTTCATCACTGCGTTCCTTCTTTTTCTGAGCAATCAAATACATGGGATCTTCATGCCTCTTAACAAACTCTTCATTCATATCTCGAGGTTTTCCTGCCAAATCATCGGCACCATCGCCACCTAAATCACCTCGAGAATGATTCTGTTTCAAAAACAACTCTTCTTCCCTCCGTGTCGCAGAAACCTCTGCCTCAAAATCACCTTTTGGCAAAAGCCCAGACGAAGTTATTTCTTTACCCAACAAATATTCTTCCGCTAACTGCTTATCTTGTTCCGTTTTAACTTCTGCCGTGCCCTGATACATCCAATCGATGCCCGTATCCATCGATTTCTTCCCTGTGATACGTTCCATTTCTGCTTTTTCACGCTCTGCACAAAACACGTACACACACACATACATCCACGATGAGAACATGGTAGTAAATTAAATGCAGCCAACTTCCAATGCACCTTACCTTGCTGGATTTGTTTCGCAAGTTCTAACATCTTTGCCTCCTCGGCTGCCTTTTTCTGTTCCGCCATCCATACTTTCTCCTGATTGTTTAGATTGGAAGTGTGCCATGACTTCTTTGATAAAAATGAGAGGCCCGGCATGGTCGAAATGAAATGAAAGGAAAGGAAAGGAAAGGAAAGGATTGCCACCAGTCTTTTGGTAAGTTGTACTATTAATTTGTGATAATGCTCTACAAGTGGCTCCGATAACAACCATTGGATGTTTTATTATTATTATTATTTTTTTTTTTAATGTCAATACATTTACTTTAGTTTTATTGCTGCCGGTTGGTTTTTTCCCTTTCATTTGCTGCGGCTGCGCTTTGTGCTTTCGCTTTGACCTTCCCGGTGCTCGGTGCCTGCTGCCTGCCTGTGTCTTCTTCACGATAAGCTAATATAGTAATTAGCGTTAACATTATTGTATATGCCAGACCATGACCATGACCATGACCATGACCCTAAATATGGTCATGACTATGTGACACCCCTACATCCAACCAAAAAATACATGCCAATACACCAATACACCAATATATACAATCCAATCATCCATATACATAATATAACAACACACACACACACACACACCATGAGCAGCACCACCAGCACCTCCCTACCCCTCCACCCAATCTACAAACCAACCTTCGCACCGAGTGGAGCAGAATTTGCCGTATGGACAAACTTACTCGGACGCCACAACGGCACACAGCAGCTTGTCACGGCACATGCCAACTCCTTACGCATTTATGCACCGAACGAACAGAGCGAATTGGTAGCCTTGTGTTACTTTGATGATTTGGCTGGTAATATAGTAAGCTTGGATGTAATTCGTGGTGTTACGGCAGCGGATGCCTTGTTGATTGGGTTTGCTGGTTTGCCGAGGTTGAGTGTCGTTCGTTTGATGCAGGGTCGGTGTTCGATGGTGGTTGGCAGTGAGAAAATGGAGGAGGAGGAGAGGGATGCTGCTACGTGGATATACAGTGATGGATTTTGGCAGCTTCATGCTTCTTCGATTATTGATTTTACGTCTATACTTGTTAGGTGCAGTGTTGGTTCGCTGTCTCCTGCTGAAACGGAGGATCTTGTGGTTTGTGTGCAGGGTGAGGAACATGATAGTTTAATGGAGGTGGGCAGTGATGGTTCGATGAGAGTTCGTCGTAATCGTTTGCGGAGGCAACAGCGTGTTCGGACTGCAGCTGCGATACTGGGTGGGGGTGTAGGTATCGCAGTGTTTCAAATTCATGTGAATAATAATTTATCAGCTAGTGCAGTTGCAGTTGAGGAAGACGAAGAATTGTACACTAAAGAGCCTTTTGTTTTGGATTACAAGATATTGCAGGAATTAGCCATACAAATGGGATCATTTATTGGACTCGCTTCGACGAGTTCTACGATAATAAGCGATAAGAGCGATACGAATAATGCTGGAAAAGGGGCAGGACAAGCGCGTAAATCGAATGTGATGAATGACTCGAATATTTGTTCTGGATTTGGTGATATACTCGACATTACGTTTTTAACTGGTTATTCGTCACCTACAATTGCTATTTTGCATGCTCCGAGGGGTCGAACGTGGACTGGACGTTTATCCTGTAGTGCACCTCCTTTGGCATTGACTGCTCTGTCGATATCGGTGGAACATAAAAAGGCTGTCATACTCTGGAGTTGCGGTGCTTGTGCTAATGATGCGCGATATATCCTCTCAGTACCACATCCAATATGCGGTTGTCTTATATTTTCTCCAAATGTCGTACAGCATATACATCAAGGGAGGGTTCTAGCATGTTTAGCGTTAAACGGTTTTGCCTATTCGTCAGTGCCATCTGAGTTGTTGTTGTCAAGTGGCGGGCAAACCGAGGCAAACCGTAGGAAAAATCGTTCTCGGCAACAACTTCATTCAATGCTAGCTCCAAATCCACATCCATTGCCCCCTCTTTCTATTCAGTTGGATGGGTCTCGTGCTGCTTTCGTTCATCCGTCAGTTGTCTTAGTATCAGATAGAAGCGGAAGACTTTATTCGCTTGAAATTCATTGCCACGACGTAAAGAAGCGTTGGAACGTGCAAATTACTTTGTTGCAATTGAATAACAAGTTATGCAGTCCATCGTCAGTATTGATACCTTCAGCCTTGTTAACATCAGACGTGACGGAAAATAATACAATGCTCAATCAAGACAAAGATGTGCTAAATTTTAGAGATGTCGGGATCGTTTTCTCAGGTTCTGTGCATGGAAATTCTTCTCTACTTGAATTTTCTTTAAAGCGACGTGATCTTCGTGTGGATCAGGGACAAAGAAGTGGTGTCAAACGCGAGTTGGACGAATACGAAGGGCGACCTATGTTGTCGGAAAAGGCCGCTGGCAAAGTGATTCTAGACGAAGATGAAATGCTCTACAAAGGTTATTCTGTTACTGTCAGTGACGACGAGAGTACAAAGGTGACACCTGGTAGAGTTCCTACCGGTGGCTACTCGAATTTACAAATGGAATCGTCCAATTCTACATCAATATCACAACTACATAATTTCACTTTTTCAGTCATAGATTCGTTGTCAGCTATTGGTTCAATTAATTATTTGTCAGAGGGACCATGCATTGGTGCGTATTCTTTTATTTCCAACGACGAATCTGATGAAATCGACGTCCGTCTCTTGAACCGGGATAGAATATTTTCTCATGGAATGGGCAGTAGTGGCGGGCTTGCATTACTGAGTTGCGTAGGAGGGAGCGAATGTTCAGATATTGTAGGCGAGCAAGATTTACTCGGTGCCCAATCCATTCACTTTTTACCAAACTCAAGGCTGCTCATTGCAACTAAAGCAGAGGGAGAAGAACCTCTAATCCTTCGACAAAATTCCGAGATGACAAGCGTTGATGAAGTTAATCTTCACGATTTATGCGAAGACAATCCCAGTGCTTCCTCTTTTTTCGACGACCCCAAGTCGACGTTTTGCGTGGAGATTCTTGGCGCTTCTGATTTATCAATAGAGGGTACAGTTTACGTGTTCTTACTTGTTAGCGTAGATTCAGAATATGGCATCGTTTGTTTTGTGAACTCTACTAATGATCTTGGATTATCGAAATTAAAGTTTTCATCTAGCAAAACTTTGAGTAGTCGTGGTTTTGAAGCCTCATCTTGTTCCTTTGACTACGAATCCATCAAAGAAATGAATTTCTCGGTAGTCTGGTCCGATGGAATTTTAAGCACGATCACCTTTTATCTAGGTAGTGATGGAAAAATTGTGTTTAACGAGACGCTACTTGAACAAGGAAGTAAAAGTGATCCTGTAGTTGCCAGTGATATTCTAAAACTACCCGGTAACTACTTTCGTTCCTCCGAAGGACACTTAAAATCAATGGAAGTAGACAAAAATATCAATGTCCAAAATTTAAGTGAGCGTGATCACGATTATCTTGATCTGTACGGTATTACGGATTATGATGATAGAACGGCTAGTGACAATGAAAAGGGAGAAAATTTTACGAGCTTCGATTTCGATTATATCAACGATACTTTTACTCCCCACTTAGTTATATGCAGGTGCGGCTTTTTGTAACTACTTCGTAGTTTGTTGAGTTCTTAACTTTTGTTTTTATTTTAGGGAGTCTGGTATGCTCCAAATTTTTTCCTTGAAAAGTTTAGATGAACCAGTTTGGGAAAGTGAAGGTTGTGGAACTGGCATTCACTTTCTCTCGAACCAGCATAAGCAAAGAAAGGGACCAAAGTCGAAAGTGATCGTTTCAGAGATACGGCTTTTTGTTGCTGGTCGAAATGGTGGCGGCTCCGGCATAAGGCGTTTACATTTGGCTGTGAATAATGATCAAGGTGATATTCATATATATTCAGCACACAATAAAGGTTCTGGAATATTTTTTGTTCGTGAAAGAATGGGAACTATTTGCAGAGTAAGTTCTGAGACGATGAAACACCAAAAAGCTCTGAAAAGGAAGGGTTTGGTTAAAGATGATGGGAGTGCATCCATTTTTCGTCGACAGATTTTTAGCCGCTTCGACAATATTTCAGGCGAATCAGGACTCTTTGTATCTGGTGTTCGACCTCTTTGGGTTGTTGCTGAGCGGGGACGACCAGTTGCTTTGTACCATAAACTCCGATTTAATGCACCTGGATCGCTAAAAAATTTGATAGGTTTTTGTTCTGATCCGAAGAGTGGATTCTTTTTTACATTACACGAACGTCTAGGTAGAGTAGGCAGTCAACGTTTGAGCGTTTGGGCCGGTTTAGATGCAGTTTTCACTAATGATGGCTTCCTCCCAGGTGGCGGGTACTTTTTGAGAAAAGGTGAGTTTATATAGATACGGAATAATTATACCTTACCCTAGTTTCCAATTTTTGCTGTTGTACTAGTGTCAATGGGAGTAACTGTAAAGCGTCTCGAATACTTTGATCACTCTATGGCTGCCAAAGGTCATCCTGTTTATGCTATGATTGTGTCACATGAAATTGAAGAAGACCAGTCTGATTTGAATGATGATGGGCTCACACCCGAAGAGAGGCGAGTAGCTGAAGAGGAAAAAGAAGCAGAGAGAACCAAACGACAAGTTGAAGCAGATTTGGGAGGATACGATATTGATGATAACGAGACGGAAGATGTCTTTGACATAGATAAGTCATACGGGTTGGCTCCCCCCATCTCCAAAGAACGACATGAGGTACTTTTAGTAGATGCAAATGGATGGAAAGTACTAGATCGTTTTCTTCTTGATGATTACGAACAAGGTCTGAGCCTTAAAACGATGGCTTTAACTGAGGTGCGACCGAAGTATGTGAAAGAACTCGCGCCAATAGGTATTCCTCACAATGTTCTTTTTCACGTATACTCCAAAGGTTCAGGAAAATGAAGGTGAAAACAACGGTGAGGATTTGTCATCTTTTATTATAGTTGGAACTGGAAAAGTGAATGATGATGGTGAAGACTCGGAGTGTGTGGGAAGGATCCTACTTTTTCAAGTAAACGAAGGCGACGACGATACAAAAATTACCGCTGAACTTTCTCTCATTTACGAAAAAGATATGCCTCTTGGACCTGTGACATGTTTGGCGAGCCTAGATGTCGACAATAAAGCAAGATTAGTCGTTGGGGCAGGTCAAGAGGTAACAGTAGAACAGTGGACAGGGAAGTCTCTGTTGCAGGTCGGATTTTTCCATGCAAACATGCATATCCAAAATATTTCGTTGCTTAAAGGCTTCTTCCTTTTGAGCGATTCGTGAGTACTACTTTCATTTGAATTTCTTTTCAATTCACATATTCATGTTGTGCTTCCACTTTAGCTACGATTCCTTGCATTTCCTTGTTTGGCGAGAATCCGACAAAAGTCTTACTCTCCTTGCTAAAGATTACGAACCCACGGCTATATTTGCATCAGGTGTAATGAGTCGAGGTAGCGCCATCGCATTTATTTGCCATGATGAGAGAGGAAACATACAATTATTGCAATATGCACCTAGCGATGAAGCAGCAAGAGGAGGAAACCGCATGGTCTGTAGATCAGATTTTTATCTTGGAGCTCAGACCGTAACGATTAATTCGCATTGGTGTCGATCTAGTCTACTATGTGCCTCAGCGAATGTCACTAGTTCATGGGCTGCCCTTCAAAGACAGGAAGGTTTCAAAAGCTACAGTGATGAAAACAAAAGATTCGGTGTTCACTTCGGAACAATTGATGGAGGTATGGGGACTATTGTACCTGTTAGCGAACAAGTCTTTTGGCGAATGACAGCTCTTCAAAGTATCATGGGTAATGCACTAGAATGTCATTGCAGTCTTAATTTCCGCATGTGGCGTCTATTTCGACGGACATCTCGCAGAGGTGCTTGCCAATCGATGGAAAGAAGGAAAGGAATTCTAGATGGCTCCTTATTATTTAGATATAGCGAACTTCCTTTGCAGGAGCAAGAGGACTTTGCAAGTGCGATAGGGAGTACTGTTGGCCTGATCATGGACAATCTCTTAGAAATAGAGTGTGCCACTTTAATTTCATGAACAGAAAAACATGATTTGAAGTGGAAATCGCTTTGACTATCATGCAAGGATATTTTTAAAAAAAGTTGCGAAACATGTAGCTTCTTTATTCCTTCCTGAGCGCTTCGACTACCGGTAGAGCGATACTGCCGTATGTCGGGTCTTGTAGGGAATATATATATATATATATATCTAATGAAGTAATTAATAATTATGACTAAATAATTGTTAGCGTGTTCCAATTTTTTCAACATCACGAAGTTAAAGGTAGTGTCTTAAAAAGATTTCGATGGCTTAGATCGTAAGTGTTATTATCTCGCGAAAGCTGATCAAGCTCTCATCGAGATTCATCATCGTCCCTCCCGCATGCGTGTGCGGCAGACCCATGCTCGTATCTCGTGTATACCAGTGAAGAATAAAGATACACCGATGTTGGAGTCTCGACGTCTTTGTGAAATAGGAGTTCTGATAGACGTAGCGTAAGCCTACTATAGTACTCGTACATACCTACATAAGACTATTTTAGCTATAGACGAGTACATAGCCTTACGGCTCCATCACACATGACACATGACAGATGCATGACCATCTGCCACCAGATGCGGATCTTTCTGCATCCGATGTACAATCCAAGATGCAAGACCTCACTTTTCATATCATCGGCATATGTACATCGGACCGTAGACTATCAAGTTCTCAGAAGGGTTAATAATTCCGAATGGCAATCGCCATCAACAATCATCCCAAAAAAGGATCAAACGGTCCGATTCATGACCGATTTTCGGAAGCTTAACGAGAAGATTAAACAGAAGCCTTATCCTATCCCAATATGAGAGACATTCTACTTGAGTTACAAGGTTTTTAGTTCGGTACAAGCTTAGATCTTGAATCTGGGCTAAGTTCAATATGATGATATCCCATTTTGAGATCTAACCTTGTACCTAACTCAAAACCTTCCAACTCAAGTAGAGTGTCTCATATTGTGCTTCCGTTTACTCTTCTCGTTGAGCTTCCGGAATCGGTAGAGAACGGACCGTCTGATCCTTATTTGGGATAATTGTTGATGGCGATTGCTGAATGTAAACTCACTCTCAATCATCTAACTGATAATCGTGTTGGCATGATGATAGTGAAACAGCATCCAGAGACTTTGGACATGGAACCGGGTGATAGACAAAAGTGCTAACGAGTCTTTCAGCTTCTTTTCAGTCTCTGATTCGCTTTATTTCAGCGAATGATTTAGCAAATTCCAAC
>Ga0115008_10004448_pt1 | contig 11641 bp, 12 predicted proteins | sample FraStrMetagenome_FD_87164 | JGI IMG/M metagenome (GOLD analysis project Ga0115008, IMG submission 87164) | Marine eukaryotic phytoplankton communities from Arctic Ocean - Fram Strait ARC3M Metagenome | ecosystem: Environmental > Aquatic > Marine > Oceanic | place: Fram Strait | collected...
ATACTCAAACGAGTAATCATTAAACGAGGTAATACCGATGAAAGTTATAAAAAAGACACAAGAATACGTTGTATATCAGAAAGGATCCGGCCGTTATGCGGTAAAAGATGCTGACAAAAATTGGGTCAATGGAGAAGAGAAAGTTAAAGTTTTATTGGCTGAAGGCTTAATCAAGGCAGTTATGCCCGCAGCACCAGTGGTTGAAGAAGCCCCAGTTGTTGAAGAAGCAGCTGTGATTGAAGAGACTCCAGTTGTCGAGGAAGCGCCAGTGGTTGAAGAAGCTCCTGTGGTTGAAGAAGCGCCAGTGGTTGAAGAAGCTCCCGTTGCTGAAGAAGCTCCCGTTGCTGAAGAAGCTCCCGTTGCTGAAGAAGCTCCCGTTGCTGAAGAGGCCCCAGCGGTTGAAGAAGCCCCCGTTGCTGAAGAAGCTCCAGTGGTTGAAGAAGCTCCCGTTGCTGAAGAAGCTCCGGCTGCAGAAGAAGCTGCACCTAAAGCTAAAGCTAAAGCCGCACCAAAGGCTAAAGCGGCACCCAAAGCTAAAGCGGCACCAAAGGCTAAAGCGGCACCCAAAGCTAAAGCGGCACCGAAAGCAAAGGCCAAGCCTGCTGCGAAATCTGAGGACTAACCGACACGGTTATAATCTTAGTTTCAGAAAAAGCCCTCTGAATTCTGTTCAGAGGGCTTTTTTATTTGTTGACTCAGCTCAGTGTGGTTGCAACACTCTCACTATGCAGTTACTCAAGAAGAAAAATGATTAGAATTTTGGGAATAGATCCAGGCTCGAGACGCACCGGATATGGTGTGATTGATGTTGCTGGAAGTAAAATTGCCTACATCTCCAGTGGTATTATTCGACTACCAGAAAAGTCATTGCCTGATCGGTTGAAAATAATATTTGATGGAGTCAGTGAAATCGTTCAACAGTATCATCCTGAGCATATGGGTATTGAAGAGGTATTTTTTGCAAAGGATCCTCGTGCGGCGCTGAAGTTAGGGCAAGCAAGGGGGGCGGCTATTGTGGCTGGCGTTAATGCGGGGCTTCCGGTTGGCGAGTATTCCGCAAGAAGCGTCAAGCAGGCAGTTGTAGGCACTGGGGCTGCCGATAAGAACCAGGTCCAAATGATGATCAAGCAGCTATTAAAGTTATCTCAGTCACCCTCTGAAGATGCGGCAGACGCACTTGCCGTAGCCATTTGTCATGCCCATAGCATGCATACTAAAGCAGCGTTGGGGAATACAACCACAGGTTTCTCTCGTGGTAGACATAAGTAAAGGTACCTTACACCAAAAATTTAAAGAGATTAACGGCATATGATTGGACAAATTACAGGAATAATCGTTAGTAAAATTGCACCGGACGTACTGGTCGATGTGCAGGGCGTTGGCTATGAGGTGCTGGTTTCTTTGGGTACGTTTTTTGAACTCCCGGAGGTTGGCGGGGGCGTCACCTTACACACGCATTTTGTCGTTCGAGATGATGCCCAATTACTGTTCGGATTTTCGTCGTTACCAGAGCGAAGCTTGTTTCGTACCCTTATTAAAGTCAATGGAGTGGGTCCAAAAATGGCCCTGGGTATTCTGTCTGGAATGACAGCGGGTGAATTTGCTTACGCCATACGCACCAATGATGTTGCAACCTTGGTAAAACTCCCCGGGGTAGGTAAAAAGACCGCAGAGAGACTAGTGATTGAAATGAGAGATCGAATCGATCACATTGACGCAACAGCCAATGCAAGTGTTGCGGTTAAACGACCGGATATACAGCAAGAGGCAGAGAGCGCATTGATAGCGTTGGGATACAAGCCCCAGGATGCCGCTAAAATGATCAGTCGTACCGAGAGTGATCAAGTAACGACGGCGGAGCAATTGATTAGAGGAGCTTTAAAGTCGATGGTATCTAAATAAACGACGGAATTTATAAATGTTACCTGTTTAATTTTGTTGTTTAGTGAAAGTTTAACACCACCAATGTATGCTAGAAGACAAATTCGAGACCTTATCCAATGATAGAGCCTGATCGCTTAATTTCTCCTGACATCTCTGCATCTGAAGAGCGCTTTGATAGAGCGTTGCGTCCTGTAACCCTAGAGGAATACGTCGGTCAACCTGTTGTTAAGCAGCAACTTGAAATCTTTATCGAAGCCGCACGTCGTCGTGCAGAGCCGCTTGACCACACTTTGGTGTTTGGACCTCCTGGATTAGGGAAAACGACGTTAGCGCATATTATTGCTAATGAGATGAAAGTCGATCTTAAAACCACTTCGGGTCCAGTATTGGAAAAAGCCGGAGATCTCGCTGCATTGCTAACAAATCTTGAATCGGGTGATGTTTTGTTTATTGATGAGATTCATCGACTTAGCCCGGTTGTGGAGGAGATTCTCTACCCAGCCTTGGAAGATTACCAGTTAGATATCGTTATAGGCGAGGGACCCGCTGCACGCTCTATAAAACTGGACCTGCCGCCCTTCACCTTGGTGGGAGCCACTACACGAGCTGGGCTTTTAACATCCCCTCTTCGAGACAGATTCGGTATTGTTCAGCGATTAGAGTTCTATTCGGTGGAAGATCTAGCAAGTATTGTGCGGCGAGCAAGTAATATTCTTAATGTGAAAATCGACGAGCAGGGTGCGCAAGAAATTGCCTGCAGAGCTCGAGGAACACCTCGAATAGCAAATAGACTGCTGCGGCGAGTCAGAGACTATGCTGAAGTTAAAGGTGATGGATCAATTACTCAGCAGACCGCAGATGCGGCACTTAATATGCTCAATGTCGATCAGAGTGGCTTTGATCATCAGGACCGTCGTTTACTATTGACCTTGATGGAAAAGTTTGACGGTGGCCCAGTCGGAGTGGATAGTTTGGCGGCAGCTCTGAGTGAGGAGCGAGGAACGATCGAAGACGTACTTGAGCCATACTTGATTCAGCAGGGTTATTTGATGAGAACATCAAGAGGCCGCATGGCGACACGGATGGCCTATGAGCACTTTGGTCTTAAAAGTCCAAAACGTGTACAGCAACAAATGGATGCCATGGATGACTGAATTTTCTGTGCCGATGCGTGTCTATATTGAAGACACAGACGCTGGGGGCATTGTCTACTACGCTAATTACCTTAAATTTATGGAGCGCGCTAGAACTGAGCTAATGCGTAGGTTGGGTTATGGTAAGCCCGCTCTTTTTGATGGATTGCAGTTGGTAGTTCATGAGGTGCAAATTAAATATCATAGCTCTGCGGTATTAGATGATGAAATTAGTGTGACTGCAACTGTAGAGACGGTTAAAAAAGTGACTCTGTCAATGAGCCAAAATGTTTACAGAGGCGATACACTTTTGTGTGAAGGGCACGTCAAATTGGCCTGCTTAAATGCATTGACCAAGAAGCCAGCGGCAATGCCAGCGCTAATGGTTCAAAAATTAAATGGCCTTATGGCCGGAAATTGGAGTGTAAACTAGTGAATGAAGAAAATCTGTCCATTCTCGCGTTAGTTGTAAATGCTAGCGTGCTAGTGCAAGCGGTTATGGGAATCTTATTCATTGCGTCTGTAATGTCTTGGATTATGATTGTTCAGCGAGGAATTTTTCTCAGCCAAGCACAAAATAATTTTAGAGCGTTCGAGGACACGTTTTGGTCGGGTGTCGATTTAGCTGAGTATTATCAAGAGTTGACTCAGAAGGCCAAGGACATAGGTACATCGGATGGTATTGAAAATGTGTTTAGGGCAGGTTTTAGAGAATTTAATCGATTGTCGCAGTCGGATAAAGTTGATCCTGATGCGGTGATGGAAGGTACCGATAGAGCAATGCGAGTTGCATTATCTCGAGAGGACGAAAAGTTGGGTGTTAATTTACCTTTTCTTGCCAATGTTGCCTCGGTCAGTCCTTATATTGGTTTGTTGGGTACCGTGTGGGGAATTATGGACACAGTAAGAGGGTTGGGCATGATGCAGCAGGCAACCTTGGCTGCTGTCGCACCGGGTATTTCGGAGGCATTAATACCCACAGCGATGGGCCTATTTGCGGCCATACCGGCTGTAATAGCTTACAATCGCTATGCGGCAAAGGTTGAGGGGATTAATACAAGCTATGAGACCTTTTCAGATGAGTTCTCCAGCATTTTACATCGACAGGTTTACTCGAGATAGACTGGATTTTGGAGTTTAGGGTTTGTGAAGCGAAGAAAACCGAAACGTAAATTGGTAGCTGAGATCAATGTAGTCCCCTACATCGATGTCACCTTAGTTCTAATGGTTATATTCATGATCACGGCGCCGCTGCTGATGCAGGGGGTAAAGGTTGAGCTACCGACAGCTAATTCTGCACCGATGGATAGTAAAGACCAAGAGCCGTTTATCGTCTCTATAAAAGCGGACGGTACTTACTGGATTGATGTCAAAGGAAACAATGAAATACAGTCATTGGGGCGCGTTAAAGAGCGTGTGACAAAAATCCTGAGCCAACAGCCTCAGACACCGATTCTTGTTTGGGGCGATGCGTCGGTGGACTACGGTACTGTGGTAATTCTAATGAGTGAATTACAGCTTGCCGGAGCAATGTCGGTTGGGTTGGTTACTGAGCCTGCTCAGCAGTAGTATGAATAAGTCTCTCAGTTATGGCATTGGCGTTATCGGCAGTCTTTGCGTACATGCGTTAGTGTTGAGTGTACTGACGATCCCGAGTAGCCAGGATACCAAATCCATAATAATACAACCGCAATACATCAATGCGAAGCTCGTCCAATTAGCGCCAAAGAAAAAGATAGTTAGCAAACCAAAGAAAATTAAAAGTAACAGTGCAATCAAGAAGCGTGAAAAACAGCGTCGCTTAGAGTTGACCAAGGCGAAACAAAAAAAAGCTGATGAATTAAAGCGAGCGCAGGCTGATCTTGAGCGTGAAGAGGAGCGGTTAGATAAATTAAAGCGTGAAAGGCTTGAGCGTGAGCGCTTGGCTGAGTTGCAGCGTGAGCAAGTGGTGGCAGAATTTGCACAGGCTCTTGCGGATGAGCAAGTTTTGATTAATGTGCAGGAAGGAGAGGAAGAAGCAAACAGTTATCGACAGCTTATTCAGCAACGTCTGTCGGAGAATTGGAGTCGCCCCCCGAGCGCTAGGAGAGGTATGGAAACCTTGATTAGATTGCAGTTGGTCCCTACCGGCCGTGTTGTTGGAGTGACCGTATTAAAGTCCAGTGGTGATTCGGCTTTTGATCGTTCGGTAGAGCAGGCGGCGTTCAAAGCGGCACCATTTGTTGAATTGCAGCAAATGTCGCCTAGTTTATTTGAAAAGAAGTTTCGAGAAGTCGATGTTTCATTTAGTCCGCAAGACCTTAGGTTATAAAATAACGGAGATAAGATGGCACACAAAAAAGTATCGTTGCGGAATCTTTATTCTGTAGTTCTGCTATCCCTCACACTAATTATCTATCCATTGACTGCGTGGAGTGAGTTAGTGATTCGCGTTACCCAAGGTAATGATCAACCTACTGTGGTTGCTGTGTCGCCGATGATAATGTCCGGTGTTCAACTAACTGAAGATGTTAGTGCAATTGTCGAGTCAGATTTGCAAAGAAGTGGTCTGTTCAAAACGATTCCTCGCGCCAACATGCTCGCATTTCCCTCTGAACCTGAGGATGTTTATTTTAGAGACTGGCGATTACTGGGTAGTGAATATTTAATTGTGGGTTCAGTTTCGTTACTCACAGAGGGCGCTCTGGAGTTGAGTTTTAGTTTGCTCGATGTAAACGCTCAAAAGACGGTCTTTAAGCACAGCGTTAAGGGAGTAGAGGGACAACTCAGGGATCTCGCGCACTTGGCGAGCGATAAGATCTATGAAGAAATAACGGGTATTAGAGGCGCTTTCAGTACACGTCTGGCCTATGTCACAGCAAAACAAAAAGACGGCCGCCTAGTGTATCGATTAAATGTGTCAGACTCTGATGGTGCTAGAGAAAAGATAATGCTCAAATCCTCAGAGCCCATTATGTCTCCGGCGTGGTCTCCTTTGGGTGATGAATTAGCTTATGTGTCCTTTGAGACCGGTAGGCCGGCAATTTTCCGACAGAGCTTAACTACAGCCGCTCGAAAGCAATTGACTAATTTTCGAGGGCTTAATGGTGCTCCATCATGGTCACCAGATGGTAAACAGTTAGCTTTAGTACTGTCTAAAGATGGAAATCCTGAGATTTATATCTTGGATCTTGAGTCAAGTAAGTTTGCGCGAATGACTCGCCATTTTGCTATTGATACCGAGCCAACTTGGACTCCGGATGGAAAAAGCCTATTATTTACGTCAGATAGGGGAGGTACTCCACAAATTTATAAATTAACGGTTGCAACTAAGGCGGTGCAACGAATAACATTCCAGGGTAACTATAATGCTCGACCCAGCCTGGCGCCTGATGGGCGCACTTTGGTCGTGGTCCATCGCGCATCTGGTGTTTTTCATATCGCAACACTTGATTTGGTCACTGGTCGAATGTTAGAGCTGACGGAGACTCGATTGGACGAATCCCCGACAGTGGCACCCAACGGGGCAATGGTAATTTATGCGACAAAGCAGGGAGATAGAGGAATTTTGTCTGCTGTGTCGTTAGATGCGGGCGTTAAATATTTTTTACCCGCTAAATCTGGTGACGTAAGAGAACCAGCGTGGTCGCCGTTCTTGAGATGAACGCTTTAGTTAACATGATACAATCACATACAATTTTATTAAGGAGCAATAAATGAATATTTCTGCAAATAAATTCGGTCTTCCTATTTTATGTTTGTCAGCATTACTTGCCGGCTGTAGTTCGGCTCCGGTTGATGAAACTACATCTATGATTGAAGATACTACTGTTCAAACTGCGTCTCTAGAGATGGAGATGGAGATGGAAGCGGAGAAAGCAGCAGCAATGGCTGAAGCCGCCGCTGAGTCGGTTAATTCTGCGGATACTGTGTTTTACTTTGCGTTCGATAAAGCAGTACTCAGCGATGACTCTCGAGCGGCGCTGATTGAGAATGCTCAATTTTTGATGAGTAATCCACGAGCAGTGCGTCTAGAAGGTCACGCTGATGAACGTGGTACACGCGAATACAATATGGCTCTAGGTGAGCGCAGAGCTAACGCAGTTAAAGATTTCATGATTCTGCAAGGTGTTTCGGGCAGTATGATTGAGGTGGTTAGCTATGGTGAAGAGCGAGCGGCTTCTTTTGGTAGCAATGCCGCGGCTTGGAGCATGAATCGTAGAGTTGAACTCAAGTAGAGTTAGCATTGTTGGCTGTTATACAGCCAGTCTATCGGGTGGCTGGAGTTGAATGACTTCAGCCGCTGATTTTTCCATGAACATTAGCCAATAGTGAGCTGAAATGAAATTAGGCCCAAGACTCTGCGTCCTCTTTTTGAGTATACCTTTCGTTGCTATGGCTCAAGATCTTGTTCCGATTGTAGATGCGGCTAAAACGTCTGCGTCTAACGGTGACAGCGTCGTTACGGAGTACATGTCTAGTCCAGTCGTGGAGTTAGCGAGTAGCCGCTATGACATTATGCAGAACCTGCAAGAAGAGGTCAGAATGTTGCGGGGGTTGGTAGAAGAGCTCTCCTATGACCTACAGCAGGTAAAACAGCGCCAACTTGACGACTATCTTGATCTTGATCGCCGTTTAAGCCTTGGAAGTAACATAAACGAGTCTGCAGTTTCTGATCGGTTCACCAGCCCTGTTGCTATTCTTGACTCACAGGATGCCCTAGCCGGTTTAGCCTCTTCTGGAACAAGTGCTGGGATGGATGTAAGCACGTCCCCCATAGGTGTAACCTCAGATCTTGTTGATGATCAGTCATTGGTCAAAGCCGACTATAATGCAGCGTCAAAAAAGCTTCTTAAGGAGAGAGATATTGAAGGGGCTGCGGTTGCCCTAAAGATGCATTTAGAAACTTATCCTGGAAGTCCGTTCGCTGCGAATGCTCATTATTGGTTGGGTGAAATATATCTATTGCAAGGTGAAACAGAGTTTGCAAGGCAATCGTTCACTAACATTGTTGAACGTCATGCGGATCATCCAAAAGCAATGGATTCCAGATTTAAGTTAGGTAAGATATATTTTCAGTTGGGTGAGGTCGACCGTGCTAGAAATCTGCTCGAACAAGTGGCTCAAAGTCCAGGTGGCGCGGCCGCTAAAGCCCGTAATTTCTTAGGTAAAAACCTCCAGTAAAAGGTTGTCCGTCAATGTCTGATAAGGCCGTTATTTTAGTCTCCGGTGGTTTAGATTCGTCTACTGTTTTAGCGATGGCTATTCAGCAAGGTTACCAGTGCTACACGTTGAGTTTTGATTATGGGCAGCGACACCGCTCAGAACTTGATGCCGCGGTTCGAGTGTCTGAATCTATGTCGGTGGTCGAGCACAAGGTTATCAAACTTGACTTAAAATCAATCGGTGGGTCGGCACTTACCGACGTTGAAATAGCGGTACCGGAGCAAGAAACGACAGGTATTCCGGTGACCTATGTGCCCGCCAGAAATACCATCTTTTTATCAATTGCTTTGGGCTGGGCTGAAGTGATTGAGGCTAAAAAGATATTTGTTGGCGTTAACGCCGTCGATTATTCAGGTTATCCAGATTGTAGGCCTGAATATATTGCCAGTTTTGAAGCTATGGCTAATCTTGCTACTCGAGCGGGGGTAGAGGGAAATAAGTTATCCATTGAGGCACCCCTTATTGACATGAGTAAAGCCCAAATTATTCAAGCGGGATTAGAGCTTGGAGTAGATTATGGTCAGACAGTTTCATGTTATCAGGCTAATTTTGAGGGTGTTGCCTGTGGTAAATGTGACAGTTGTCGACTGCGTGCACAAGGCTTTGTAGAGGCAGGAGCAAAAGACCCTACAAGATATCAAAATAACGCTTGAATTTTATCATCTGGTCAGTATGATACGCACCTCCTCTGAGGGCCGTTAGCTCAGTTGGTAGAGCAGTTGGCTTTTAACCAATTGGTCCCGCGTTCGAGTCGCGGACGGCCCACCATTTTTATGATACCTAGACGCGGTAGTGGTCAATATCCTATGTCGCTTCGTCTATATGTCTGTCTACATCATTGATTAATCGGGGGTGTTTACGCGTGGTATTGATTGTTTATAAACGTCGACCAATCGTACGCTTTTAAACCCTGCGGTGTCTTGTTTTGATTCGCTTCTCTTAGTATCAATTAATCCTCTGCGCTTCATGGCATGCAGACCAAACTTTTCTTCTAGTTTTTTGGTATCAGATCCTCCGCATCACAATAGATCTTTAGTTGCTGAGTAGCATCTCTTTATTGTTTTTTCTTGTTTTTCGGCTTCGTATAGAAAAAATCTATCGTCATCTACAAATTTAGATCATCTCAATTTTGTAGATGTCTCTGGTCTTTAATTAATTGGCCCCATGGTCGAATCGTGCGTGCAAGGCCTCTAAACTCTGCGATATCGCTCATTGACAAGAGAGCGATCAATGTAAAAGCTTCCCTCAAGTTCTAAACACTTCTTAACTATAAGCAATTCTGGCCAGGGTAGCTGAAGTTGTTCCGGCTTTATTTTGACTCCGAGTTTGATACAGTAGGTCGATAAAGCATAATGATCGCCTGCTTTTTATTCTCCACATAACAGAGAAATACGATGTCTGATTTTGTAGAAATAGTTGATGTGAGTCCAAGAGACGGACTCCAAAGCCAGCCAGTACTTTTGGACACTAGCGCCAAGCTAGAGCTTATTCAAAGATTAGTCGATTCAGGGATTAGGCGAATGGAGGCTGTTAGCTTTGTTAACCCAAAGCGTGTACCTCAAATGGCTGACGCAGAGCTGGTTGTTAAGGGTTTGCCTCAACAAGACGGCTTAAGATTCATTGGCCTTGTTTTAAATATGCGCGGTTATGAGAGAGCGGTTGCCACAGGTATCGATGAGATCAATTGTGTGGTGGTTGCTTCCGAGACGTTTAGTATGCGAAATCAAGGCGCTAGTCTTGATCAGACCATGCAAAATGTTACTAATATATGTAAACAGGCTGAAACAACAAATATTGCTAAAGGTGTCACTGTCGCCGCTGCATTCGGTTGCCCGTTTGAGGGGGAAATACCGCAGGGTCAGGTGATCAATTTGGTCGAACGCCTGGCGGATATAGGTTACAAAGAGATTGCATTAGCTGACACGATCGGTGTGGCTAGCCCTTCCGATGTGAGTCGTTTACTAACAGGGATTAATCGGCTGAATCTTGATATAAAGTTGCGCTGCCACTTTCATAATACAAGAAACACAGCGGTCGCCAATACGTATGTTGCGATCCAAGAGGGAGTTAGAAGTTTCGATGCCAGCTGCGGTGGCGTGGGCGGTTGTCCTTTTGCGCCTGCAGCTACGGGTAATGTAGCGACAGAAGATTTACTGTATATGATTAATAGAATGGGTATGAGAACCAATATTAATATCAACAAAGTGATTGAGACTGCTAAGTGGCTAGAGGGCCCATTGCAGGCTTCTGTTCCAAGTATGTTGGCGAAGGCCGGAGTATTCCCAAAACCTGATTAAAGCGCGAACAGAGGGTGATCAATATGACTACATGCCTGTTATTGAAAAGCTTTTTTAGGCTCAGCGCTGCTGTTCCGGCTATCACCTCTTCAAAGGCGATAGGTAAAAAGGAAGACCGAGAAGTACAAGCTATGCTCAAAAATTAGCAGCGAATATGCGTAAGCTATTTGTCAACTGACAGTAGACTGCTTAAAAAAATAAAGTGAATTTCTATTATAAGTATTCTTAATTCATCTGAAGTAGTTAGTGACCTTTTCTGGCTTCTCAAATTATACAGAATCAGAAATTGGTGATATGAGAAAAAAAGGGTTTATAGGATAAATAGCCAGATCAGAAAAGAGATAGGAAGCCTGTTTTAAGACTGTTTTTTTTAACCTGAAAGGGAAGCTTGAATAATAGACAGCTGGGCATAGCAGGTGATAACTAGAATTTGGGCCCTTGCTTTGCAAGGTTGAGAAAAAAGATTAGAAGTAGCATGATAGAACGCTAAAAGATACAAGTGATAACTTAAATAACTATAAAAATAGTTCGGAGATGGGTATGAGCTACAGACTAGGAGTAGACGTTGGAGGAACATTTACTGACCTCCTGTTGATTAACGAAGAAACGGGTGAGACCCACACTGCAAAAGTACCTTCTACACCCGAGGATTCATCAATCGGTGTTTTGAATGGTGTTGCGCAGATCTGTGATGAATCTGGTATTAACCCTAAGGATGTTAACCGTGTGATGCACGGTACCACGGTAGCTACTAATGCTGTGTTAACTGGCAAAGGCGCTAAGGTCGGTTTGGTGACTACCTCAGGTTATGAGGATACATTACAGGTTGCTCGCTCTTTCTGTTCCGGAGGATTAGGCGGTTGGGTTAGCTTTATTAAAAGACCTTTATTAGCTCCACTAGAGCTAACGATTGGTGCCAAAGAGAGAATCGGCGCTGATGGGGTTGTGGTCCAAATATTGGATGAAGCGCAATTGCGAAATGATTTAAAAACTCTGCATAGTAAAGGAGAGGTAGAAGCTTTAACAATCTGTTTTATTAATTCTTATACCAACAGTACTCACGAAAAACGAGCGATGGAAATTGCCAAAGAAATTTTCACAGATACTCCAATTTCTATTTCA
>Ga0115008_10004449_pt1 | contig 11641 bp, 11 predicted proteins | sample FraStrMetagenome_FD_87164 | JGI IMG/M metagenome (GOLD analysis project Ga0115008, IMG submission 87164) | Marine eukaryotic phytoplankton communities from Arctic Ocean - Fram Strait ARC3M Metagenome | ecosystem: Environmental > Aquatic > Marine > Oceanic | place: Fram Strait | collected...
ATGTAAAGATGATGAAGGAAAATGTAATATGAAAATTATAAGATTAAAAAGTAAACTAAGATTGATCTTCTGACTCATTTGCAGAAGGTAACCTCAATATCAAGATAACCGTTATAGGCTAATATAGTATATCAAGCAGTGTGCCTACTGCAATGTGTTGTTTTTCTGAAGGTGCGCACAATCCGTCCAGGTTTCTGTTGGGAATGAAATGCCTGGACGCTGGGACGTGTGTCGTCCCAGAATCCGGTCCGTCCAGCTTGTTGAAACCGGGCCTTTAGGAATAGGAACACACAAAGCTATGTTGCATGTTGCGCACCATGAAATTCTGCCTATCTCCGAAAGCTAATTTATGCGAGGCATAAAAATCTGGCTATTTTCGAAAACCAAAGTTCGTAGGTATATTTGGATCCAAATATACCTACGAACTTTGGATTTCAAACTGCGAAGTTTAGATTTCGACATCGAAGAGAAACACATACTGTCTACTAGGAGTAGTCAATCCAGTCCCGTTATGTAAGCCATCACCCCTTTTCTGCCTAGTTGCGACAATTTAACAAAAATTTTCTACTTTATTTCGAGGAGGTTAATCGAACAATTGACGAACATAAGTTCCGAACCTCGTTGACATAAAGAATCATATGAATGTAGCGAGAAGAAAATTAGCGTAATACCTAACAACTAAAGTAAATGTATGAACTACCGAAAAAAAAAAATTCCCTAAGTTTCCGTACATATATATATAATATATATGTATATATATATATATTATATATATATAATGAATATAATCCCTATCTCCGAAAGCTAATTTATGCGCCGAATCGTACAAAGCAAAATACAACATGTTTCTCAATAATTTTCTCGATTTTTTGGTACGATGACGACAGTGGTCCGTCCCAAAAACCTCACGAGATTAATTGTTCTGTTCCTAGCGATAGCCTATACCAGCGCATTTTGCAGTAAGAGCAGGATCTATGGGAACTGTCGTAGAGAGTGCTCGTTGCAGTCAACGCCGGAGGAAAAGGCCGAAGCATTGCGTCAACAGGCACAGAAGTTAAAGGAAGAGGTACGCGCATTCGACGAAGCCAAGCAAGAGGTCATCGAAGAAGAGAAACGAAAGAGAGAAAAGGTTGTAGCTGAGAAATCAGAACGGCGGCTTCGTTACAGTGCGGAAGTTCCAATTTTGAAAGGAAATGGTGTGGAAGAAGTAGAGAGAGTGGACTTTCCGCCTATGGTAGGTGGTGAAAGGAAATCCTTCATTTTCTCGGTTGAGGCTGATTTACCGCTGGGGTTAATTCTTGGAGAGGATGAGGGAGGCTTGCCGGCATTGCGTGTGGATGAGCTAGTAGAAACTGGAAATGCAGCGAACTCTGGTATTCAAGTTGGGGACATTCTCCGTGCATGTACTGCAACGCAAACTACAATGGAAACGCCAACGTGGCAACTCTTGGCGGGGGGCATCGGGCAACCAAAGACAAAACGTTTTATGTATTCGACAGATGGGCGCCCATTTGAAGAGGTTATGGATGCAATAGGGTCTAATCGGATGGATCCAGATGAAAGACCTGCTGTACTTGTCTTCGAGCGGGTAGAAAAGAATTAATTAATTTTTAAGTTTTGATATTACAAATTAGGCTAGTGTACGTAATTATGATTAAATCTTATTCATCATTGAAGAGTGATCACTTAAAAAATAAAATGTATATTCGAATTTCGATAGGATGTCACAGATTTCCAAACTTATCTCCTCCAGAAGGGCATTTTCGTGTCGATCGTAGCGTGAAAGTATTTATACACAGTATATATCTTCAGGATTCAACTGATTTCTTAACTTTCTCATACCATTCATGAATTCCATGCTCTTTAATCACTTCCTCGAAAATTGGCAAACCTTCAACCGATCGAAGTACACCAAATACAGCTAAATCTGCACAATCGGGAGATTCAAGTTTTGAATGAAAGTCGTTATGTTCTAGCCCACTTCCTACCCAGACTGAAAGCAAATATTCCAATTCTCTCCTTTCATCTTCGATATCATGTTTCTCTACATCAAAATATAGTTTGCAATTGAGTCACGATCAGGATTAGAAGTTTCAAAATACGCGGAAAACGGATAAGAAACTCACTTTTTATTCTAGAAGCTGCCATATACATAGCGAAAGAACCTATTGTTTGAATAGCCATCTTTTGAAAAGGAGAAAAGGATGAAACATTATGGACATAATTAAAAGCACGGTAGGAATCGGATAACGATTTTGAAATGTTAGGATAGAGGACCTTGGCAACCTCGGTATTTGCCCAGTTCGCCCACTCACGAGTCTGTGGAGTATCAAATGCGTAAATGGACATTGGAATAGAATCCGGATCCTCCTGTGTAATATCTTTTTCACGAGCTGCCTCCTCTTCCCATCTTTCCATTAAAATATCATAAAATTCAGGCTTTTGCAACAAAACCTCAACAATCTCATCGGAACCATTCACCTGCTCCTCGTTGATTACAGCAATGGGCACCTTCTTGTAGTCACTTGAAAACTTAAGCTCTGCTTTGGTAACCGGATTAACTTCTACAGATTCATATGGCAATCGAGAATAGTCCAGCAATGCTTTCACCTTATGACAAAAGGGACAAATATTGTATTGATACAGGACAACGTTCAAATCGGACGAGGCGTTGGAAAACGTACGACTTGCGACTTTCCGAAGGAAAACATTTGTAACATTTGGCACAATTTGCCGTTTGGATCTTGAGAAGAAGGACGAAATCATACTAGGAGTGCTATATTGCTATTCGTGCGTCGTTTGGGTTGCTTTTTTTATGTGTACACGAGTTGGAATTTGAATGTGGTTTATGTTTATATACAACGATGGCCCGGACTTGGTATGCGTTGGTGGCTTTCTGTCCTCGTCGTCGTCGTCATGCGAAAATTGAAAATTGTGTCACCACAAGACGAGTGTGTCAATAATAATAACTCTCACATCTATTGTTGGCACACAGCATGTCAACCGCGCAGGACAGACACAATATTTTTCTATTTTCTGTCACTCTCTCAACTCTGCTTTACTCTTGTCTTGGTTTGAAAGTGTGTAAGTCAGTAAGTTAGAAGGATAAGGAATAGCAAGACGTGATGATATCATCTGTAAGAAGAAGAAGAAGAAGAAGAAGGCGACATGACGTTGTTAAAACCTTACAGATATTTTGGATGATATTCATGACAATCCAAACCTGTCATGGTCTTTGGACAGGAGTAAATAGTTTCACCTTACGATCCAAATTAAACTCGGATTACAAACGTGTCGATACTCTTGCTCGAAGACTTTCGGAAACTTCTGGTGTTGAATTGGAACCATTACTGGAAATTTCGGAACCTGTCGAAGTTATCGAGGAAGGACCGCTTTATGCCGTTATCAATAAACCGGGCTCTGTGAAATGTCATTATAGCGAATGGACTGGAAAGACAAATGAGATTCCGATGCTTCAGCGTGTTAGGGATACACTTCAACGGAGAGTAAATTTAATTCATCGGTTGGATCGGGGAGCGTCAGGATGTCTTTTGGTTGCACTATCGTCAGAAGGCAAGGAAGATTGTGATCAATTGCGAACTGCAACGAAACTGCTATCAGATGCGCTGCAGTCATCGAATGCGATAAAAACCTATGTTGCGATTACGAGAGGTGAAGGAATTTTGCGAGGGGAGGATTTAAGAGAAAAGAGCTATTTTGTTGTTGATCGGCCCATTAAAGACGAAAATGGAATAGAAAATAGTGCGACAACTATGTTCAACTTTGTAGGAGGTGTAAATCGTGCTTCTGATGGTGTTCGTGCTTCTATAGTTATTGCAAAGCCAAGCACTGGACGGTGGCATCAAATTCGACGTCATTTGAATGGTTTATCACATCCTATCCTTGGTGATAGTTCACACGGAAATAGCAGAACAAACAGAGAATGGAGAGATCGAGGTTTGCCCAATGAGCGATTTTGTCTACATCTAGCTCGAATTCAAGTTCCTGCCACCGAACTTACAGATCAAATAGACGTCATGTGTCCTCTTCCCAAGGACATGTCAATGATTATTAACAAGTATCTTCCAGATGTATTATCAGAAACTAGGTCTCTTCTAGAAAGTGAGGGAATTATCATAGAACAAGATAAAATTAATGGTAACGTGTAATCAAACATCATCGATTCCAAAGATGAAGATCACTCTTGAACGTAGAGGAGAGGATGATTTCCGCATTGAAGTCACAATTTTGGGTAGACTTATCTGGAAAATGAGTATGATCTTCGGATCAGGAGTATGCACAATGAATGATTACTTGTACGTATGCACTTGAATTTACAGTGTATATGCGCGCTGTGACAGCTTCGCGACGACGAGAAGGAAGAAAATTCCAAATTGAATTTAAAGAAAATATCGAATTGGGATCTACCCTTTTGCTCTTCTTATTCGTGAAAATTGGTGAATGCAAAATCAATTTAAAATGCTTCATGAGTGTACCTTCAACATGACGTTGTGTATAAAAAGATATGTTCTTTACTATTGCTCAATAGAATACAAAAGAAGGTGCAGAAGTTTATTCGTTTGATTTTTTAGCAATTTTATAGAAAATATTTATTCACTTGTATTTCTCAATTGCTGATTCTAACAACTTTGAGGTGACCGCTGTTGAGTTAATCACTTCGTTATCATTGTCCCCATTCATTCTGTTGACTTTATTGCTATCAATATTTTTAAGATTATTTTTCCTTTGATATAGAGCAGCAGCAGCAGGTGACATACTATTGTAGGTCCGGACATTCGGATCACTAGACCCGCTAAAGAGATTATCGATGCCTTTCTGGCCCAGTCGTGCAAGAGCTAGTTCATCTTCTTCGCCTTGATTGTTCCTGTTTCTTGGCATCGAACGATTCGGTGTCGGAGTTGGATTAATATGAGCCGGATCCGGCGATCCCATTTCGATGTCTTCAGAATAACGACCTGTCTCAAAATTAAAGTGCAGAGGACAGTAGCCAAGAGTTCCATCATATCTATTCTTTTTCACCTCAATGTATTTTCTTCGACCATCGGACTGCAAAATTAGGACAGTGTCAGCTTCTTGCGTAGCCTTCGCTGATCCGTAGATAGAACTGATGCTAAGTTTCAGACCTTCATCTTCTTTTCGTGGATGCACGACAAGAGTCACATGTACATTATGACGCGTTGCAAATTTGCGAAAGATATCAACAGCCATATCTTGAGCATCGAATTTATCAAAAGCCCCTTTTCCTAAATTTCTATTCATCATAAATTGGAGATTATCCAGAATTATATGCTCAACATCATGTACGTAAACTGCGTACTCCATAGCATCGACTATATCGTCAACTTCAGAACCACCGTGGAAACGCATGAAGTGCAAAGGAAGTTCACTGAATCTATCCGCAATTCCCTCAAGTATTTCTTTAGCATCGCCATCCGCGGACAGCAAGTCATGGCTTTTGGGGAGAGGTTCTCTTGCAAACTGGCGCAAAAGTTTCAACATCAATTTTGTATTCTTAACTTCAAAAGAACCCCACAAACAATTTACACCTTCTTCAGCAAAATCGAGTGAAAGCTGACTCAAAAAAGTAGTCTTTCCTGAACCAGTTGGTCCAGTAATGACGGTCATCTCCCCACGTCTGACGCCTTTCAAAATGTTTGTCAGCGTAGGCAAAGAAGAAATTTGAGTACCAGCATATTCATGTGGATTGCATATTTCATGAATAACCTGTTCTCTTATCTCCGAAAACGTTAGAATATTTTCATGTGGAACCACCTGGGCCCGTTGTATAAGTTCCTCCAGATCATGGCCCTCTCGCAAAGCGTCATTTGCATCTTTTGGAGCATTTGGACCCGGTGGTCTTACGAGAACACATCGCCCGAGCCCAATTTTACGAGCAAATTGTTCTGCGCCCTCCTGTCCTGGGCCATCATTGTCACACCACAAAATAATCTTATCAAACCTTTCTAACAATGGTAAAATTTCGACCGGTAACGACCGACAACCATTTGGAAGACTTACCGCCGCTCTACCGGTCGCCTGGTAAACTGCCATGGCATCGTATTCGCCTTCAGTCAGGACGAGCTCTTTTGTCGACGATGGTACAGTATGCCAACCGAAGAGTCCCCAACCACCTCCCGGTGGATCAAGTCTTTGGTTTGCTTTACTATCTATAGAACGCGCTTTAATTCGACGTGTCATCCATGGTCCTAACTCTCTATTAATTTTTTCTCGTTCTTCATCTTCAAGTGATAACTTTTCTTCTTCCTCTTCGCCATCGTTCTCGGCAATAGCTGTACTAGGTTTCTTCTGCCGTTCTACTACATCGCGCCAACGGAAAGTATTTCCCTTTAAAGTTTCTTGTTCCGAAATTTCACTCGCACGCATAATCCACGGAAATGTAATGCAATCCGATGGCGTAAACAAACCCGATTCAGCCGACGGAAAGTTATACACACCAAGACCTACACCGTACTTCCTCAGCACTGGCTTGGTAAGACATCTTACTTCCGTCAAATACTCCAACGCCTGTTTGGCATGAACATTGTCAGTTGTTGCATCCAATAAATTCGATATATACGTCGCCGCCAGTCGTTCGTTGGGCATGGGAGAGAACGAATTCAATTTCGCACTGTCATTGCCTTTTTTTGAAACAAAGAACGGCTTTACATGATCCACCATATCCCCTCCACCACCCAAATTCTTCTTAAAATCAAACCAGCTCCCTTTGGACCCACATCGATGACAAAAATAGGCACCATCCCCAATCTTAATATAGAGCTTAAACATATTATCAGCCTTACCATTCGTCGGCTTATTACAAAACGGACACTCTTTCAGTATAACATGCTGATTCGTCGATCGCAATCCACCGTTAGGAAACGACGCCCCAACTTTTGCATCCAAGTAGGAACAAATGGTATCCTTCGAAAATAACGAAGTATTATGCCTCGATACGAAGGTAGACTTGAAACGTCTTTGCTGCTGCTGCTGCTGCTGATGCCGTCGTGGTACACATTCGGTCGGATTTACGAGAGGAGGACGAGAATGATTGGGATGATAGTAGTAGTAGCAATTATTATTATCATTATGAGATGGAGGAGGATTCACAATCTCTCTGTAACGAGTGGGTGTATGTTTAAAATGTTCGTGAATGTTCCAGGATGCCACACAGGACGACGATAATGATGATGATGGATTAGGAGGAGGATGATACGACAAACGACGGGCACTTTCTTGTGATCGATGCCAAAGATAGATCCATGGCCGTCGTCGTCGTTGTTGTTGTTGTTGTTGTATTATTATTCGTACGTGTGTTGTGAGTGAAGAGGACATGTTGTGAATGAGAGTAGGAGGAGTGGCGTCTTTCCAAAGATATATATATATTCACAAAAAAATCTTATGGATGTTTGTGTGTGATGGTGATGGCCATTACTTTATCAACGTGAAAAAGAGTATAAGAGGTTTGAAATGTCACGCGGCAACGTGATGTGTGCGTGTGGGCGAAGCAGAGTTATTTTTAAATGTGCGCGTTACAAGATAATTTAGCCGAATGGTCATAACGCGCATGAATCCCTGTTGACAAAGAATCAAAGGTGGACGTACAGCTTAAAGCAGACTGACGTGAATAAAAGTGTAATGCTTATCTCTAGTGAAAAGTTTCAATCATGTAACCGTATATCGATTTTGATGGGAAGGAGGTTCAGCCCTTGGCCTTCTCAAGACATTTCGTTAGTCAGAGACTTTTATAAACACAAAAGAAGTAGAACGACAAGAGAAAGAAAAGAAAAAGAAATATTGCAAACCCTGTAAGAACCAACGTCGCCATTTCACACCCTTCGTGGTATCGACGGATGGAATGAACGGCTTCGATGCCCGAGCATTTCTCAAGAGGCTTGAGTGATAATTAGTTCGAGACTTTACATATCAAGCAATATTTGAAGATTCGAGCAGAGTTTCCAATACAATTGAATTAGCCAAATGACTACCGAACCTCGGTTACATAAAGAATTGTACGAATGTAACTAGACGAAAATTAACGTAATACCTAACAACTCGGTTGAAAAGGGATATCATATTCGAAAAATTCCGAAAGTTTTTCATCTTTATCTTTAAAAGAGACAAAGAAGGTCTTCTTCATTGTCATTCGAACTCAACACACAACGTTTCAACTTTGAATATGACTTTAGCGCGCGTAACGATGGGTGGGAAAATTCGCGAGATAGTTAGTTATCTTACGAGTGTCTATAAAAAGACGCGTTTTGGAAGCGCTGGAAAAGTAAGTCCAACGCAGGAGCGCAGTAAGTCTCATCGTTGACGATAAGACTAGTGACGACGACTCATTAGAATCTTCCGGGTCATTTGATGAATATGTCGTGTCGTTACAACAAGTGGCTCAGACGAAGCTTACAAACAAACGATATGTTAAATCAAGAAGAGCGTATAGAATTAAGTTTGATGTGAACATATTTGAGAGAGATTTGATTGAAAGACATGGGTCTGATGGAACGGCGCCTTGGCTGACGGACGAAGAGTTCCTCCAGAAATATCGCATGTGTCGGGAAAGTTTTTATCTGTTAGGTGACGAAACAGAGGATCACCTGGCGTTCGAGAAGAAGAACAGAAAGGAACAAAGGTTAGTTCATCACGGCTGAAATTTCTACTCTCTCTCTCTCTTCTCCCTTCTTTCACACAGTATGATCAAGTGTGCTGTAGAAGATGGTGCACTGGACAAAGTCATCATCTGCTGTGCACGTGGTTGCGACAAAGCAATGCATCGCTCCTGCTTCCAAATATAGTATTCGTAAAAGTGAGGGGCCTATTGAATTAAGTTTGATATGAACATATTTGAAAGAGATTTGATTGATAGAGATGGGCCTAATGATGGATGGACCGCTGCTGGATTATGATACGACAAACGACGGGCACTTTCTTGTGATCGATGCTAAATATACATCCATGGCCGTCGGTGTTGTATTATTCGTAAGTGTGTTGTAAATGAAGAGGGCATGTGAATGAGAGTGCGTGAATTAGAGTAGGAGGAGTGGCATAAAAATCTCATGGATTTTTGTGCGATGGCCATCACTTTGTTTACCCGAAAATGTATAAGAGGTTTGAAATGTCACGCGGCAACGGGATGTGTAGGTAAAGCAGAGTTATCTAAATGTGCACATTACACGATAATTTAGCCGAATAGTCGAAACGTGCATGAACCCCTGTTGGCAAAGAGTCAAAGGTGGATGTACAGCGCACAGCAGACTGAATAAGTGTAATGCTTATCTCTAGTAAAAAGTTTCAATCTCGTAACGGTATTTTGATGGGAAGGAGGTGCAGGCCCTCCAGGTACATCCTTTTGTCTAACCCCAAACATTGTACAGGATCTGATCCGACAACGTAAGCTCCGGACATGACGGATTTGGATGGGATGGGATCAACCAAATTTTTGCATATCGACGCATTATGACAAATTTACCCACATCGCGTACATTGACAATGTTTCCTCCTTTTTTGTCGGGGCCTGAAACAGAAGATAACAAAAACTGGCTGTCCGTCGTCATATCATATGATTCCGGTGTTGGAGGATGCGATAGAGCATATGATGAACGCGAAGAAAAAAACTTTCCGCCACTTTTACAAACCTTCGATTTTGCTTCGGTTTTCCATATGTAATTGATCCCCAGATGAGCAAAACTTTCTGTTCAATATCATCCCCGTGGTAAATGTTCCCCACGACGATTGCCTGGATTAAATATTAATCAGATATTCCATTATTGAACCTTCCACAGCCTTGCGAATACACTGATCGTCTGTTTTATTCGAATCACCATACTGTATGGAAAACCGAAGCCGTTTCGGGATCCGAACAACAAACGGTGTAGAGGGTGAGAATAATGCCCTGTTACATAATGAATTGCCCAAATGACCGTCGAAAAGGCACTAACTATTAACATGGATAGATGTCTAAGTATCCAACAATCAATGCTTGAAAATCAAGAAAGTTGAATTCTGGCGGGCACATTATTTGGGCACACGCTCGCAAACTTCTAGAAGTGGAAGTTCGAAAGAGTAATTTGAGGAGGGCGATTCCATGCGGGCCATCAGACCGTAATTCATTATTCAATGTTATCAATTCCCTCACCGACAATACGAACATTGTTGATATGAATAAAAGATGTGTACATGCACTGTTCAAGATCAAATGCGAACGGCATGCAGACACATACTTGCTATTTTCAAACAAATACAGAACTTCAACGTAACGTTTAATTTTATTCACGACGGATACAAGGTCGACCCATTTAGAGAAACACTTGAAATAAGTAAAATCATAATACCACCTAACATCGACACTTTGGCTTCATCATCCGTCAGACCTCAAGCACGATACAATGGTTACGGGAATGAAGACATCGAATGGATGAAGCGACCAGGTGGAAAGCAAAATCGAAGGTTTGCTTCTAATGGTGTGTTTAAAAGTGGCGGAAAGGTTTTTTCTTCGCGTTCATCATATGCTCTATCGCATCCTCCAACACCGGAATCATATGATATGACGACGGACAGCCAGCTTTTGTTATCTTCTATTTCAGGCCCCGAAAGGAGGAAACAATATCAAATACGCGATGTGGGTAAATTTGTCATAATGCGTCGACATGCAACAATTTGGTTGTTTCTATCCCATCCAAATGGTATTCGAGAAGAAGGACAACAAGGAACAAAGGCCAATTCATCACCAGTTGATGGTATTTCTTTTTTATTTGGGCTGAAATTTCTACTCTTTCTCTTCTCCCTTCTTTCACACTGTCGGATCAAGTATGCTGTAGAAAATGGTGCACTGGACAAAGTACTGAAGAAGTCATCGTATGAGGTACACGTGGTTGCGACAAAGCAATGTGTTGCTCCTGCTCCGAAATACAGTAAGTAAGAACGTTGATAGCGATTTTGTACTAAAAAAATGTTTTAGCTGTCGGCTGATTGCTGTATGCCGCCAATATGTTTTTTACGAGTTCAATCATTATCTGCGCATTTTAAATCCTTAACTCTTTTCGGGACGAACTATAAAGAATTGCCTAAGCTCTGTGGGATTAATGTGGAAACGTTGTGTGTTGAGTTCGAATGACAATGAAGAAGACCTTCTTTGTCTCTTTTAAAGATGAAGATGAAAGATTATAATTTTCCGAATATGATATCCCCTTCAACACATCTTGCCAGTGCATTGCCTCCACCAAAGCGTACCTTTGCTTTGATAAGATCCTAAATTTGACAGTTTTAGACAGTACATACAAAACGCGATTGCAATTATATACCGCTCGACGTAATTTTTGAACGAAACATGCACGAAGAAAACCTGCACGACATCCTATTACCCTATACCATTGCAATCTGTATGTACAGTTGCTTTCTACATGGTATACTGGTTAGATAGCAGTTTCATCTAAACAAAGGGTACACATCACCCACTGCTCTACGACCGGCGGAGTACGCGCGGTGCACGTAAGTACAACGAAGTTTGTCTAGTTTATCAGACCCACGTAGTGGGATATGATGAGTGACGCTTTGTTTAGACAAGATTTATTGTATGTGTGTTTAAGCAACCGAATGGTGGTCATATGACCCCAACCCCTAC
>Ga0115008_10004450_pt1 | contig 11638 bp, 9 predicted proteins | sample FraStrMetagenome_FD_87164 | JGI IMG/M metagenome (GOLD analysis project Ga0115008, IMG submission 87164) | Marine eukaryotic phytoplankton communities from Arctic Ocean - Fram Strait ARC3M Metagenome | ecosystem: Environmental > Aquatic > Marine > Oceanic | place: Fram Strait | collected 2012-06-18
GCATTCTTCAACGGTTTTTAGGGTTGCAGCTTATTTAATGGCTAAATACAGGTGATGGATCGTGTCTTATTTCGTGTTCAGGCACGTCTGTGGACAGAGATAGCTAGGGTTACGGACGGATGGACAAGCTTAATTTCGGCACTTTAAAAATTTTAATTTCGGTAATTTCGGCAAAAAAGGCCAAAGTGCCGAAATTAAAGCGGTCTGTGTATCATGCATCATCCATCACGACAAGACATTCCCGGACTCCGGTTCGCAGAACAGTGCGAAACATCATACGTACAATACGTACACACACACACACACAAGGTTGGACTTTTTGACAACATCCTGACATGACACGCATGCTCCTGCAACAGAACTCTATTCTCGTACACGAACAACAGCAACAGCAACAGCAACACAGCCGTAGCCGTAGCAGAACACAGAATCCGAACAAAAAACTAACCATACACAATTTCTTCCTATTATCCCACATTTGAAAACACAACTGTATCCAACACAGTACAGTACAGTACAGTACATCACATTTACGGGACACACAACAACCATTATCATCATCGAACAATCATTATCAATCTCATTATCATTGTGCGTATGCCATCCAAACAGAACCGCTTATTAGAGAGAGAGAGAGAGAGAGTCAGACTCAGTATCCTCCTTCGTCGTTCGTTAAATAAATTATTCTCCGACCATCACCGAACGAAATTCGTTGTTTGGTTTTGTGTTTGTGTTTGTGTTTTGTGTTTCCAATCCCTCCATAACCAGCAAATTTATAGGAATTAAAGATTTTTCAGTCCGGAACACTCGTTTGGATATACAGTTACATGTTGTAAATTCATGCCATTGTATCATCCTCCATTGAAATTTAAATTTAAATTTAAATTTAAATTTAAATTTAAATAGCCATTGCAAATTGAATTCAAAAAAGAACATAGTATGAACTATTATTCCCCATCCACTGCTGCTGCTGCTGCTGCTGCTGCTGCCAACGCATCATCATCGTCATCGGAGCATCGGATTTATGAAGCCGTAGCACGACACGATCATCGTTCGTTTTTAGAGTGTTTGAGAAATGTGACGGTGGATGCTGCCGAATGTATTTATTTCCATCATCGGAATGATAATGGCGGTGTTTTTTATAATGATATTAATAATGTTAATAATAATAATAGTATTGGTGGTGGTGGTGGTGGTGGTGGTGGTGGTGTGAGAAGTCTGTCACGAAATACTTCCAATGCCAACTGCAGTGAAAGTAAGACGGATGAAGCTCATGAAGAAATATTGTTGAACTCCTCACATGTTTCTTCTGCTTCTTCTTTATTGTCTGTGGATAATAAAATAAAGGCTGGTGATGGTGGTATGGCGGATGATTTGGAATTGAAACGGGCGTGTGATATCCTTTCGGAAGTAGAATTGCGTCATTTGGTTCATCATTTGGTAAATTGTCGTCCTCCTAGGAATTTTCAATTGGTAGAAGCATCGGAATTTTCCTCATTTGAGAATCAGGTACAAGCGGAAGGTAATGAACGAAACGGGGGTGATGGAGAAGAAGGTCTGGTAATTCCACAGTTAGATAACAATGGATCGCTGGTACATTTATCATGCATTTGCGATAATGTATTTGCGTTATCCGTCTTATTGATGTTCGGTGCGGATATTCGGCAGAGACATACCTCGTTTCGAAGATTGTTGGTTCACGAGGCAGCATGTTGGGATAGTGCCGATTGTTTGGAAGTCCTATTGTGCGCCGGTGGTTTTTCTACCATAAATTCGGACATTCTTGAGAAAGAAGAGCAGATGGAGGAAAAGCTTCAAGCAAGATGGACTTTTTATGAAACGATCACATGGCTTATGAATGCATGTGACAAAATGGAGTACGAGAGTGGCGACAATACAAGCAGAAGTGGCAATGATTTGATGATAGCGAAGCAAGTGCTACAATTGTTCAAATATGAACTGCCTTTGGAAACAAACTTATTACTACAAACATTGCCCCAGCAAATGGATGGCCATGGGAATACCGCTTTACATTGGTCTGCTTTTAAGAATAGCATTAAATGTATGAAAATTTTGGTATCGACAGAAAATGGAAGGAGACCAGCAATTAATCCGAATGTTCGTTCGAATCAAAGTGGATGGACACCTTTGGTAAGTTTTGTATTGCAAATATGGTTTTCCTCTGTAACATAGACTATCTAATCAAATCATCTTCGATAATATGTTTTTCTTCAGCACGATGCTGCATATTCTAATTCGGGTAAATGTATCGAGCTTCTCCTTCGTGCTGGTGCCGACGTTAATGCCTACGCAAACAGCGGCGCCACTCCGTTGTGCTTCGCTGCTCAGGAAGATGCTTCGGATGCTACACGCATTTTGTTGCAACATGGCGCAGATCCTCTCATTCGGTGCTGTGGCGGAGAAATGAACCACTATCACAACCAAGGTCACATTCCGTCCATTGGCATACATCGATTTAGCGGGTATACCCCGCTTCATTATTGTGCTCACTACAATGCAGCCAATTCTGCACAAGTTTTGTTGAAGCATGCAGACAGTAAGGAAGCCTTGATGGAAACATTCGATTTTTCGAATAAGCTGCCCATTCATGTGGCGGCGTTGAGAGGGTCAAGCGATGTTTTGCGTGAGCTCTTGGCCGCAGGAGCAAAACTTAGAGAAAATCGGGTTCAATCATTTGCGAGAGGACCTTCTTCCCCTGCAAGTTCGCCGCGATCCTATTTTGTTGAATATCGTCCCATAGTAAACGATGTAAGCGAGCTGCGATCGTCGAATCGTAGGAGACCAATCTTAGCGTCTTCTTCCCCTATACTTCGAGCTATGTTACCAAGTCAACCAGTTATATCACCAAAACCTTGGAATTGCTTAGCTCAAGAAAGCATAGACAAATGCTTTAAACTTCTTAAAGATGTAGATTCTAGTTGGTCTCCACAAAATCATCAGATATTTACACCGAGTGATCGAGAGTGCATTATCACGTTGTTGAAAGTTGGAAAGAGGCTAGAACAAGAGAAGGGTATGTTTTTAGAACTTATACCATTAGTACTAAGTTTTTGTGGTAGAGAGTGGTTTGCCGCAGCAAAGAAGCTAACAAGGACAACTCTGAACTTGGATTTTAACTCTGATACCCATCAATTACAATTATCAGCTGAAGCACATACGGCACAACATTTTCCAAGCCCTTTACTTACTTCTATCAGCAGACAATCACATGACAGCGAATCAGTTCCTAGATTTAGAGAGCGACAAGAAAGTGTTACTGACTACGCAGACGGCAATATTGATGATATAATTCGATTTCAGCTGAATGATGATGACATGGACCTTAACGGAGCGAGTTAAAATGCCAGATGTTCGTTGCGATCCCTGGTGACTTTGGTCTAGTAAATATATATTATAGCATATGAAGTAATTTGTTGATTTTTTGTGCTAAAAGTAGTTTATCATCGGTGCCTGGTTCCTTCGTTACATCACTTACGTTAGAACATCATGTGTGTAAAGGTACCCGAAGATGGCTTAATTTTTTAGAAAAGGAGCTGTTTTGCAGGCTATGTTAACAGTGATATTGAATTCGAGTCTGATGGATGAGTAAAAGGTTGCGACATGCTTTTTCTTGGGGAAGGTGGGATCTTATGCATTTACTTGCCTAACATAATATCTTAGTATCACTTCATCCCATCTTTACGTTATCAATACTGTTAACAACAATTACAATCAGAATAATCACAACCAGCGACCATAATGTTATGCTAGTACAAATTTTTATTGATGAACAACATTGATGATTCAATTTTCAATGGGAGGTTAAACTAAGTACGGTGAGTTAGTAAAGATGAATGAGATCAATGAGCATAGATTAACCTGCTAATATATTGATTAATACTCAGTTGTCAAGTTTATCTACGATCACTGAAAATAGATCAGATAAAGAAGTATGAGATTTACCCGTTATTTGTTTCAGGTTGAAAGAGGCAAGTTGTCCACTTCTGCGGTTAGAACATTATTTTGCTTAGTCTGCCTCAAAAATTAAATTATAGACGAGCATGATGAGACGTGCTAAAGAGAACATCGCAAAGGGATTGTAGAACTGTGCCGATGTACACACAAATAGTAATTATCTACAAAAGGTTATCCTCCCTGAGCAAAGACTTCTGCTTTATCGTTTGATATGTTTCGAAAACGAAAAATGCGAACACGATAAAAATCCATCTCAAAACCCAGATTAGAGGTTTCAGGATCCCTGTGAGCAATATGCAATATGTCGAATCGATTTCGTCGGGAAGGAGGTGAAGGACTTCATTTATCAGTTCTTTCAAGATTGGTTACGCATATTTGATTCACATAATCACTATCAAATACTTTGGCACGATTCTTCTTAGCCATCAGGGTCAGAAACGAATAGCTAGGGACTAATTTCCGTCTCCATGGTTTCTAGGTATACAAACTGTTGGAAATCCGCATCTAGAATATACCCTACCCGAAAATTACGGTGTTATAGTGAAACTCTATAGAGAAGATTACGGATTTGGCCTTCGTATATTAATATCTTCATCTTTTAACATCGAAACAGAATTGTTTCTTTTTAATAAGTACTTGCACATACGAATCTTCACAATGTGTACGTCAACCACCGTTCAACTCTGTGCGTATTTGTCACGCAGTCACGCATCTGTGATATGTTTGTGTCAATCAAAAATCAAAAAAAAATCCTCGGAAAAACATCCGCAAAGCAGTGAGCAGAGCAGTCGCAGAGCACATCTCTGTTTTCCTCTTTTCTTGCAGACACCATAAAATTCTTCAAACTATATATTAATTTAATGCGGTGCTTTCTCACTCTACATTTCTTACTGCTACTGCTATTCATTTGTTCTGTGAAAGGCGAAGAAGACGTGTCACCATCGGATATCGAAGCCAAAAACGATGATATTTATGAACAAAATGTTCGACCTCCGACCACGTTACAAAATGGATTGAAATATACGGATGATTTTCAGCGATTGCGAATGAAGATAAATTCTGCCATGGAGAAAGCCAAGCGCATGGAAGTTAATCATTTACTTCAACAAGTGAAGGCGAGAGCAAAGCTTCGAATGCCGGAACGACCTGTCATCTCACTTTCCTCCATTGCTGCTCTGCTGTTGTACCAAACGTTTAAAGTTCCGAGCTCTTGTGGAATTGTTTTGATGTGCCTTGTTGGATCGAGTTTAGGATATATTAGTTTCTTGTATTTTATTTCATTGGGGTATGCCGCTTCTCTTGCCATTTGTGCAGGTATTTGTCTCTGGTCTTTTAATGTACGTGCTTACAATGAAGCGCATGATTTCTTTTTTCGATTTTTTAGAAAATGATTATCTAACACTGTTCCCTTTTTATAGGGTTTGAATGATATAAAGATTCCTATTCTGACTAATATTCATACTGGATTGGTGCTTTTATGGGCTATTCGTTTGTTCTTATTTTTGTTACACCGTGAATTTGTTAGTTGGCCGGAATGGCACGTTTCGATCAAAAATGTCAATGAGAGACAAAAAACTCTCGAAGCACGTTTACCCATTTGGATCGCCACTTCATTATTTTATGCCTCTATGTTTTCACCATGCTTTTCTCGGATGGTGCAGGCCTTGTCAGCTCATGACACAGAACTGACAATTAATACGAGCATATGGGGCTTTACGGGAAAATTTGGAATATGTTTACAAGTAGTCGGTCTTATTATTGAAAGTATCGCAGATCATCAAAAAGGGAAATTTAAGCGTATTCCTGGAAATCGAAGTAGTTGGTGTAACGTTGGGTTATGGAGCTTTAGCACACATCCTAACTATGTTGGAGAATCTATCTTTTGGCTTGGGACATACTTTGGTGGAATGGGAAGTCAATCAATAACACAAATACCATTAGGAATATGTTCATTTGCCGGTGTATGCGGTATACTTGCAGTTATGAACGGTGCATGTAAAACTTTGACAATAAAGCAAAATTCAAAGTACAAAGACAACAAACAATATCTACAATTTGCAGAGAGCCACGGAGTATTAGGACCGTTATTGAAAAGAAACAAAATCAAATAATCCTAAGATTTAACCCACAAGTTCAAAGAATTTTTCTCATCTGGTCTTATATTCACTTTATCATAAATGATAATAAACTCTAACTGCTACTTGAAGCCTTAGACGCAAGTAATCAAGCAAATTATCCCGAAGTGATACAAAAGAAATCATAGTTGTACATTTTATTTATTTAAAACTTCTATTATTAATAAGTACTCCTTTTTACTGTCATCAGATTGCTCGATGCGCTTTTTATTAATGGACCTCGGAAGATCTGCAAGCTTTACACATTGCGAACTATTTTCAAGTCAAACAGGTTGATTTTCATTCTGTCATAGTTATTAACTTCATAATACACACATTTCCGAATTATGATAATAAGGTTTACTACGTACAATTACTGTAGGTGTGAAAGTTCAACCTCCTCAAAGACATCAGATACAAGACCAATTTATCTAAAACAATAATGCTACACTTTCATAAATTATACTGTATACTGAAACCTTCTTGCTCCACTTGTCGATAGTCCCCCCTGTAACTTACAGATTATTCATCTAAATTAAAAAAGTATTTTGTCTGAGAATATATTCAAAATTGTATCCAACTACTTTACAGAACAAAACTAATACATCTACATCAACAGATTCACTTTTGTCCAGAAAATCACATCATATTCAAGTAACACTATTAAGTTGTCATCTTAACAAATCTCTTCGGAAACATATGTACGCAATAACATCCTCCACACTATAGTTTCAAATCTAACATTGTCATAACCTGTTCCGGTTCGCTCATCCCAGTCGTCGCCTCGACAACCAACATGGCAACCCAACCGACCATCGCAAGGCGTCCAACAACTATTTCAATTGCATCCGGTTCCTCCACGCGCTTATCAATAATCGACCTCGGTAAATCTGCAAACTTAATCTCCCTTCGTGATGCCTCTATCTTTTCTTCATCAAAATTTATAGAAGAGTTTAACGTTACGCTCTGTCTACTCATCGAAGCTGGAGTCCTGATAACATCCGGCACAAATGCTGCCTTTGCAACAGAGCATAGGATGGATGCCGTGATTATTGATTTCTTCATTTTTTTCGATCTTTTGTTTTCTTCTTGTGATAATTTATTATGAACTCTAATTTTGTAATTAATGTCAGTACTAAAATGTTGATGTCAAGTCAAGAATTTGGTGGAATGTGTTTGAACAGAATTTGCATCATTGCGTGGCCGTCATTTTTCGAATATGCGTCAGTTCGTCTGTGCAATCGTGGTTATTGAAATAGTGTGATGAGTCATCATCGATTTGCGAATTTTGTTGCGAATAGGAACATTCTGAAAGAAAATAGAGATGACGCAGCTCGTTAAGTGCTGTCTTATTATGGTGTCCAGTGCATTATGCAATTGTCACAGTTCTACCGGTAGCGTAGAGTCTACATCTCATACGATCGAACCTCGATCCGAACTAAATAGCTGCATATCACATACCGACATACCGAAGGAAGGAAGACGTAATTTTTATTCAATGAAACGAAGTTAAGTTGCGTTACTAAATACACCAATACATGCAGTCAGACATGGAAAATCAAACCAACTTTCTTGAGACGGTAGCGAAAAATCCATATTTAGTTGGGATGCCAAAAATCAAATTATTCGCGGAGTCAACTACACATCGCCAGGAAATTTAAGTCCGAATAATTGACAGCCTACACGCTCTACGGATAATCTTTTATTATACAAATTACGCTCTACGATGTTTTCTTTGAAAACAAAATAGTTTACCACCGTAAATCCACGAAAATTGAAATCCGTGCCATAACTTAATTCACTTTTGGCAAAAAAAAAACGTATCAAAAATGACTATGTAGAGCGTGAATGCTAAAATTTGCGCATCCAGTAGTCTGTTGTCAATCATAACCGGACTGGTCCGAAATACCAAAAGCCCTCCAACTACCCACGCATATAACACGATAAACGTGATATCATGATCAAAGCACCATCAGAATTAAAATTATTTTAATTCGTTTCAAATTGTAAGTATTGCGTTGCTGTGCGAGTCGCATCGAGATGCTTTCTCACTTTTCACCAAATTTTTCAAAATCTTAATAGAGTTTGTTGGATATAGAGCCACATTTGTAAGCTTCACTGCTGTTTATAGTGTATCGTGGAGAACTTGTCTGAACAATTATGTACATGTAGAAATATGTCTAACTCTACATCAAATTTTACGGATTATCGAAGCCCATTCGAATTCTCCGAATTCACATCGAATTTTACTCATTCTCCAATCTTGTCCAAATGCTTTATTTCACATCTTGTCACCAGTCAGAGAAATAAAGCATTGCGCCTTACTGATGCACCAAGTCCGTCTGAATACCTCGATTTCATTTGTAAACTTACTGATTCCTTATTATAAATTTTTTAGTGCAATTAGAGTAAGATAGCATTACTTCTATAGAGATTATGTTGTTAACTTTTAGGAAAGAGTTTTCCACATTCAAAGGTTTATGCCATTTTTTCTGCGCCTACCGCTAGTTGCGTCGTCAAATTATCGCTAACGAAAGGTTCTTACGTTTTATTCAAGAAGTGATTTAAAGTGGCGCTAAGACGTAAGGCAATAAGGGCTCAGAGTGAACTCACTAATGATACGTAGGGTACAATTCGTAATATGAACAAAAGATGCTCCTAAAGTCTGAGGATATCATTCAGAATATGGGGATTCATGGTTCAATAACAAGGAAAATGATGACGCGTATTATATGTTTCGATCACATAACAACTGCTACTACTCTTCATCCGAACCAGTGACTGATAAAGAGGACGAGCTTTGACCATGGAGTAATCGATATCTGTTACAAGAGTAGATGTTCACAAAATTAGTATACTGTTAAGAAAAAAATGATTTCGTTTTATGGGGAGAAAAGGGCATCTGCGCCTCTTAAAACGAACCTTCCTTATATAAGTGACTCTTATAAAGTATTCCTCGAACGTAGAGTACATGTATTATTTATATACTCTTGTGTATCTTGTCTTGTATTTCTGCTCGGATCTTCAAAAAGGGCATTCAAAGTATTAATAGAGCCCCGGTACAAGAGTAGAAGTTAATAAAATAAAAGCATACAGTTTAAAAAAAATTTATATGACATCATGACGACGGACGGCCGGACGACACATCACATTTTTTGATACAACATGACAACCACCACCATCCATAACTTAGCTGATGAATACAAACAACTGCAAACGACATTTCCTTCATTAAACATCATATCTAAGACAAAAGATTTTATAACTGCTAGCTATGAACGTCAACGGGTACCAGTACCTAGATATACACGTGTGAAGGTGACTCTTACCCTTCCATCGAGTTACCCAAACGAGCCCCCTGCCATTCATGTGGATAGTATGTTCAAGGGACTTTCGAAAAAGATTGAATCTGAAATGAAAAAGCAGTGTGAATGTTTAAAGGAAGATTGGGGACAAATTGTTGCCTGTTTTCGATTCTTAATTCATTTTATTGACACCAATCGATTTATTCCGTGTTGGAGGGAGTTGAAACTTGTGGCGGAGATGGTTCAGAAGGAGGCTCGAATAAGCAAAAGCATTGAGAAAAGTAATGATAAGAAAAACGCGTCATCAATCTCTTTCGATGAAATTCAAGGGAAGATACGCATTAAGTTTTGCCATAATGAATATTTTTACACGTTAGCAGTTGTCATCGATGAAGGATATCCTAGTACCATGACTATCGCAAATTGGGGAAAGGCATGCGATCTCCATGTCATAAAGACTAATTTTCCGCCTAAGATAGAAATGATGATGACTGCGCAGGCAAAAGATTTAGTCCGTAAAATGCAAGATGGCCTTTCGAGTGATCATGCTTTGTCACAAAGTAACCCTATCAAGGAACCAAAAGATTTTCGAAAACAAGCGGGTAAAGATATTGAGGTGAGACTTACTCAAGGAGTGCTTAAGGGCTTAAAGCATGACAGAGAAACGTTGAAAAAGGTAAACGGGTTAAGGGAAATAGATTCTGCTACTCTGAGCTTCAATGCGAAGGCAAAAGCTAATGCTTCCAAGGATCGTAAGGATGCAAGAAGAAATATTCGCAAAATTACGGCATCAGAAATATCAAATGATATTGAGTCTGAAGAACGAGAAAAACAATGGCAAATTGAAGAGAAGGCCCGGTTAGCTGGGTACGACAGCAGCAAGTTTGACGGTAGTAATCCACAACCATCTTTGCAGACTTTAGTACAATTTTTGGTTGGTCGAATTTGGAAATTGCCGGAGGAGAAATGTCCTGCATGCACGAAATTAGTGCTTCCATTAAATCCTAAAATTTTACAGTCTATTTATCAAAAAGCTGATAATGTTACAGACGAGAAAATGAAGAAAGAACGAGCAAAGTGCAAAAAGAAGCGACCCGTTCGCACATTCTGTGGTTGTTGGTACCATTGTAAGTAGTTTGATTTAATATGGTGTGATTTTTTATTCTACTCGGTTAACGTTGTAATGAAGATGACTGCCTCCATAAGTTTATGACAGAGCCACCTTTTGGTGCAGCTTGTAAAGCATGTGCAGTACGAGTATATCATCCTGATTGGCCAGACAATATGAAAACTTTAGAAAGAGCATGGGCAGCTAAACAAGCAAGACAACGTGATATAGAAGATGTCGCTCTTGCCTTTTTATAACTTTGTACTGTCTAATGTCGTGACATTTTTAATGAAAGGAGGATCAGTCAAATGGATAACAAAATATTTTATGGATATGCATGAAGAGTATTCTAACGTATTGATGATGGCGGTATACTTAACTCTGGATCAATTGGTGAGAAACTTTGATAAGACGGATAGTCGTTTTTAAGGAGAGTACACCCCTATCTCTTTCAGGTCGAACAAACTTACAATCAATGAGTGGTGCTAGTTGATGGATAGCATAAAGCACACCCCTGTGACACCATCCAACCTAGCTCATTGCCTGAATCCAAACGATATTTATCTTGTTTATACATGAGAATTTAGAGCACAAAGATCCCCTGTTCTCTGATAAGTTCTATGTCTACTAGGTTTGGGACCTTAGTTTCGAGAGTTTATAGTCAAGTTGTTCCGTTTCATGGTCGCTGAAGTTTTCATGTGCAATGACTTCCTTTTTAACTATTAAACAACTATTGATTGTGCTATTTACCGCGAGAACAAAATCGTAGATAAGTAAATACTTCGAATATGATACATTACAATTCATAAGTAAGAATATGACTATCTGACCTAATAAAACCATTACACCACACTAATAAATATGATAATCAATAACAAGAAATAAATGAAAAGGCAAAGACTACGGTAACAGATGGTTCCTAACACTTATCGCCCTAGACGAAACTCATTGATTCACATATCAAATACATATTTTGCTCCCATCAAAACCATTTGCACAGAAAAATCAATACGACTATGAACTATGAACTATGAACTATGAACTATGAACTATGAACTATGAACTATGAACTATGAACTATGAACTATGAACTATGAACTATGAACTATGAACTATGAACTATGAACTATGAACTA
>Ga0115008_10004451_pt1 | contig 11636 bp, 5 predicted proteins | sample FraStrMetagenome_FD_87164 | JGI IMG/M metagenome (GOLD analysis project Ga0115008, IMG submission 87164) | Marine eukaryotic phytoplankton communities from Arctic Ocean - Fram Strait ARC3M Metagenome | ecosystem: Environmental > Aquatic > Marine > Oceanic | place: Fram Strait | collected 2012-06-18
AAAAAAAATAAAAAATAGTTGTCAAAGATATTCTAATGGACGCCGGCTGTCCTTCGGGAACATTAGAGAAAGCTTGATTTCAAAGAAAAGTAAAAATCAGAAAGGAGTATTTTTTGGAAAGGGGCATTTTTTAGATAGGCACTTTTTTTAGTAATCAGCATTTTTTTAGATAGGCGCATTTTTTAGATCTAAAAATAGTGCTTTCTAAATAAAGTGCTTTCTAAAAAAAGCACTTTCTAAAAAAATCCCCTCACCCCATTCTTTCAGTTCCATTTATCCGGAAATGCTGCACGCTCGCTTCCCACGCTCTGTTTAGAACTTCTGTCAACTCCAAAAGCCATCCCGAATTTAAAATGGAAGGCCAAGTTGTCGCCTCGCCAATCAGGAAATTGAAATGACGGTTTGATTTAGGTCTGGGCCGCCCTTATCACGCGCATATCAGATTTAACTCGGCGGGCGACACAAAAATGTGCCAACAAGCAGCGATAACGCCAAATGCAAAGCAGTTCCGACCGTTTTCGCGTGAAATGGAGAGTTGCAGTTTTCTTTCAACTAAATTAACCCCTTTTTTCAATCGCCCGGAAAGGGCTTAGTTTAACCCGTTGAAGCAAAACTGACAATTTTTTGACATAAATTATAAAAAAGGGATGAATCATCGATTTCAACACTAAAAATAAAATTCTTAATGATCAGCCAGTTAAAAGGCAGAAAAATAAAACAGCGCCGCTTAGCGGAAATTACGGAAAAAAAGAAGTTTTTCAAAAGGGCAAAAAGAATTGACTAGATTATTAACCCAAAAAAGACCCTGTGGTCTTCTAAGAGCCACGCTATTCCTCTTAACCCATTGTCGAAGAATCTCAGTTTAAATTTCCGGCCGCAAGAAAAAAGACAAAACTAAACGAACACGTCCTGAATTTGCCGCGCCGGAAAATGAAGTTTCCTGAATACTGTACTGTGGCTTACCAAAATGATGGAGAGCATGGCCTTCGTGATTTTCCAGGTCAAGCTGTGGTTCACTAGTTCCCACTCTTTCCGCGTGTATTCACCGTCGCCTGAAAAATTCCAATTTTGGAAAGAATGAAATTGTGGAGCGTTTTGCTTTCTAACAAGTTTCGACTTTTAAATTTGAGGTTTTCTTTATTTTTCGACAAAATTATTCCGTCTAATCTTGTCATTCCGTGGCGGCCAAACGGGAACTTCTTTCTTTTTTTCTAGAATAATCAAATTTACCGTTCAAGTCGCCAGCGAGACCACCGCTATTTATGTCCTTGTTGGAGCTTCCTGCGAGCCAATCGCAAAATATGCGGTTTCTGGTTATTTCGTAATTTACTGTTCCAAGTTACTTGGATGTTTTTTAGGCTTAACCCTAGCGGGTTAACAGACAATTTTTTTTCTTAAAATTTTAATTTTGCGCTCAGCCGGTTTTAGGAAAAAATAATGAATAACAAATTGGTCAAATTCCGCGAAAGGGATAAGCCACAATTATATCAAATTTCGAGAAAAAATTACTCGTAAAAAGCCGCAACGATTCATTCTCGAAAAGTGATGCTCAAGTGATTGAATCCTTGAATGAAGTACGCGACTCTTCAGTGATCGATTTTATCGTAAAACAGAGATCAAGGAAGTACCCTCCTTATAAATCGGAATCTGCTGGCGTCCGATGCTCGTGAAATACGCTTCTGAACAGCTAAAAGATTTGCGTGAACTTTTTAAAAGATTTTTTTCGGAATAACAGCTGATTTTTTTGTTATTTTAGAAAGCCGATAGAAGACCGGCTCAGCTGCTAATTGAACTTTGGATTCTAGTGCTTCCTCTGGTGCTCACCTGAACGCCTCTTGAGTTGTGAGAGACTTGCTCTGGTCTTGGTCGCACACGCGGTACGAGCCAGAATTCAATCGCTGCACAAGAAGCTCTTCCGGGCTGAAAATTGAAATCTTTTATCTGTTTTTGTAATTTTCCTAAAAGGGTAAAGCTTAACTTTTTCATGCAAAATTGACTATTTTATAATTAAAAAAATGTATAATCATCGATTTGATCACATATTATTAATAAAATTTTCATCCAATCCAATCCAATCCAGCCAATAAAAGCGCATAAAAATAAAACAGCGCCGCCCTCCGGAATTTTTGGAAAACTTTATATTTTTGAAATTGAAACTTGTCTGACAAAGCTTTTTCCAATTAATTAGAAATCGTTGATTAACGCGAAAAAAGCGCAGTTCTGAAAAGTTGTCCGATCGACCAAAAACGAGTTAATTCTGGGATAACACTCTTCGTGGCCGATCTCAAACGTGACTAGCGGGGATCCAACAAGGCCCCTCAAAAACTTCGAGGGCGAGCGCATTTATGCGGATATTATGACCATTGCGGTTGAGAGCTTGACACTTGGCAGCTATTTTTACATATTTTAGAAAAAAAGAATTCTCTTTTACCATTTTTTTTTTGAAAAATTCCTGGTGCGTTTTTGGCAATTTAGAAAATTAAGGGGGGGGGGCTGATTTTTTTAATTAATAATTCCGAAAATTGATTGTGCCGGACTTACATGTCGAGGCTCTGATCAGCGAACATTCTCTGGAACATGTTATTCGCAAATTCTTCTCTTTTTTCGTCAAAAGCAGGCATCGCCGAAGCACAAACTATTATCATTCCCGGCGCGAGTTTCATTCCTCCTTTTAATAATTCTTTATTCGGGCAAAAAAGAGCTCCAAAATGGATTTCAGTTTATTTCACAGAAAGTTGATTTTTGATCAAAGAAGAACGAAAGTTTAAAGGTTTGTTGACAAAGCAATTTATTTCTGGAAAAAAGCCAGTCAGGAATAACTTGAGTTTTGGAAAGAAGTTCTTAATATTGCTTATATTTTTTGACAATCAACTTAAATTTATCGATGAATAAGTTATGAGATTTTTCTTCGGAAATTTTAATAGACTCAGTTATGGATTTGTAAATAGCCAGGTTTTGGTCAAAGAGCTATAAATTATAGCCTATAATGTTACTGGTATCACAATCATTTTATTGAGAATGCAAAAAATATCAATTTTTGGTGAATGTAATCTTTTATCTGTTTTTTTTAATTCTCCTAAAAGGCTGACTATAACATGTATTAAATAAATTCTTCGTTGACTTGAATAAAGTATATTAAAGAATGTGTTAAAAGATAGATTTGAGCACGAAAAATGAAACATATAAATTTAACAAATAATTGAAATTTTTATGGTTTTTGCACTTTTTCAATATTCTTTATTGCCCTTATTGTTGACAGACAAAATCAAAGAAAAAAAAACAATTTCAATGAGTGTATTGAACAATTTTAAGTTTGTCCTTTTTTCTCCACTTTCAAATTTATATCCGAGAAAATAATCTACAAAGCATCTTAACCTAGCTCTAAAGCTGATAGTGCAAATTACTTGGCGACTTAACCCCAGTGGCACGCAATTTACGTCTTTGGTGGTGCGCTTGCAGCAACCGGTTGCTCCGTCAATAACTACTTCTCTCTCAGAAAGCAGGTGCGCCGGACCAAGGCGGCTTTTGCGGCTTTATTTCTCACCTTTATTTTCGCGAAAGATGCTTTTAAGAATTTGAAATATATTTTGGTAATATCATGAAATAAAGCAGGTTCAATTTTAAGTCAGATAAAAACTCGACGAATTTTTTCGAGTTGACTTTCTTCCAAAACTGTGCTTGAGCATAAAACCAAGCTGTGACCGAGCTTCAAAATTTCGAAATTAACTTCGACCGCTTTCGATTAGCTTTCAATCAACGGTCAGCACTATCCAAAAAAGTGCACAAATCTTCATCTTTTTCCCAAAATAGCTACAATTTTTTTCGCAATCTTTCCGTAATTAAGGTTTATCTACAAGATCAGCGGAATTGTATTCACAATATTACAATAACGTTTAATAATTTTACAAATTGTTTCGGAACCAGCGGTTCAGCCAAAAATGGCACTACATGTGGGTTCGACAATGTGAGTTTTTTATGCGTTCATTTGCAATTTATTGTTCTAATATAACCCAGAAATTTTTCAGCTGCAACGTATATTCTTTATTTGGATCAGAAACTGACCTGACAGTAGAAATTACCTAAAAATTAATTTTTTCGGCAAGGAGGGAAAATTTATCCTTCTGATAGAAAATTCATTTTCAGTTTATTAATAAAACAAAAAGACAAACACTTCATTGAGATTCATTTTTTCAACAAACAAAATACTGGATTTGAGGTACCGTAGAAAGTTTGAAGAATTCATTTCATTTTTGATGAAATGAGAATGTACGTCGTTCTTTTACAGTGAGAAACAGGTGTTTTATCAACCCCAGAAAATTTAAAAAATCTGGCATTTCTTCGAGGTCATCTGTCAAACATAACACCTGCGCTTTGAAAAAAAAACTTTGTTTTCTTTGAAAAGCTCTATTTGATGATATCTATCTCTAATAACTGCTTCTTTCTAAAATATATTTCAATTGCCAAGAAGCCTGTAAGTACCCTGATCCGTCCTATCTCAAAGTCCAGGAGGAGGAGCATTTAAACCCATCACAACGAAAGGCGGAAGCAACTCAAGCTCCACGACAACGGTAATTCTTCTCTCGAAAATACTTGGAACCTGCTTCAGCGTAAAAATTCGACTTTTGATTTATCAGAGCGGATTTTGGTACGAGACGGATATTTTGCTTTGGAACGGAAGCGGAAGTTTTGAGTTTTAGTCTAAACTTGTACTTAGCGAAAACTCGGGGATCAAAACGTAAACCAGCTGAAAGAAAAAGTCGTTTGAGAAATTTGTTTTAAGTTGAGGAAATCGTAGAAAGTTAACTTCTGACAAGAAAAGCGATTAGTGACGCAGCGCAATGTGAAGGCATTCAGGCTGCATTTTCTGATTTATCTTTAACGCGCAGATTAGATATCTCACTGGAGTTAAGTACAACGTGCTGGAGAGAGCTCTAACTTCTATAAATTCTACTGCACAGCAGCTTATTTCAAAAATGATTAAAAAGTACAAAAGATCAAAAATTTCATAAAAATCTCATAACTTTGAATTTTTTCGAAGAACCATAAATGTCAAAATTAATTTAAATAATATTTATTTTTTAAGTAAGTGTTAGATAATTTGATAAATTAAGCCATGTTAAGGAATATGAGCGCGCAAATTTCCATTTTATTATAATCCAAAATACATTTTCTTCAAAAAATCTCTAAATAATTAAACTGGTTCGAGTTTTCTTCTTGGTCATGTCGACACCGCTCGGTAAATAGTTCATGAGCAAAATGATAAATTTCAAATGAACATCAGCTCTCTTTTCCTTTCCCCCTTCTGCTCATTTGCCTGTTTTCCGCGAGAGATTGACGAAGAGTGTTATTTTGGTAGATAAAGGTTAGAGCGTGTTTTCAGTGTCCTCCCAGGATCGAGATAGCTTGTCGCGTTTCGCAAGAAGCTCAATAAGTGGCCAGTTGAACGAGAAACGCTTATCCGCCGTAAGCACCGACTCAGGCTGATATAAATCCTTATCGCCTCAAAAGCACTAGACTTTGTCTTTCTTTTTTGGAGTATTTTTTTGGAATCGATAAAAAACCCAGCCAGACATTTTTTATCTGAATCGAGTGACGGCGAAACAGCTCGGAAACGATTAACCAGACAATTTTTCAAGTGCTTTGTGACCGTGAAAAATACTCGAAATTAAGAGGATGAATTATTTTAAAACTGGGCTCAGAATTCGCGCGAATTTTTTTTAGCAAAAAATAATTTAGAAATTCAAAAAATTTCTTAGCTTAATTTTTCTAGAATTATAATTGAACCCCATAATAAAAAATCGTTAAAATATTGTTAATAAAATTTTTACACGGAGTAAAATGCTTCAATAAAGAGTCTTTGGGCTTTATGAATATTTACCTAGACATAATTTTTGCAAGTTCTCGCGAGAACACGTATATCCTACAAAATGAACAAAAAGACCATAATAACGCAAATATGCCTTCAAGTTTGAAAAAAATCGCGACTTTGTCATTCTAAATTGGATTTTCTATCTAATTGAATGATGTTTCAATATTTGAATGTCCTCAAGAGGACGAGTTTTGTGATTTCGAGAAATGAAAGGCATAAGCCATAAAATCTGTAATTTAACAAAATATTTTTATTTTTAAAAGATAAAAAGAATTATGGTCCGACGATACGTCGGAACTCTCAATATCCATTACTAATTGATTCAATTTATTCTGTCCTAAACTGGACTTTTATTCGGAAATTTATGAACAAAAATTGACCAAGAACTTGTCATTAAATTTTCGCTTGAAGTGGTAGCGAAGCGAAAAGCGCGCAGCGAAGCTTCGCGTTCAAGAATATCATTTTGAATATGTTCAATTGTAGAATCCAGCAACAATTGAATTATTTAACGTAAATTTAAAACCTGCTTTGTCCCAATTTGTCGTTTAGAGATGAAGCTGGTTATAAATATCATCGAACAAGTCTACTAAACAACTCTTCAAAATGTTTTTAACACGCCAAGCGGGCTTGTAGAAAGCGGCTTTTGATAAATATTGACGTGGTTATATTTTAAATTACGAAAGAAGTGCAATTGTCGTGGCGGGAGATGCAAATTCAAGCGCCACTCTATTTCTTTGCGCTGCTGGTCAGTACTAAGAGCGCCCCTGATTGTCAATAACAACGAAATAACCGAAATGGGGAGACAAGATCGGCACTTGTTGTTATTACGTCTCTGCGGTAAGAGCGCACACAGAACGTTTTATCGAATTCCAAAACATTCCAGTTTCTTTTGATTGCGAAAGAGTTTGAAAAAACACCATAATTAAGAGTCGACATGATAGAATATGGATTTTTCTGTATTTTCATTTGCGAGACAAACACACCACGAGCAAGTTTTAGTGTCTTCTAGATGCTTAATTTAAGCCTTAAATATAAACCACAAAAATATAAACCAAAAATCTGGCTGAAAGTTTGATCAGATCCGATAAATTTAGATCCGTTCTAAATTTACGCAATTTAGTTTTTCACGATATTTGGCACCCGACTCATTCGGGACTTATCACAGAAATTTAGCTCTAGAACTCGAATTCATCAACCATAAACTAGTTAAGAATCTGCAATCAATTAAATTGTATTTCTGATTTTCTAATCATCCTACGTTTCCAGCCATCACGGCTACCCGAAGTCTAACCATTAAAATAGAATTTATGGCACCCCTTATAAGGGTTCGTACTCTCAAACAAATTCTAGAGCTCTTTCTGGAGAATCATAAGACTGAAGCTTTCACATTTTGTAAATCATTTTTGACCTGTTTTTTGATTAGACAACGATGATCAAGTTTTTTCTTGGTCTTTGAGAACTTACAAATTAGTAATTTTTACCGCCCCTGGTATCGTACTGGGGGGTTATTGCAGTAATAATTTGCACTTAAAAAGTTGAAGCTGATCCTTGGTGTTTTTGAATTTGCGAAGTGCTGGGCAATTAGGCTCATTTTGGCCACTATTGTGCGAAAAACAACAATCTCAGACTCCGGCCACGATCTTCCGGGCCGCTTCTTAAAAAAAATAAGCCGATCAATCAAAACTCGTTTCCAAAAATTCATCCTTTTTGTCGTTTTTTTTCCAGAGAAAACCATTCATATCCGGACTTTGCCGCAGAATTGTGTGTTGGGCAGAAAAAGTTCCAATTAAACATTTTGAAATTTTCGCAATCGAGAGAGAGGTCGATAAGAAGCCGAGAAATGCTGATAGGCGGCGATCTCCCGCTGTGTCGGGGTCAGCACGAGCACCCGCATACTATGTAAAGCGGTAGCGCGGCCAGAGCGACCCAGAACTCGGTTTTGTCTCACCTTAGCGGCTCTGGATTGAACCGCGCTTGAGCTGACTAAGAGGCAAGCGCGGAAAGAGCTCAGCGGGAGAGCAAGAATTCGCGCGTAGAGTAGACGTATGCGTAAAAATGTCACTACAGCATGTTTGATTGAGATCCGCGGCCAGTATTTTTACGGTCGCAGCGGTCCAAAGACGTGGCTCGAGTTTAACCCGATCATAAAAACAGGCAAAATTTTTAAGTTTTAGATTTTTGACGCGAAGCTTCGCTTCGCGCTTTTCGTTTTATCATTTAAAAAAAAAAAAAAAAACAAAAATTGACCATCTATTTCTGAAAATTCCATCTCTTTTGCCAATAAGTCGGACAAGTGATATATCCGAAAAACAAGTAGCAACCCCACGTCTCCGGAAATCGGCGCGCTTTTGATCTGCATCCTTTAATGCCCCGTCGTAAAATTGTAAATCGGGAGCGCTTCCTCTTTCTTCGACCCTTCTCGTCATTTTGATGAGACAATCGCGGACAGATGGTGATAGAGAATAAACAAAAAGAGGAAGAAAAAGATCTGTCATTTTTTTGTTCAGCCAGCTTAACTTTTACGACGATATTTTCTAAAGAAAAAAGCTTTTAGAAAAATATTTTTACTTACAAAAAGAGAAACTTTATTTTAGAAAAAAAAATGGGTGTTCATGCCATTTTTGGAAGTGATTTCAAAACATCGATTTTGCGCGTTCAAAACTTGCTTGACATAACAAAATCGTTCTCCAACTTTAATTCAATTTCCGCCCGTCTCTAAAACACCTCTAAAACCTTGCTTCTATCCCCGTGGAAATTTCGACAATTTTTCAGCGCGCAAATTGGCACCTGTTCTTTTTACGCGGCCTTGATATTTTCGGGACGAGAAAGTTTAGCAGAAAAATAGCATATTTTGAAATAATGTTTGTAATGCTCTTACTTGAATATTTATGGTTTTCCAGCGGAGCTACAGGATTTTCTGAAAAGATTTGAATTTACCAAAACTAGTGGCCAAACAAGCTCTATCTGCAACGTTAATATTTTTTAAAAAGATGTTCAAAAAAGATGTTTTTTGTTCTTCAAGCTGTGTGTTGCCGAAAACGTTGGAAAAACATGATAAGTACACGAGCCATAATTTCGGCAAATGATAAATTCGCTAAATGCTGCGCTTGGAAACGTGCAAATTGAACCTTTTCCTACGTTCGCATTTACAAGTTTATCGCTTCTTTTGAAGACATAAAAGATTTAATCCCTTGCTGTTCTTTTACTAAGTTAGATTTTGGTCAATTAAGGCAGAAAAGTTATTTTTGTTTATCGTAAAAATCAGCTGACTTTGAATTTCGCAATGAAAACGTAGCGCAAGCACCTGCTTTTCCGGAACTGAGAGTTCTAAAAACTCTAAAATTAGATACCGCAAAATATAACATGATATCTGACTCGTCAGAAAACTATGAGAAACGTCTCGCGCGCAAGTTCAACCCTAATCGAAGCGCGCAGCTGCTTATTATCTAAAAAAGCAGCTTTAGAGTATGTACCAATTTGGTACACATTTTCGCAACAAATTAGAATTTAGATTTTAAACGGATGAATACGGATCAATTATAAATTCAAATTAGAATTCATCCGAGCGTACTCAACCCGATGATTGGGCCATTTTTTACGTTTACGATCGAAGACTAAGTCGCTTTCGCTTTCAATGCTCATCAATCGTAAACTTGAGCTCAACAATAAAAACCAGAGATAGATTTATGCGACCCACGGGTAGTTTTAACTTATAAAAATACTCAAATCACCAATTTTTACGGTAAAATTTAAAGAAAACTCTGAAAACCGCAGTTTTTACGAAGACAGCCAATCAGAAGACCCCAATATTTTGAAATAGCGCCCTCAAGAGAGAAAATCGTGAAAAAATAGCGCCCCCAACAAACATTATTTTTACCTAGCCAATCAAAAAACTTACTTGCCCTCACAGTTCAAAATTCAATTCTTTCAAATTTCAGAAATAGCGCCCTCATCAGACAAATAATTTCTTAAAAATTCTGTCTGAATCGAGGATAGCTTCCGAAGTATTGACATAAGGAAGTTCCATGATTCTCCCCTTTTGTCTCGTGATGAATGGGGCTTTCAATACTCGCGTGTTGAAAAAGACCGAATTTCAGAAGGCTTTTGCGTTGATGGCTCTCTTCAATATCTTCTGAAGTCAAACAGAGAATAACTTTTTTTATAAACAGCTGAATATTATTTTTCACAAAGGACCGAGGAGATGATTAACGAGCGTCAGATATCATTCTCGCTCGATGATTCAGCCTTACCGGGTGTTCCCAATCATATCTTTTTACAAACGATGATTCTTTTTTTTACTAATTAACTGCTTCCCTCGCCATTTTTCTACTCATTCAATTAAATTCTATCTTTTCAGATAACAAAAAATATTTAAAAAATGGAAGATTACGTCGCCGAACTGATCCAAGAAATCAAGAATTTGGATTTAGAGAATGAAGATATCAACAAAGTAGCAGAAGCGTTCGCCCATGTTGACAAAAAGTAAGAACAGTACACTGTTACTGTAGCAGTGTTCCAGCTTTTTTGGGTCCAATCCAAAAGAGCGCGCTTTCAAAGCTATCGAATATTTGAACATTCTTGTCGCTGTAATCGCGTTCGCGCCAGAAACGATCTTATGCAAGCTCGAGCTTTCACGCTTTTTTCGCGCGTTTTTAGAAAGTTGAAAAATTGTAAACCGTCAAAATAAAGCCGCATTTGCGACAGGAACTGGCGCTCGATAAAAATAGAAAAAATAGTAGAAAGTCAACATCGATTTAAGCTCCAAATTATCCTCCAAAGCCCGTTTTTGCTCAATCAAATATGAAGAGCTAAGCAGGTTAATATAAGTTTTTAATCGCACTTTTGATATTTTAACTAGCGGGATTGAAGCAAAGCTTTAAAAGGTAGAAAATAGCGAGTCAGATTTCGCGCGAACAGGCTCAGATTATAGTCCGACAAAAAACCTATTCGGGGAATTTCTAGATCAAAGAATTATTATATAAAATAAAAAAATTAAAAAAAAATATTTTAAATTTTTTATAAAAATTTATTAAATTATAAAAAAACTCAAGAAGTAAATAACCTTTTCCATTTAGAAAAGAAGGTTCCGTCGACATCGACTCCCTCGGCGATCTGCTCGACGAAGTTGGAAAGCCTCTGCCTGGCTTTAAGATCCGTCAAATGCTGCCTACACTTAGCTTGAAGACATCTGGCCGCGTCAACGTTTTAGAGTTCGGCTCGATTTACCATGACCAGGCGCGGATTTTCGAAACATGGCGAATGCGGCCGCCAAAATCGGCTGAGATGTTCAAAAGAGATTCAAACTAAGCCAGCGAGTGAGAGTTAAAATTCGGGCGCGCGTGTCGAGTGACACGGCGGACTGTTATTCCATACAGTTGCCGGATCAGCCGGAATCAGACGCGTTTTTTGGAGGATTTACATTTAGATAGTTGTTAAGCACCTGTCTGCGATTTCGTTTTCAGTTAGAAGAACACTTCTAATACGGTTTTTATCATTTTTGAGAATTTTTTTCAAAAACCATAATTTTTCGATTTTTAATATTTTTTTTGATATTTCAATCATCGACGATTCGAAATCAAATATTTGCATTTGCTCATACCTACATTGAATAATTTCAAAATAAAAACATAAAAAAATCTCGCTCATGAAAACTCATGATAATGGAACGAATCCCTCGCTCCAATTCCCCGCCCCGCCCAAGATTGCATTTCAGCTCCACGTGTCGATCTTTTAATTCTCGCTTTACTCCCAGCGAGTCATCGGTTTT
>Ga0115008_10004454_pt1 | contig 11633 bp, 6 predicted proteins | sample FraStrMetagenome_FD_87164 | JGI IMG/M metagenome (GOLD analysis project Ga0115008, IMG submission 87164) | Marine eukaryotic phytoplankton communities from Arctic Ocean - Fram Strait ARC3M Metagenome | ecosystem: Environmental > Aquatic > Marine > Oceanic | place: Fram Strait | collected 2012-06-18
AAAAAAGAGCTCGTAAAGTACTAAAGTCCCGCCAAGGCGGGAGCCGACCTAGAGTTGGAGCTTATCCTATCCAGGGGTTCTAACGTTAATCCACCGCTGTTTGGAATAACGCGCGGCAATAGGTCGACTCAGAAGTTCGTATTCCGGGTTCTGTGGCCACGTGGTAATTCTTCAGAAAAAGAAGAACAGGGATTGGAACAGTAGTCAATCAGTAGTGAAAGCTCATTCGATATTATTCTTCTTACGTACGCCAAAAAGCATCAACCATGTCCACTCATTTCAACTATCAATGCAGAGTACGTCAATTTAATCGTCAAAAAAAACCAGTTAATTACAAAGTGATAAATTAATGGCAACCTGCCACTCGTAAGATAGAGTTCTAGTGCCGAATGAGTCGCCCCAGTGACGCAACTTGTAACTGCGATTTTAGTTGGTGCGGTGTGGTAGAATAACGGGGGCACACTCCTCCACCGAAGAATTCTAGATTTTGAACTGGGCCAGATCTGAGTTTGGAAAAAGCTCGCATTCCGGATAAATCGGATTATTGTTGACAGGAACGCGGCGGAACAGGACCCAGGTGGGATTTGAATTTTTATGAGATTACAACAATACCTCGTGCCCTCGCCGATACAGGCACACGATTAGATTCGTTGGATTATGACGCGGTTGCTGAGTTCCTGACTCATTTTGCACCACCAAAATTTTAACTGCAAGAGAGACAGTGTCTTTATCTGTAGAAAAAGCAACCGTGTAACCGTCAAAAACAACGCAAGTCTAAAAAGCGTGACCGCGAGTGACGCTAAATACTCGTCTCGGACTCTCATTCTCGTCCATTGCTTCTTGTCTAGCCGCCGTGTTCCCATGCAAAGCTGTCACTGCTACTTAGAGCACAAGCTTTACAATTAAATACTTTTGCTAGTCACTTAGTTCGCACTTTAACGACTTTCTGACGTTGCAAAGGCGTCATGGAATAATTGTGCGTAAATTTATTGAACAAAACTAATCGTCGATCAGGCGGTAGATTTTGATTGCGTCACTTGTGCGACAAATGACGAGAAATTTCGCAAAGAAGAATTTAAGGTCATACATATTTACGAGACAACGGGTCGAGAATGGATCGCTAGAATATTCTTGGCTTAGAAGTTATAACCTTTCAAAGGGTCTTATAAAAATTTCAACCAGCCAAATCATTCCAACGCGCCACTGCGTTGTCTCGCCAAATCAGCGGATGAAATTTTAAAAGGATGAGTTTTGTAGCTGGGGAGGAAAGAGTCGTGAATATTTGACGAGTACCACGTAAATTTTATTTATTAATCGCGTTGCAGTGTGGCTACGTTTTTGAGAACGGGTTTTGGGTAGCAGACTGAAAGGAAACATGCATCTCATTAGCAACTTTTCGTGTTTGCTGGCACGGAATGAGCACAGTACTTGAAAAGATACGCCATTCAACCATGCTCCTGTATGCTAAAAGCTGTATTGCAAAAGGTCACGCCGAACGAGTGCAGTTTGGAACAGCTTAGGCTCACCGACCGCGTGTTTTTACGAATAAAAGGCGAGAACTCTTGACAAAATAAACTTTGATCTACGAAACCGCGTTGTTGCGTTTACCGTTTTCCACGTGATCAATTGAATTTTTTTCAAACTTTATTTTTCACGCGAGTTTAGATCTTCTAAGCTGGTCCAAAAAGCTAAAACAACAGCTCAGAATTTGTTCTCATGAAAAGTTCAAACTCCTTGTTCCTTTTCTAAGATGGCCGAGGCAGTCTTGTTAATGGAATTGTTGTGGCAATTAAGACAACACGAGAGCGTACAGCGTGAGAGTCAAAAACACAATTATTGTCTTCCGTGTTGTCTTTATTTAGGTCTGATTGGCAAGAAGAATCTCATCAGCGGGTCAACTAAATAACACAGTCAGTAAGAAAAGGTGACTAGATTCTCAGGGAGAATCTCGTGGGAATTGCGTTGCTAGCATTTATCACTGTTGGAATTTTAAGAGGATGCTTGTTGATTTCTGGAATTCAAGAGCACAGTGAAAAGTCCTGAAAAAAGAAGGAAAGCCTCTTGGTGAACGTTACAAGTTCCTGTATCAATCAGCTACAAGCAGATTTTAAAAAAGATATTGACGCTCAATTATTAAGATATAATTGCGACATGTTACTGCTTTGCGCAAAGCAATGACGTCAAATGAAGAGATATGTGTAGGGCTCTTTCACTCGCCTCAGGGCGGATCATTCCCACCCGAACAGAATCCCCAAGCCGATCACGCGAACAATGCTTTGGCATATCAAGTTTCTTGTCAACTTATAATACCGCATTTTTATAAATTGCAATTGCTCAAGGGTGATTTGGAACAGGTTAATTTGCATTCAAATGTCACGTATCTTGCGGAAATAGAATAAAATCGGGCATGCTTCCAGCTCAAATAGTTTCAGCCTGTAATGTTTACGCTCACAGAGTGAGAATTAAGAAATCGCGCTTGAGGACACGTAAAAAATAGCTTGAAGGGCGCAACGATATTTACTTTTCCCAGGCCTCGGAAAAATTCGCAATTGATGACTAGTGAATTATCCATCGCACGTCGTTTGCTTCCTGTTTTTGAGAGGAGCTGAATTGCCTTGAGTCTATTTCCCAAATTAATCTCCGGCAATAGGATTCTAAGATTCTAGTTTGACTCCAATTAACCACTTATCGGAAATGCTTAAGCAGTTGTGTCCACCCAAGTGACTTTTCTCCGCACAAGCCTGAGGGCAGAAAAATGGAGCCAGGTGTTTTCCGTAACTAAACCGCGCACTCCGGATCTAACACTTGGCCGTCTCCACAACAATAAATTTATTCACGCGCCCGAGGCTTTCAGAAGTTCAAGAGTCGCCGGACCTGCCACACCAAGCACCATCTTCGTGCGATTCAGATTCTTCAGATTCCATAATAGAACGCCTTCCAGCATATTCTGAAGCACCAGAGAAGAATGGCACTTCTAAACTACTCGAGAAACATGTTTTAAAAAGAATCGTGATTTGAAATCAGTCCCGTTTTTCTCTCAGCCTTTTTTATAAACGAATAGGATGAACTTGGAACAGAAAGTTCAGCCCTCTAACTTGCCAATTACGCGGAATTGGCGCGGCGAAACAGAGCTATAAGTTCGCCCGCGATGAACTTTTGTCCAATGGCTCAAGTGAATTGAGATCCCATGGAGCCGCGGATGATCGCCTGACAGCAAAATGTCAAACAATCCCTCACTCAAAAGTCGTTTTCTATTTTAGTACTTTTCAACTCTAAACACTGGGAAATTCGCTTCCACTTTGATCACTGACTACGCACAGGAATTTAAGGTGGTTCGAAATAGAATCAGTTTGGGAAAATTCAAAGCTAAAAGAGGAATTAAAGATTTACTCAGAGAGAAAAGTTAATTTGATGTCGTAAAAGAGGCGAAAATGGCGAGATCTTTTATCGTTCAAAATTCGGCAAACAGACCGGGATAATCTTAATTAGCCCCTTTCAAGCTCGTGACTTAGCTCGTGACTAGTTTGCTCTCAAGTTAGTTTGTAAACAGTATGTTACTTTGACTTGCAGCCATAGTAACTTTTAGTAACAGGAGGAATAAATGACCTTCAATTAACCAAGGAGATGGATGAAAATAATATTAACCAAAGGCGTTTGTGAAACTAAAGAACGCATAAAAACAGCGATAACTGACTCGATACTGTCACCCTGATGTCAGTATCAAGCGTAGCTTCCGGTGGCATAAAACAGGAGTCACTTAGATATTTGACTGTCTTGCAAGGTCGCAAAAATAAGCAAAAAAGTTTATTCTACAAACTTTTCCTACAAAAAATCACCGAAAACAAAAGTCTTTTAGTGCATACTTTGACGCCAAGGGGTTAAAATTTCGTCATCTTCATTTTACGAAATAACAATTGCGCAAATTAATTTCTTCTAGCGCTATATTTTACGACAATTGTGCCAGAAGTTTCCATCTTTTTGAACTCTTGCGAAAATGATTGTTTTTACATCTGCTGATAATGAACGTTGCGCAAATAAGGAGAATCTACAAAAAGTTTTTCTAAAAGATGACATGTCATTTTGTCGCTCCAATGACGTCTTTTTGCTCCTTGGTTCTGTAATTAGATAACGAATAGGCCTTCAGAATCTTATTCATCTGCCGCTTTCATCACTTTGTTTCTCTCTAACCCTCGTGACGTCAAATCGGTTCCCTTGAGTCACAGTGGGAGGCCAATTTGAATTTCGTAGGTCACGTTGGCACACTGGAATAAACATCTAAATAGGCACTGAAAGACAATGACTTGGATCGATCTAAGCTGATTTCGCCGAGAAAAATGCTAATTTGCTGAATAAATCGAAAACGTCAAACGTCGAAGAATGTCCCTTTGAACGAGCCATGATCTCAATGACAGGCGCATGAGTTTGTTGAACCCATGAGAACGTACCAGGTGCCCATTCGCTTTTATTCGTTTATTTACTGTTGGGAAAACGCTATCTAGCTATTTTCTTGTGTAATTTAAGGTAGTTGGTTGCCATGACTGGAAACTGGGCGAAAGAATAATTTAGTTTGGACGAAAAATTTATAAATGATTGTCAAAAGCTATTTTTATGAATAGATGAGTTGCTTCGCAAAGCGGAATTATCCTACAAATAAATTATTTCAATAAAATACTACTGTAGGAAAACTGGCCTCGCGGCTTTTTTTTAATCGTCACAACAAAAATCTCCGTAACAAAAAAAAAACAAATTAATCGACGATTGATCGTCCTACGATGACTTTCATTCATTCATTCAGACGATTGTCACGTTTTACGAATGTCAGCTGTTCTTATGCAGCCTATAAATCTGCCTTCCCGCATCAAAGGGCAGCGTCTTTTTCTGGCAAGTTAATTTGTAGTAATGACACTTGAGAATGCTCGCTGAAAATTGAAGGAATAATAAGATAATAATAATTATTCATTGATCTTTAATTGGGCTAAATTGGATCCTTAATTTTACGAATATATAGCCGGTTTTTATATAGATGAAAATTAAATAAACTCTCTGTAGTTAAATTAGGCATGTTAAAAAGTTTACAAACATCTAGTTGAGAAGTCGGTGTAAACTTGACATAACTGTTTTTATTGCTGAAAAGAGACTCATTCGCATAATTTGAATATTAGAATACCAGCTTTTAAAAAAATATCCAGAATTATTCACTTTCCATGAATTTTATCCAAAAGCTAAGTTGTCTGCTTGACAACAAACTTTAGTTCTTACAGACGGACTTGTTTTTAGACTAAGCTTGCAATTGATCATATTCTCTTTTGATCAAGCAAAGGAAGGAAGTTGCAAGAGGATTTAGGGCTCGAAATAAAAGAAAAAATCCGGAAGAACGAGAGTCAATTTGTCGCCCGACTGAGAGACTTGACTTAGGCTCAGAGCCTTGAGACTCTCAGACTCGAAATTCTGATTTTGAAATCAGATAAAAACGAACAGAGAAATAGAAAAGTTTTAATAACACTCGTTATTTCGCCAATAAGATCACTCCAAACGTAATTTTGACGCCACACCTCTTTTTCCACCAATAAGAGCGTCTTAAACTTAAGCATGAGGCCACGCCCCTTTTTGTACAAAAAAGCGGCTAAAAACTGGTCTTTCTGATGGATCTTGCGCTTCATATTTTCATACGAAGTGCCCCTTTTTCTGAACTCTGGGACTGTTCGGGTTTGAAATGTTTATCAAACAATATCATATGATATAAATCAGCGTAAACGTTTGGACTAGACAATTTCTCGTCCTTTTGCGGCTGGCTTTGTTTGTCTTGTGCGACTCTTGCCTAAATAATCTCGATTCTTCAGCGTGAAATTGTGATTAATCCTGCAAAAGATAAACACGGAAAACGGTCTTAAAATGTCAGCCGGTTTTCCGAAAGACGATTCGAGAACAAAACGTCGTTGACCCTCCTTGTCTCGTGATGACCCCTGTTTGAACATTCCAGAGCTCTGAGCGTCGAGACATCGCGCAACAATGAGAGTTGAAAATGACCCGCCCTTGGAGGCAAACAGCAAGGCGTGTGAAGATGAATTAAATTGACAAAATGTGACACAATTCCAATGACGAATTGCGCAAAGTTAATTTGTAATTATGATTTATCCGTTAACTTTATGACCAGCTTGGAATAATAATCGTTTAACGATCAAAATTGAGAATCTGATTTCTAATCCGTTTTGGTTTTTGAGGTTCTTTTTTGGAGAAATCTTTCAACCTTCTTAAATCTGAACTCGATCGATAGACAGGCAGTGTCACTGGCAGTGCCAGATCAATTTACAAACAGTCCATTAACATATTCGATTACCAGTGACGCCTGCAGCAGCTGATGACTAAGAAACGTTCCGACTCGACTTCGGATTTTTGATTCCCGCTGGGAGATGAGCCAAAGTCAACGGATTCTTATTAGCATCGGGCTATTATGCCTCACAAAAATATATTTTTTGATGCTGAATCACGTGAGCAGTCTTTGATCTTTCATCGGCCGAGAATTATTTTGTGACCTCAAAGTGGTCGTCGACCGTTTTTTATCCTAAATTTCTTCATTTGCGGATCTTATTTTAAAATATAAATTTTTAAATAAAAAATACAGGAAGACGAATATAAAATTATAAAATGATGCCACGCCTCTTGTTACGCCAATAAGAGTGTCCAAAATTAGGGTTTTGAATTTGGAAACCACGCCCATTTTCGAAAAAAATCAGCTGATTCGGAAAAAATGGCTGCAGCTTGAGAAGAGGAAACCGCATTTGATTATTTATAAAGGAAAGTGAGAGAGTCCTACGTGTTTCGCGAAAAAGGCCTGCCACTGACGTCAATCCCAGAATATTTTACAGATTAGCGAGTCAAGTTTTGATCTTCGCTGACTGTCAGGGCTTCATGCACTTAATTGCCCAGATGCTTAAATTTTAAGCCTTAAAATGTATTGTTGGAATGGCTTCCCATTAAAACTTACTTGTGAACTTATCAAATAATCATATTTCTTGTCACGTTTTTAATGAACCAATCAAAAATTGTGCAGATTAAAAAATTAGCCATTATACAGCGAAAATCCGTGGATGGGCCTTAATTTTTAAAAAGGCATAAAAACGGTGTGAATAAAATATAAATCGCCCTTTATTAACTTTCGTGGTAATTTTTGGATTGAAAAAGTCATGTAAACAAGCTCCAGAACACCCTAAAAGTAGATAACAGAGTCTGAGCGCCAACGTCGGTTAGACCGTCTCGCGTGTTTTACTTTGCGATATCATAAATATAACATTTCTTCCAAAATAGACTTTTTAACAAAAATTCTTTTTTCTTCATCGTGTTCAGTTTTTACAATATCTTGAAGAAGCGATAAGAAAAATCTAGAATCTTCTGTAAACTGATCTGACCTGTGACTAAGTCGTCCCACGTGACACAGGAGCTGATCTGCCAATACAAGTTGTTAATTGACACTTGAGGAAGCTTCGAGTGAACTTTGTGGAAAATTTGGCATTTTGCCAATTCTAATATTTCATGCCAGAGTTTTCCAATATTAGAGCATCGCCAAAAGTATCTGCCAAAAAGTAATAAAAAAAATAGAATAATTCGTTTGTCCCTTTTCAAATTAATTAAGGGAAAGTTTATTTCGAAATTATTGAGATTATTGATGCGGCAAAAGCAATTCAGGATGGAGCTCGATAATCTGTTGACGCAATTGTGAGCGCTGTTGCCGTCTGGAAGACAAACTTTGACAATAAAAAATGTGGACAAGGAAAAGGATGGAATTGTCGATTTATTTTATTGTTTCGCGATTCTGGCGTCCAGCAGCTGTCAGTTGAACGATGTTTCGGGAGCATTTCATGTAAATTTTAACACGGAAAATAACTGTAAATTTTGCTTACTCATTTGTAATCAATTTCGATAAATCGAAAAAAATTTTACTAAAAAAAATCTGTCAAAAATTTTGACTTTTATTCAAATTTTGAATTGCAAATGAAATAAAATTAACAGAATTTTATCATTCGAAAAGCATTTTGTTGATTCTTTGTCAACTCATTTTTCCTTCAAATAGTCAATTTTATTTCGTCGTTTAGTCACATCTTACTTATTCCCTTGACACTCATAATTTGCGCGCCATAAAAAAGCTGACCTCGAAACAATCGAAAAGTTCAACTCGTAACTTATCATTCATAAAACACGCCAGGCGATCACATTTTAAGTTCATTAGAAAATACGAGCGTTATTGTTCTTTTTTTGACAATTTAACACGTTTTATCACAGATGCGCGCGCCTGAAAACAAAAGCGTGAATAAAAAAACGAGATTAAAAAAGTGTAAAGGCGCAGCTTGGGACGATTACAACGTTTCAAAGCAAGGAGAAAATGGAGATTTTCAATTTGGTGGAGGCAGTTGCGTTTTTTCGGCCTGGCTGTTCAAGTAGAGGCGCCGCGTGCATCCGATCAGCGTCCGAGCGCCCTCACCCACGTTTACTCTATCATTTCTAATGTCTTTCCTAGGCGAACATTGCCCTTCCCTTTTTCAGTCTTATAAATAAGATGATCAAAAATTAATTTCTGAAAATCGTTATTTTCATCAATTTTTAGCATTTTAAACTTTATCAATCAATTTCGCTGCGAGTCTTTTTTCAAATTGTTATTTCGAATTATTAAATATTTTTATAATAAACAGTAGAATTGATAAAAAAAATAGACGAAATGTTAGAAAAGCAAAATTGATAAAAACAGTTTGTTTGGCAAATATTTTGAAGCAAAAGCGCGTTTTTTTTTTATAATTGTCTTCAGAATTATGAAGCTAGAATATTATTTTATTAAAATCATTTGTAGTAACCAATTGGGACTTTTTGTTTTTATAAAAAACAAGCTTGCTTTGAAAAAGAGACAGCTCCAGCTCCAGGAGTCTATTTTTGTACGTTTTTTTTGTTGTTTTTGTAAGAACTGGATCGCACCGGAAATGAAGTATAAATAAATTTCTTTTTGGGATGAATTTACAATATTCCCTTCTTGTTCTATTTGTTGCATCATAAAAGAATAACGATTATTCTCAAGAAAGTAAAAAAAAAATAGAAATTCACGCTTGCTTGATCTAACAAACTGACCTTGATTGACCCAGAAGCTACTCGCAAATCATCTAAAAAAGACCGTTACCCCCTTAACATTGAGTTAAAAACTCGGGGGTACTGAAAATAGCCGGTCTGCGCCGGTCTGCGCCGGTTCTTCCACCTCATAAAATTCAAATCAATCTATCAACTCGGAAGTTTCATTTATCAATCAGTTGTTCCCCTTTTTACTTGAAACGCAGTCTATAAATGTATAATTAGAATGAATACAACAAAACTTTTGTATAATAAAAAAAGATAAGCTTTAATCAAGTCTTGTTAAGCCTAAATCCCTAACCCCGATTTTCGCCCGGTGTTGATACAAGTAATCAGGACAAGATTTTTTAAGCCTCGTTCCAATTTGACGCAGCGGTACTGTACAAAAGACACTGTGATTTATTCAACGCTTAACCCTTGCGGGAAAAGTGACCAATTAATTGTCCACTTAAATTTCGCTAAAAATTGCTGAGCGAAGCGAAGCTAAAAGCGCGAAGCGGAGCTTCGCGTCAAAAATAGAAATTCAAATATTTTGACAATTAATTGGTCACTTTTCCCGCAAGAGTTAAACGCGGTTAAATTTTTTAGTGAATCACGTAGCAATTCAGAATCGTGAAAGCTCATGAAAGCACAAGAACTGATTTTATTGGTTTCTAAGCTTGTTATACAATCAGCTGACCAGGAGATGGCAGTATTGGCTCTGTAGAAAGGTTGCGTGGCCTTGGCGGGGGTTCCTTCTGGTTGCAATCCATTGCGCTGAGTCATCGCTGCGTGGCTCTAGAGCTGCTCGTTGCGTGCGTGATCGCAAGAAGGATAGCGCGGCCGCCGTGTTGCTTCGGTCGTAGCTCGCGGGCGCCATCTGCCACCGCCGCGGCGCCCTCTTACTCGCCATATAAAAATCTCGCGCTGACGATTTAGGCGCTCAAAAATCATTTAGGCATCGCTACTACACGCAGCCTGGTTTTTAAAAAATTCACGAAAAATTAATTGAAAAAAAAAAAAATTTTGAATTCTTTTTTCAAAAGAGCATAAAAAAACGACTCATCAGAGATTCACGAAAACGACCAAAAAGAAGCTAAAAGAAGTACAGTCATTATTATTATGGGAGCTCCAGAATTCCACCCTTCTCCAGCACACAGCCCATCCCTTTCAACCGGCAGCTGGTCCTCCATCGCCCGAAAGAGCAACGGTAAGACTTTTAAACAACAAAAAAACAACTTTCAAAAAGCATCTCGAAAAGAAAAAAATACGCGCAAATGTCTGCCAGACGCATAAATTTTAAAAATACTCTTCTTTGATTTTTGCAATAATAAAATCGGTCTAGAGACAGTTTTTACCTTTTTTGCGGGGTTCAACATTTTTTGGCGCGCAGTCCGTTGCGGGGTTTATCGACGGTTTTTTCGCCCTCGTAGTAGTAGTGTTGGGCTCATGGCGGTGGTGGCGCACACGAGCACCCAGGCATGACTGGGCGCCGGCCTCCATTGGACCGCGGTTCACTGACTACACTCGCAACTGACGTACCTAGCTCATGAGCCAAGGGCAGGCACGTGCCAACCACACTCGCGCGCCTAACCACTGCACGAATTCCCGGATACATCCGCGGTATATTATTTTAACAATTAAATCATTTTTTCTTACAATTTACAAATCTTCTTCAAAAATTTAACTTCTCATTTCAGAAATGCCTTCCTGGAGACCAGAAAGTTCGCGCTGCGAATGCTGCCTCACCATTCAACCACCAACTCCGGAATTCAAGCCATCAGTAACACCAGCCGAGCTGGTCGCTTCAGAAGAATTCATCCGCTCGGTTCTCTACTACGCGCACCAGTTGGAATCGTTCCAACGCGCTCACTCCAACTTCGAGGAGCTCAAAGAATACTGGACGCCCGAGGTCTTTGGCAAAATGGTGCACATCATCGACATGGCCGGCTGCACGCGGCTCGACAACGCGCTGCGAGACTTTCACCAGTCAATCCGCAACAACGGCCTCTGGAAGGTAAGAAAAAATCACAAATTGTATTAGCTCCCTTGAGGGGGTTGAGAAAAGGGGAGTAGAGTGGCCAATCGATATAATTTGTTCAACACGTGCCAAAGACGTGACCCTGGCTGGCCAAAACTCGAACGAAATACAATCCATTATGGATTTATGAGCTTGTCCGCTCACTCCATTACTAATTCGCGTGGAATTCGCGCTCCACGTGAGCCGGGCTACTCACGCTTGGGGACAAAAGAGGGTCGAGAATCTTGCTTCACGGAATCTCGCGCTCATTCATTCTTGAGGCAATTCAAATATTGGCAGTATGAGCGTACGCGTAGTAGTCATGCCCAGCGCTGAATAGCTTCACGTCACAGCAGCAGCTTGGCGTTTCCTTATTTAGCAAGCCTGGGTCAATTTCATCATTCCTCAGCCCAGCAATGAATAATTTTGACGACCCGCCAGCTTTTTTTTTCGAAATAGTTTGAACTCGCAGAAATAGACTGAGATTCTCTTCTTTGATTTCCCCTTTGCTTTGAAAACAAATAGA
>Ga0115008_10004458_pt1 | contig 11626 bp, 10 predicted proteins | sample FraStrMetagenome_FD_87164 | JGI IMG/M metagenome (GOLD analysis project Ga0115008, IMG submission 87164) | Marine eukaryotic phytoplankton communities from Arctic Ocean - Fram Strait ARC3M Metagenome | ecosystem: Environmental > Aquatic > Marine > Oceanic | place: Fram Strait | collected...
CTACGTGTATTGTTATAATACTACGCTATCTACGTGAGAGTCTACTTCATACTCTTTATACATGAATGCGGCCACGATGCCTACGAGAATATGTACTACGAAAGCAACATCCCAATTTATTGGGAACATGTGTCTATTTTTCTATTTTTGGAAATCCAATTTTTGTCATTTTCCGAAATACATGTGTATTCCAAAAACTAAAGAAAAATTGGGCTAAACTCGTGTCAAAAAAGAAAGAATTCTTCCCCCATCGATAGTTGTCAAAAGCAACAGCAACATCATCTGTGTGCATTGACACGATATAACAAGAAACTCACAAAAACACCATTCCGGCAAGTGAAACATTCTTTCACACACACACACACACACACACAGTCAATATTAACAATATGACAAACCAACTTAACATTGAAACACACCCGTTGCATTCGAATTTGCCCTCCAGTGTCAAATCGTTAGAACAGTCCATCCTTTCGAACATTTCGAACGAAATTAGCTCCTACACGCTTCGCTTACATGACCAATGGATCGCTAAATATGTCGCATTGAACTCCAACCTCGAACGAACTCGTCGTGAGTTGATGGAAGCAAAACTGAAACTTACGGAACGAGAACGTAAATATAGGGAGTTGAAAGAACAAAGCATGCAATACCGGATGATGGTGAACAGTTGGTTTAAGGATTATGCGAACTCTCCTCACAGAAGTTCGCATGATGTTCCGAAGAAGCGTCCACGCGTGGAGCAGCGCGCGGCTCATGGTAAGGCGCCAGCGTCTGAGATGATGGATCGGATCGTAGTCGCGCGTGCTGCAGTAGCTGCTGCGAAGAAGGATCGTGCTGTGGATGTTTGGTCGGGTAGAGGGAGAAGTAGTAGTAGTAGGTCGACCTCTCCGATCCCGGAGTTCGTAGCATCCATTGAGAGGAGCATTGGTAATGCTGCCGTAGTTCCCCAGGAAACGGAAAAAGTGGAGAAGGAGGCGCGTTGTTTGACTCCGTTGATGTCTAATGTGAATCGTGAATCTGATTCTCTACAGAAGCAGAGCTTGGTGGATGAAGAGCGTAAGGTTCCTGCTACCGCCGAGGTGGATAGAGAAAAAGAAGATGATGCGACGTTGATGCAAGATGATGAGTCTTCCGAAGGTCAACGACCCAAAAATCGAAAAATTACGGAAGATAGGTGCGACAATCAAATTGAAGAAGAAGAACCCCAGTCAGGTGTAGATTACCCATACCAGGAAGTTGTGCGTAAAAAATCGGAACGTAGAGCGCTTCCAGGTCATGATTGTCAAGCCTGTCGTGAATTTTACGATGCAATCTGTAGGCAGACTAAGCAAGGTGAAGAACCTATGATTGACCGATGTGCCTTTGTTCAGGAATGTTCGCGGCATAGGTCACGATTTGCTCCGAGGAGCACTCCTCCGGGGTTCTGGGATTTGAGTTTTGCAGATAGTGTTGCTGCGAGGGGTGAAATGGAAGGGGAATAGATTTGTTTGTAAACTTAGAAAATACTACTCGTATATTATGTTAAATTATGAATGGGTCTATATATATATATATATATATATATATATATCGCGTTGAAAGGTTAGAGCATCGACAATGAGCGACTGACGTTCGTCATATCCCAAGAAAGAGTATTAGAATTTCCCGGAAGACCCTCAAAACAGGTTGATACTTCGCATCTCTACAAAAACCAGATTCAATTCAAATGAACGAGGACGAGAAAAATATTTTTCGGTATGAAAAAAAATACACCTCATCTTGATTAGAATTAGAATAGACACTGATAATGAAATTTGACGAACGGAACCTTAGTTGTAGTAGATTGCATTTCGTTGTCGATCTTACGTAGCTTAATTGTCGAGGAAGAATCTGCTAAATAGGGTCCTCAACTTATCTGGAAACGCTCCTCTCAACCTCATTGAGACAAAAATTTGGATCTCCTTTTCCAAAAGCTCAGGAATAAGCAAAAGAAGTGACGATGATGCACTTTCGTCAGAATAGAAGTGGAGAAATATTCACAGACTATGCGAGGACGGAAGACAGAAAAAAAATTATTACAAATTCGATTGTTATATTAATAAAATAAGTATGCAGTTGAAAAAAGTAACAACTTTCCATGAAGACCACAACCGACTGTTTCTCATGGCACTTTACACAAGTTTTGAAGGAGAATCCGCTATTGTTAAAATATATCTATATTCATAACAAGTGTTAATCATACCATATAACATACAAACTTTCACTTACAACCCTTGCCTTTTCTACAAAGTTGCGCAATTTAAATGAAATGTTTTTATCTTCTCTTCCAGAAACTTACTTTCTACTTTTACGAGCACAAGTACACAAAACAATGTCTCTTAATTTTTGATGCATATGTGAATCTGTAATGAATGTAACTGAGATGAAGTAAAAATAATCCACAGTAACCATGACGGAGGCGCACGCAGAATCTTACGACAGCCTCTTCTCAAATCAAAAGTAAAAGATACTGACTTAACACTAATGCGATTATCATTAAATATTGGTTTCCCTCTTGCTACAGGTTTGGTGTCACCTTCTGATTCTATTTCCGCATCCATCGAAAGCTTTGAACATCACAACCAACCGTTTTTTTTCATAAGCAGCTGGCAAATATCTTTATCAATCATCACAAAGACAAAACCCATCAAAAGTACATTGTAAAGCCCTTTCTCGAAATTAAGAATGACTTCTTGTCCTACATGTACAATGTCTATGCAGACTCTATTTGGCTATATACCAGGGCTGGTGAAATTACAATGTTTTTAATAATTTAATATTATATACTGTATATAACGTAGAATGAATGTTTTATGCTGCATATCAATGTAGAATAAGTACTATATGATTAATCATCATCGATTGTTGAGCTCATATTACCATTGCGCTGCATCATGGTTCGGCATTTTCGCCACGATTCTTTTTGATCGACTCATGAAACAAACAAAACAATTCGTATTGCAAGTGATGAGAACATTCCTCTACTGTCTTATTCTCATAGCATCCTCATACTCAGCATCATGTTTTTCCCAAATTAATCCATGTTCTATTGACCCAAACATTTATCCATCCTAGTTTTGAATCGAAACTAAAGGCTTTAAGAAATGTCGCTTCATTGCTAAAATAACGCCATCATTTGCTGAATTCTATCGGGGATTTCTAGCTGATTTACAAGTCTGTTCATGAACCTAAGCGTTACAAGAGTCGGTGGTAACAATTGTTGTATAAAGTTGAAAACAAGTTAGTGGCCGTAGCTGGAAATTTTAGCAAGGATAGGTGGAAATATTATTTGTCGACCGTAGTCAAGAGTCCGATCAAGGGTTCAAGGAGGAGTACAGAAACAGAAGGAATCTTGTCATGAATAATTGGAACAATATAGAACAAAACGGAAGAGTAAAGAAGAAAAGGGAGTCCTACTAAGTGAAAAATAAAAGAAGATGAGAGATCACAATTTCAGAAAATAAAATATAATAAAGAGATTAACTGAATAAATAACTTTACCTTGAGGATTTCAACACCAGTACCCCATGTAATTTCAACCTTTTTTCACTTGGTTGATAGTTCCTAAATGTGTTATGTGACAGCAATTGGTTAAATACAAATTAAGGGGGTTGCGATTAACAAGATTGTGTCGGTGTGTGTACAATTTCTTCATTAAATTCTAATCGTCTTCTTTTTTCCATCTACTAAAATATTTTCTTGTCTCATCGTGCTTTTCGCTGTTTTCAATGCCCATTCTATTTGACACAATCATGGTGAACGATAAATTCGACGCACGCCAAGAACAAAGTGTAATACGAGCGTGTGTGTTAGAGTGAGTCGGGGAATTCGACACCTAGTCTTGCGTAACCATCTTGATTGTTTTTCCTACATCTACCATGTGTGCACGTCAACTGAAGATAGTCGTGAAACAAGTCCAATGAAGATATGATGTGAAACTTCTAAAAAATTAGAGCAATTTGCAAGAAGCACTGACACTAACATTACGATGCAATACAACAAACAAGAAGTTGACCAAACATTTGTAACGCGCGTGAATTAACTTTACATTTGGAGCACGCGCAACCAATAATTTACGAATTAATGCTGAATATAGAAAGTGATGAACAACCATGAAGTACCCAGCGTCGTTCAGAAAACATTTTATCTATCGTAACAAAACTTGATATCAAACTTATGCTTGTTTAATTTATTTCGAAGTGTTTCACATGTCATTCTGGTAAAAATGGAATTTTGATCACCTTGATTCACACGACTGGCTGTCAGATTCCCCGACTTGTTAGGAAAAGCGTATGCGCTATATATAGTATACAGTTGTCGATAAAAAATTCTATAGCGGGATTAATAAGATCTAATCTTTTAAGAGGCATCAAATTCATAATAAAACCATGCGAACAAAATTAACATGTAAATTTGATCGTGTATAAATGTTGGCCCTGGTAATTGCAAAAATCAATGCTTTTATGAATTGGCATGTTATATATTCTTTCATTCGAAAAGCAAATTAACATTATATGTAAACTCTTTTTCATTTTCAAATAATTATACCATGAAGGAATCAAGGTTTACCTTGGTAACTCGATTTTCAGCAGTGCTAGTGTTCTGCTGCACGGTAACTGCGAAACATCGCGCTTTCAAACCTCAACATTCCTACGGAAGTCAAGAACCACCAAATGTGTCCAATGATAGCCAAAATAACAATGACATTGAGATTCAAATCGAATCTGTGAACGTTTTTGATCAATGGACATCACAGGATGGTTTTATTCTATTAGAAGACGACGAGACAGTAATTGGTGATGTCGATTGCATGGACGATGATGATGTATTTGAAATTCTAAATCCTGGAGAATACGTATGTAGCTCTTTGTATCAATTTGGACTTTCGAGCTCAACACCAACAACATTGTCGTTGTGGGAGAACGGTGTGCGCATCCTCACTGCTGATGTCGATAAGGAGAAGTATGGCCTCAATGCGTATCTTAGTATTGATAAAAAAGATGGTGTTCTCGAACTTGTAAATCACGATACCGATGAAGTCTACTGGTCCAGTGATGGTGATCACAAACGAAGAAGGAATACTAGAGCTAGGGCATTGAAAAAAGATGAAGATCTTCCTAAGTTATCGGTAGAAAATACTGGTCGTGTATTTACTGCCATGTCGGAGGAGCAAGTGGTCGTAGTGACTCCTTACTTATGTTATACCCAACTTCCTAGCCTTGGCGTACTTGAGATTGATGAATACCTTTGTACGCAGGTAAGCATATTACATGACCTCTATATTATCTTTATATTTGCACTATTCTCGATGCACAAAAATATGTTGGAACTCATTTATACGATCGATTATTAGGATGAAGTCTGGCTATTCGGCATGGATCCTACAGGAGATCTAGCCTTATTCAATGGAGGCGTCAAGGTGTGGTCCACGGGTACGAACAACATTGACTCTTCACTAGATCCCTTGTTGAACTATGCCTATATGCAATTAGATGGAAATTTTGTCGTGCGAAATCCAGAAACGAGCGGTATCCTTTGGGAATCGGGCACAGAAGGTAATTTTGAGGCAATCGTACAGCTGTTACCTGAATTTGGTAACGTTGTAATATTAAGTGAAGAGGGTGAACTCATCGCAACAATTGTTGAGGGTGGATCGTTTCCAAGTGCCCATCCTTCACCGGATCCAACTCCGAGTCCAACTTTGGCACCAACCTCAAGCCCGACCGATTCTCCAACCAAATCACCAACTCCAGCACCGACTCCTGCACCAACATCTTCCCCCACTGCTTCGCCCACAGCGGCTCCGAGCGTGCTACCGACTGGTTCTCCAACTGAATTTCCTACTGCTTCGCCCACATCCGGTCCGAGTGCAGCACCGACGAGTTCTCCAACCAAAGGTCCAACTTCATCTCCAACTCCAGCACCGTCCTCTGCCCCTACTGGTGTTCCAACGCCTAGTCCAAGTCAAGTACCGACGAAGTCTCCAACTAAAGGACCAACAGCATCACCAATCTCAAGTCCTAGTCTTTATCCCACAACAAGTCCTTCTATTAGTCCCTCTGACTATCCAAGTCTGGTACCGACAAGTGTACCGACACTCACACCAAGCATTAGTCCTTCGTTATCCCCGAGTTTAAGTCATATGCCATCATTAAGTAGCATGCCAAGCGGAGTACCGTACGCTCTACCCAGTGTGCAACCAACGAGTGTACCTACAGCCATGCCGAGTGGGATGCCATACGCCTCTCCTAGTATTTATCCAACGGATACACCCACAACTAAACCAAGTGCATCTCCTACATTCCTTCCGACCTCAAGTCCTATTATACACGATCCGAACTTTCCATATACATGTGTGGGTAAAGAGCTCGAGGCAAGAGAATCTCTTTCTGTAGGAGAATATATTTGCAATGATGACGAGAGTATTCGTATGGGATTGAACTTCGATGAAGACCTTGTCGTGATTATTGATGGTATGGAGGTTTGGTCTGCTGCCACGAAAGATTTTAAAGGAACCACTACGTTCGTATATGCATATCTAGATGATGACGGTACATTTGGTAAGTGCTGCTTTTTGTGAACTTCGCTTTTCTCTACTATGAAATTGAATAGCAAGCTCTCACCAAAGAGTTTCTCATCGCATTTGCTATTGGTAGCTGTATACGACGTTAATGATGAATTATGGTCATCCAACAGCGGTCAAGGTCACGGCGAAGACGTAGATCCCACACTCAAAATAATTACAAAGTACAACAAAATTGCCATTCACGATGATCACGGTGATTGCATTTGGTATATTACCCCGTTATCATGTACATACAAGCTCCGGTCAACGCGTCGCTTGTACAGAGATCAGTATATTTGTAGCAGCAATGATCGTTATCACTTTGGTTTGAATAATGAGTACTTGCCAGTGTTGATCGACACTACGATGAATGATGTCGTTTTATGGACGGCCAATCTAGTGACCGGGACGCTTCGTCGTTATCTCACAAGTGGCATGGTCGGGCCTGGGACATACCTCGAAATGAAGGAAGATGGAAATTTAAGTCTCATTAATCACGAAGGTGAAGTCCTATGGTCCATCGAATGTTTTAGTGACGAAGCCTTTATTGTTATAAGAGCCGACGGTCGACTTCAACTTCGTAGCAAGTATAACTGGACGATCAAGGTCTTAATTTCCTCGGATATGTTTCCCAGTGCGACACCAACCATTGCCGCCACAGTCGAACCGTCAATATCAGCAGCTCCAACTTTCATTCGATGCTACACTGAAATCACAACCGATGGCATTTTGTATCCGAGTGAGTTTGTATGCTCACCAGATGGAACAATTCGCTTTGGTTTAGATTTTCGGGGTGATTTGGCTCTTTTTGCGAACAATGAAAAAGTTTGGTCCTCTGGAACGGACGAACACTGCGATGTCACGTTCACATACGCGTCATTGTTGCCAAATGGAAGTTTAGAGGTTCGAGATTTACAAACGGAACTTTTCAGTAGCAATAGTGCTGTCAGCGGCCATGATCACGGTGATGCTGATTTAGATCTTCGTATGTACGTCACGGACGTAGGAAAAGTGTACATCGAGATCGTGGAAACGGATGAAGTTCTATGGACGCTTGTTTCTTACTGCCTATCTTCTCTGTTTCCTACGGAGCGTCTATATCGCGATCAGTATATTTGTTCCGTGGACGGAAGGTGGAAGTTCGGTATCGATGAGGATTACAAATTGACGATGTATGATGCGGTCGTAGACCTTTTGGTCTGGAAGGCATCGGACGTGGATTGTTGTAGTGGTCCAGGAACGTACTTAGAAATGAATGAAAATGGTAACTTAGAGCTTATCAACCAGGACGGTGATCTTCTTTGGGAAACAAAGACAGATGATGAAGATCATAGTTATCTTGCAGCATTGCTTATTTTGAATAGTGCCCACGTTGTAATAAATTCGCATCACGGCGATTTGCTTGAGACTGTCGTTGAACCCGAAGATCTTTATCAAGTGGAAGATGATGATTATGCTTATGATCCCGGATGTACCGATTTACCAGGATGGAAGGATAGCCATGGAGATGGATGTGATTGGTACGAAGGATATGTTCATGGAAGTGACGATTTAAAGTGTGATCTTTACGGAAATAACTTTCCAAATGATGATGATATTACTGCTCAACATGCTGTAAGTCCTTGTGAAACGTAAAGTTGATGTGATTTTTTTTCATGTAATATTATTTTTGACTGCTGAATAAAGTGTTGTGTATGCGGAGGCGGCGACGACCATCACGAGTGTGAAGATAAACCTAGTAATTGGAAAGATTGCGATGGTTATGGATGTGATTGGTATGAAAAATTAATCTTCGATGATGACAAGCACGCAGATTCATTTGATGGAGATGACACGTTATGTAGTGCATGGGGAGACTATTGTAAAGGTCCGTTTCTAAATACGTTACATAGATTGTCAACTTTCATTTGATTTCACTAACCTTGTAAAATATATTTACCATAATACTCTTTCAGGAACGGACGGAAAATATGCCTATGAGGCATGTTGCCAGTGTGGCGGCGGTGAAAAATAAAGAAATGAAAACAAGCATTATTCCAACAGATTTGAGTTGGAAGGAGGGGGAAACTACGCATTTTATTATTTGATTGTTTCAATATATTGTCTGTTTTATTTCATAGATATATAAATATATAGAAATTAATATCGACACTATCTTTTTTTTACTTTCGAGAAAAATAAAAGTTGTTTCCCGGCAGGGTAATCCGGGACAGGGTGAGCGGAAAAATTCGTCCCATCCCGGTACACGTATCCCTTTTTCCTAGGAAAGTCAGGAAATTACAAGTTTAAGCTTCTAAGTAAACATATGGAGCTTAGCATATCACTTTTCGCCTTCCATTGCTCATCAAAAGTAATTTTATACCTTATATTTATGATTTGCACAAAAAGATGTATCGTCTCACAGAAACGAAGCTATATTACCAAACTAAAGTAATCCGGGACAGGGTGAGCGGAAAAATTCGTCCCATCCCGGTACACGTATCCCTTTTTCCTATTTCCTAGGAAAGGCAGGAAATTACAAGTTTAAGCTTCTAAGTAAACATATGGAGCTTAGCATATCACTTTTCGCCTTCCAATGGTCATCAAACGTAATTTTATACTTTTAGATTTATGATTTGCACAAAAAGATGTAACATCTCACAGAAACGAAGCTATATTACCAAACTAAAACAGCCTAGGAAAGAAGATATTGACTTAAGTACGAAAAGTTGTATCTTTGTACTACTCGCGCCAACAAAGTGTCTGGATTTGAAATAAAACAGGATGCAAGCGTTGCATGACATTCCCTCACATCACACTCTCAAAAGGTAATTTTGCGCATCAGCATATCCTTGCTCTGCTCCTTTGCGAAACCAATACACAGCTGCTGAATGATTTTCATCGGCGCCCTATCCATAGTGATACATCAATCTAAGATTATATTGCGCATTAGCTTAGCCTTGTTCCGCTGCTCTGTGATACCATTCCACTGCGGTTAAATAATTTTTATCAACGCCTTGTCCTTTCTCATACATATATCCAAGATTTCTTTGCGCATGAGCATCGCCTTGCTCCGCTGCTTTGCGATACTACTCCACTCCTGTTGACTCATTTTTATTGATAACCTGTCCATTCGCATACATCCATCCAAGATTATATTGCGCATCAGCATGGCCTTGTTCCGCTGCTCTGCGATACCATTCCACTGATATTAAATCATTTATGTTGACGCCCCCGTCCATTGCGATACCTCACTCCAAGATAACATTGCATATCAGCATGACCTTGCTCTGCTGCTTTGCGATACTATTCCACTGCCATTCGCTCAATATCTAAATCCACTGCCTTCCGATAAAATGCATTGACTCTAATTTCATTCTTTTCAACTCGACTCGATTTATAACACGGAATCTCAGGATCCACAAAGTAAGCTTTCCAAACATTCATTGTAGCATCAGATTTAGAGTTTGGAGCGTCAATAATCATTTCATACGCCTTCTCCGTGTCAATTTTCTTTATATTCATTCCATAAAGATATTCATCTAGCTCAATAATTTGTATTTCATAAACATATTTATCAATTTTGTGATAGAGATCATTCATTCCTTCCCTTGTCGCTGCAGAAGTGGAATTACCGTTCTTTGTTGAATCTTCATTCTGAAAGAAAATACCAATTTGACAATATGTGAAATATAAGAAATATTTTACATTTTCAAAATGGCACGGGTTTTCAAAGTTCGCATACACAGCGTATCAACGACTACACGAAATACCTGGAACGTACCTTGGGCTTTTCTAGAGCTTGTTTGGATCGTAATTTACTTCTTCTTGTTACAGGCATAATGTATTTGGTAGTGCAGGAGAGTCGACCGTGGTTGTGAATTGTGAACAAAAAGTAGCGGCGGCAGCGGGATTTGTGCAAACTTCGAACTAATAACCTCTTAGGCTTGAGTCCCGTCCCGAAGGCATCCGGGACCGGGACATCCCGGCGGGAATGAGATACCGGATCACGGTGTCTACGTAGAAATTGTACGTGTCTAAACGAACTCATAAACAGGCAGGGGTGGGCATTTGAGGCATTTTTCACTATTTGAGGCAAATCTGCCTCATTCACATGTCACTATTTTGCCTCAAATAAGGACAAATGAAATGTGGTTCTCATTTATTTTTAACGATTTTACTAGTTTTATGATTGATTTTGATGTAAAAATGCTGACAAAAATTAGTAATAAGTGTTGAATATACATATAAGTTAGGAAGTAAATTTTGTAAATTTACAAACAAGTAAATAGATAGAAATTACGGACTATCGAAAATTGATTTATTAATAGAAATTGATAAATTAATTTTGATCTTCAATTAATCATAAATAAGTGCAAATGATAGAATCGATGAGTTTTTTTGGTCGGCGTGGTCTTCGCCGGAGTACCGGTATTTCATTATCGTGACTGTGCATTGATTTCACATTGCTACTGCTTTACATTAATACGTATGAACACTACGTTTTCCTAGCCAATGTCTTCTTCGAAACCTCAAAACTATCACAATTATTGTATTTCCATTAATTATACATGTAAACATTAGGCTTGGAATCCAATTTGTGATCGCTATCCCTTGCTTTACACTTTCTTTGGTGGGTTGGCGACAGTATTTCTAGGTACAAGCACCGTGTAAATAGATTTTTCCATTGTTTTTGAAAAGGATGACTATCGACAGTCATTGACGAACTTTTCACTAGAAGGGATCCTTCAGTGCAAACAATTCAACCTTCAAGAGGAAATATAGGCTTTATTAAACCATTTATTCAAACAAATCAACTTTCTAGAGGAAATACGGACGTACAGGCGTTATACCACCATTAGTAACAATCAATGCCTCAAATATGCCTCAACATGTTTTTCTATTTTGCCTCAAATGCCCACCCCTGGGCACAGGACAAAGCTAAAGAGGCAAACACACACACACACACACACACACACACACACACACAAACACACACACACACATACACACACACACACACACACACACACACACACACACACACACACACACACACAC
>Ga0115008_10004460_pt1 | contig 11625 bp, 7 predicted proteins | sample FraStrMetagenome_FD_87164 | JGI IMG/M metagenome (GOLD analysis project Ga0115008, IMG submission 87164) | Marine eukaryotic phytoplankton communities from Arctic Ocean - Fram Strait ARC3M Metagenome | ecosystem: Environmental > Aquatic > Marine > Oceanic | place: Fram Strait | collected 2012-06-18
TACCGTCACGCGAGGACTCGCCCGAGTCGCGATGCACGACAGTCCCGGCGCCGCTGCTCTGACGCGGGCTCGGTGCGATGACCACCGTGCCGGCGTCCGAAACCCGGGGCGACGTCGCGGGGCTGAAAGTTTCCTGACCGTTTTTCCTCGACGTCTCAGACTGCGTCTCGACTCGGCTCGTCTTCTCCTTCGCGTCTCCTTGGTCGACGTCCTCGAGCGAGACGAACACCTCCGGCGAGGGCATCGGCGGGTGCTTCACCTGCGTCCCCGCGGGTGACTGCGGCGGGGACATGCTGTCCAGCGCAGCCTCCGCCGCGGCCATCGCCGCCGCCGCCACCGCCGGGTCGAAGCGAATGGTGGCGCTCGAGTTTTTCCGCCTGTGCCCGGGCTTCGAGCCTGTGTGTTCGGTGCCCCCACCACCCGCGGGGGGCGGCACTGTGGTGTCCTTGACGATGACCGAGCCGGTGTCCGTGCTCATCGTGCTCCCCTGGTCCGTCCGTGCCGTCGAATCTTCCTTCGTGGGAGCCGCCGGTTGTTTCGGATCCGCCGGCTTTCGTTTGGGTTCGTCCTTCCTTTGTTCCTCCTTCCGTCGTGTCTCCTCGTCTGTCTCCCGCGCCGCCCACTGCTTCGCCTGGGTGATCATCGGCACAAGACTCGCGCCGCTTCCCGCGGAGGACTGCAGGAACCTGTGCGGCAGGAGCTCCGTGGCGGTCGGTCGTCTCGAAGTCTCCTTGCGAAGGCATTGATTGATAAAGTCGTGAAAAGCGGCGGACCACGCCTCGTTGTTCCCCTCGAACTCACGCCTCGCCTCGTGACTCGCCAGCCGCGGGGATGGCTCCCTTGTGATCATGAAGATGACGCGCATGGGGTGGACGTCGTGCCTGGGCGGTTGGATTTCCGCCATCTCGATCGCGGAGATGCCCAGCGCCCACACGTCCACTTTTCCGTCGTAGCGGGATTCTTGAATCACCTCCGGGGCCATCCAATGCGGGGTGCCGATGAAGGTGTTGCGCTTGCTCATGGTCCGCGTGAGCTGCGCGGCGACGCCGAAGTCGGCGAGCTTGACCCCGCCGCTCTCCGTGAGTAAGATGTTGCTGCACTTGATGTCCCTGTGCACCTTGAAGATGGAGTGGAGGTAGACGAGGCCTTTGAGCGTCTCGCCGCAGAGGTACGCGATCTGCGCTTCCTGTAGCGGGCGGTTGGACGCGCTGAGGATGTCGCGGACGCTCCCGCCGCCGCAGTGCTCCATGACGATCCAGAGGTACTCGTTGCCCATGAAACTGCCAAAGTACCGCACCACGTTCGGGTGGACGCACTCCTGCAGCACCGCAATCTCCCGTCGGATGTCCTCCAGCCCCTCCTCGTCCTCCCCGGAGAGCGGGATGACCTTGACGGCGACGATCGTGCCGCTGGGTCGGTGCCGCGCCTTGTACACGGCGCCGTAGCTCCCCTTGCCGAGCTGCTCCAGCAGCTCGAACAGGTCCTCGGGGCGCCCCGCCGGCTCCATGGTCCCCTCGACCCCAGCCAATGTGCCCTTTTCAGAAGACGGGCGGTCCGATAAATACTTGTAATAAACCCGCTAACAACGCGACGCCCCAGTTCCGAGCGCGTCGGGGAAGGCTGGGAAACATGGCGTCGTCCGCGACGATGTTGGCTCCAATACTGGCTCCACCGATCGTCCCGCGATGTCCGGATCGAATCTCGCGTCGTCCGCATCGGCCGGGCACCCGCGTCGGTTTCTCCGTCAAGGGAGAACCCGACACACCCTCGCGCGAAGAAATCGCGTGGCGATGCCCGCTCGGGCTGCCCACCAAGGCGTGGTCGCTGCGGTTCCACGTCCTCGCGGACATGGTCGCCGCCGATCCGACGGAAGACGCCTCGGCATCATCGTCATCGAGCCCGGTCGTCGCGGACCTGGGATGCGGCCACGGCATGCTCGCGCTGGGTCTCGCCGCCTCCGGAAGGGTAACGAAAGCAATCGCCGTCGACGTCTCCCCGGACGAGGTCGAGGTCGCGAACGCGAAGGCGGCGCAGGCGAGCGAGACCATCGTTCAGGCGAGCGCATCGGGCGACGGGATCAAGTTGCCGTGCGTCTCGCCGCTGCCCATCGACGTGCGGCTCGGCGACGGCGCGGAGGCGTTGGTCGCCGGGGATGGGGTGGACGTCGTGTGCGTCGCGGGCGTGGGCGGACGGACCATGGTCAAGATGCTCAAAGCCGCCGGGCTGCACGAACGATTGAGACACGCACGGAACCGCGACGACGACGACGACGACGACGCGTGCGCGAGCGTGACGAGGCTGGTGCTGAACCCGCCCGCGACGGACATCCCCGAAGTCCGCAAATGGCTCATGGAAACCGACGCTTGGACCGTTTGCGACGAGAGGCTCCAAGTGGAGAACGGACAGATGCACGCCGTGCTCGCGGCGACCCGACGGCGCGCCGCTTCGGATCACACGCCGAGTGTTGAGGTGCCGGTTCATGTCGATAAAGAGCCGCCGGACGACACCACGTGGGGCGGGTCCGGAAGCTGGTCCGGCGGCGGCGGCGACTTCCAGAAGGTGGCGGACGTCCACGTGGGCCCCGTCCTCCGGGTCGCTAAACCCAAGATCCTCGGTCTGTTCCTCCGTAACCGCGTGGAGTACTTCGAGGCACGACGCCGCGGGGCGCTGGAGACGCTGAGACGGGCGCGGACGGAGGAGGCGAGGTCGCCGGCGGTGGAGTGTTCGCTGGCGCTGAGCTCTGAGGACGAGGACGCGGTTAGTTTTTTGTTGGAGGTTCGGGCTCGGAGGGTCGCGGCGGAGGCGGAGGTGGAGCGGCTGTCGAAGATCGTCGGTGTGATGTCGACGGTGCTCGGGGAGGTGAACATGAAGGCGTTGGACGAAGCCGGGTTCGGCGGGACCTTGGACTTACCCCAGGCGAGGTAGTCGCCGAGGCGGTGAAAATGAATCCTAAAATTTATTTATTCGTCATCCGCGACGTCCACTAAGAGTTCCCTCGATAATATCTCCGCCTTGGCGTGTATCCTGAGCGACTCCGCCGTGAGTTGCTCCATCTTGGTGCTCGACACCTTCATGTCCGTCGCGAAGGCGTTCGTGAGCATCTGTTTCCGTTTCGCCGGGTCCGCCAGCATCTGCGCCATGAATCCCCCGTCGTACGCGAACGAGTACGTCATCAACAGCTCCGTCCCGGCTTTAACCTCCTTACTCGTCGCGATGGCGACCATGCCGCTGGGAAACGGCACGGCGTGGCAGTTCGTGCCGTTCGTGGTCTTCACGAGGTATCGTTGGGCGGCGTCGATGTCGTCCGATGCCGTCGGGGGAATCGCGGCGTCGTTGACGAGGTGCCCGAGGAATCCGGGTTGGATCGGTGCGTTCGGATCAGCCTCGATGCGTAGCGCGGCGGATGCCCACTGAGGGTTGCCGTTGAACATGGCGTAGTCGGGTTTGGGTTCGGCGTACGTCTCGGGTCGCCACACCGACGCCGGGGACGTCTCGTCTTCCCGGTCGGCCCGAAGCGACAGCTCGTTCGTGGCGGGGTAGAGCGTGACGAGCTCGTGAGGTTTTAGGTCCCTGGCGGCGAAGACGCCGCGGCCGTCGCACACCGTGCTCGGGCCTTCCTTGACGGCATCGGCGTCGACGTGGAGATACGGGAGGAAATCGGGGATCTCCCGGAGTGCCGTGAGGTGCCTCGCCACCGCCGCGACCAAGCGCGCCTGATCCCCGTCGTACAGCCGCATCTGTCCGATCCCGCCCGAGGCGAACATGCGCTCGGCGACGTTGCGGCCCTTGGGCATGAGCTGATTCGGGCCGGGCTTCGGGGGCTTGGGGCGGCGTGTGGGCGGCGAGCTGGTCTTAACGGGGGGAGGGGGCTTCTCCATGGCGCACATCGGGCCCGCGCGCCGAGGCGCGCAACGCTGCATCGCGAACGACGCCATCAATTATGACGAAGGATACCGGGATAAGGGTGCCTTTTACTTTACAACATCGAGGCGCCGGGACCGAGAGGTGCGAGTGGGTAATAGAGTTTGTATCTTTGTTTCAAGATGTGTACAACTAGGTGTTTTTAATGGCTCCTAAGTCGCGCCCACGACGCCGCGACGGACGGTACCGGTACGTACTTGTACGGTCCTTCCATCCGCGCCGACGCCGACGCGCTCTCTTCTTTATTCTTTTTGGCAACTCGAGACTCACCTCACCGCCAAAACCTCACCGCTCCCTCTTCTCTCCAACCGAATACACTCACGCGGGCATGTAGGTGGAGGTATCGATCTGCTCGGGCAGCTCCTTGATCTCCACCTCGAACCTCGCGTGCACGGCGTCGAGCACCGCGGTGTCCTCGTCGGAGGAGAGGAAGGTGATCGCCAAACCCTTGGTGCCGAAGCGACCGGCGCGGCCCACGCGGTGCAGGTAGGTATCCGCCCCGTCGGGCATGTCGTAGTTGACGACGATGTTGACGCGCTCGATGTCGATGCCACGCGCGACGAGGTCGGTGGCGACGAGGATGCGCTTGTTGCCCTCCTTGAAGGACTTGTACCGGGCGAGTCGCTCCTCCTGGCTCATGCCGCGGTGGATGGCGATGGATGGGAAGTTGCACTCGGTGAGGAGCTTGTCGAGGTAGGTGCACCGCTGGACAGACTTGGTGAAGATGACCACCTGGTTGAACATGAGCGCGTCGAGGAGGTCGTTGAGCTTGCGGTTCTTCTCAGCCTCGGTGAGCTTGATGTAGTGCTGGACGAGGCCGTGGAGGGTGAGCTTGGTCTCGTCGTCGACGTAAATCTCCATCGGGTCGTTCATAAACTTTTTGCACACGGGGCGAATCTCTTTGGACAGCGTGGCGGAGAACATCATGACCTGCTTGTCGTGCGGGGTCATCTTGAAGATCTCCTGGACGTCGGAGCGCATGTCGAGCTGCTCGAGCATCTTATCGCACTCGTCCAGGATGAAGTGGCCGCACTGCTTGAGGGAGATGTCGCCGTCCTTCGCGAGCGCCTTGCATCGACCGGGGGTGGCGACGATGATGGATGGGGGTTTCTCCTTGAGCTCCGCCTTCTGTTGCTTGATGTTGACGCCGCCGAAGATGACGGAGACGTTCACGGACGGGAGGTACGCGCTGAAACGCTCGAACTCGTGCTTGATCTGGTACGCGAGCTCGCGCGTGTGGCAGAGGATCAGCGCGCCGACCTCCCCGGGCACGGGCTCGAGCTGCTGGAGCACCGCGAGGACGAACACCGCGGTCTTGCCCATGCCCGACTTGGCCTGGCAGATGACGTCCATGCCGAGGATCGCCTGGGGGATGCACTCGTGCTGAACTGTTGATCGCATCACGGGAGGGGGGGTGGGTGTGGGTCAGGCGGGGGATCGGATCGGGCGGCGAAGGCATCGCGTCGCGGCGAGATCTTGGCGCCAAAAGCGCCGGGCGCAATTGGCGCAATTAATTAATTTCCAGCGCCGATCGCGAGCGCTCGATCGGAGCGCGCGTGAGCTCGGGAGCGCGATTGGGCAGGCGGTGCGGTGGACTTACCCTCGGAAGGGTGCTCGAAACCGCAGTCGACGATGGATCGGAGAAGCTCGGGCTTCAAAAGGAAGTCGCGGAAGCCGGTTGAGTGGATCCCGACGTATCCCTTCTTCACAGCCTCGCCGGACTTGGCGCCCGCGCCCTCCTCGGCGGCGACCTCCTCCTCCTCGTAGTCGAGGAGCTCCTCGTCCTCTTCGACGGGCTTGTCGTCGGCCATCTTGGTTAACGGTTTTGTGTGTGTGGTGTGGTGACGAGGGCGACGTCTGCTGTGCAGGCGCGCTTGGTTGTGCCGGCCGACTTGGACTTCGATCGTGGATCGTCCAGTTGGGTTTCTCTCTCAGTCGGCGGTTCGGGAGTTTCTCGGACAGGTGGCCATTTTCTGGCAAAAACGTACGGTAGTCAGTCAGGCGTATTTCCTGTTGGAGAGTGTAATTTATGTACTTTTTTAACTGTTTGCATGTCATATAAATTCGCAATTACCGAAAATGCCCCCACATGCCGAGCGTTTTTGGCAATTAAATCTCGGTCAACCCGACAACGACCCAGAAGGAAGGGCGCCGAGCCGCGGCGACCGGGGCACGCGGTCCCTCGTCAGGTCGTTCCGCCCCTTCACGTCCTAAGCTCACGAGTTCATATCCGGCACGAACGACGCCCGGCCGCCCGGTTAGTGGGGGGATTCAGCGTCGACGTCGGACCTGGGGTGAGCCAACGGCAAAAATGACGACCGAGCCGAAGAGGCGCGCGCTCAAGTGGATCGGCACGCGGCTGTCGGATCACAGGGCGGAGCTCGTGGAGGTGAGGGACGAGGTGGACTCGATGCGCCGCGCGATGGACGAGAGGATCGCCACCGCGGGCAAGGCGCTCACCCGCCTCGCCGCGGAACGGGGCGACCTCCAGCGCGAGCGAGATCTGCTCAGGCAGTCCCTCGCCGAGAAGTCACGCGTCGCCGCGCGCCTCCGCTCGGAGCTCGAGCAGTCGAGGGCGACGAACGAGGAGCTCATCGCGGCCGCGACGCTCCCGGCCGCGGCGCAAACCAGCGCGCAGGTCGTCGACGATCCAACCTCCCCGCCGGAGAAGTCCGGCTTTCGCCACAACCTCGCCATGGCCGGCGAGCTGCGCGAGACGCGAGCGGAACTCGCGGCTTTGAGAATCAAACTGGAGGACGCCGAGGAGGACGCCGCGCGGTCATCGTCGCGCGCCGCGCTCGGATCGTTACCCGCGCAGGCGGAGACCCGCGCGCTACGAGGCGAGCTGGACGCGACGCGCGCTGAGCTCGTCGCGATCAAGGATGCATTCGCCGAAGCCGAGCGAAGTTGGACCGAACGATCGGCGCATCTCGCCGAGTCGAGCCGCGAGGAGATTCGCGAGCTGAGGCGTTCGCACGAGCGCGCGTTGGCGGGCGCGATGACAGCCACGAACGAACGTGACGTGCTCACGGCGGCGCACGCGGAGGAGACCGCGGCGCTTCGACGCGATGCGGCTTTAGCGGCGGGTGAGTTTGAGTCGGCGATGTCCGCGGCGACGTCGCGGGAGACGGCGGCGACGGAGGGGAGGCGGGAGGCGCTCGCGCGGCTCGCGGAGGCGAACGTCGCGCGCGACGACGCGTTGGATGACGCGCGCGTGTTGCGCGGTAGGGTGGTGGCGTTGGAGACGGAGTTGGAGACGCGCGATGCGGAGCGCGAGTCGGATCGGGCGGAGACGCATCGGCTGAGAGATGAATTACGATCGGCTCGAGAGACGCAGATCTTACCGGATCTCGCCGCGCTCGACGAGATGGAGTCGCGGCTCACGTCGCTGGCGACGCGGCTGCGGGAGCGGGAGCGGGAGGTGCGACACCTGACGGCGACGGTGGAGGGGCAGGTGTGCGAGCGTAGGTCGCTCGTCGAGGAGCTTCGAGCGGCGAAGGAAAACGCGGCGGTGAACGAGAGACGGTTTGAAAAAGAGCGGGAGCGGCTGCTGCGGTCGCGTGGGCGGCCGTCCGGGTCGCAAAACGCGGCTCCGAACGGGAAGGACAGGCCGATGACCAAGTCCATGTCCCGCGCGTTCAAGGGACATGGACTGAGGTATTAGACGTAGTGTACCCGCGACGGCGGCGTTTCGAGTGCAAGTAATAAATTTGCCAAGTGGATTTTTGAGTTTTCCCAGATTCGAGCGTCATCCCTGAAGCGTCGCGCTCACCACAGTGCCCGCGCGCATTCAGCATGTCGCCCGCGGATGATCCGGACGCGCTCGCGGATGCGCTCGCGGATAAGCTCGATGTCGCCGACGACGCGCCAGACGATGCCGTCGAGGCGGTCACCATCGAAGATGAGCCCGAGGATGACGCCGAACGAGAGGCGCTGATTGCTTTTCGCGAACGTTTGACCGAGGAGGGCATCGCCGTTCCGCGCACGATGTCCGCGAACGGCGGTGAACCCGGCGTGTGCCTCCGGTTCCTCCGCGCGCGCAAGCTCAAGGTGGACAAGGCGCTCAAGATGCTGAAGGACTGCCTGGCGTGGCGAACGGAACACGACGTCGATGCCGTCTTAAACGAACCGCTAGATCTCGACGAGTTCAGGGCCAACGCGAAGATGTACCCGGCATCTTACCACGGCCGCGACACCCTGGGAAGGCCGGTGTACATCGAGCGCACGGGCAGCGCCAAATTCGCGGACCTGGTCAAGAAGCTCGGGCACGACGGCTTCGTCCGCATGCACCTACGCGCCATGGAGTACCAATCACGAGTCTTACTTCCCAGCGCTTCGCGCGAAGCGAACAAGCTCGTGTCCAAGATGTGCAACGTCATCGACGTCGGCGAGCTGTCTCTGTACGACACCGTGTCGCACAGCGAGGTGCTCGCGGTGCTGCGGAAGATCGCGCAGATCGACCAGGACTATTACCCGGAGAACCTGGGAGTCACCTTGGTGGTGGACGCGCCTTGGAGTTTCACCACGGCTTGGAGCGTGGTGAAAGTGTTCCTGGATACCAAGACGGCGGCTAAGTTCAAGGTGCTCGGCGGCGGTCGGGCTGGGGTGGAGAAGCTGACGAAGATCATGGGCGAAGGACGGGTTCCCGCGTTCCTGGGCGGGACGTGTAGGTGCGACGGGGGATGCGTGTGCTGCGATCCGATAGTCGGAGAGACGGTCGGCGTGCTGACCAAGGAGCAGCTCGAGTACGGCTGTTTTCACACCGAAACGAAAGGCGGTGCGCCACCGGTGACGACGGGTGACTCCTCCTCGATAGTTTAGCGTTTAGGATGTAGTATTCAAGAGTTGGATACGAACGCGGCGTGGGGTAGATGGGGGCGCCGTCGCCAAAAATGTGAAGGTCAAAATTCGGAATACAAGTACTTGTATTTTTTTATTAGAAGTGATGAGCATCGTCAGGAATCGTGCGTGCGCATAAGCCAGCGCGCCGAGGCGAGGGGTTCGTCGCCGGGTCCGAGACCGTCCCGGGGTCCTGTGCGGAACCGTGATGCAGAGCTCCTTCCAGCGCCGCGGACGTCGTTTCCAGAAGAAGCAGGCCGCGGCGGACGCGGGCGTCGTCGGTGCCTCCGCCGCCAATGTCGACGCATCGCTCCCCGGGCCGTCGTCATCGTCATCGTCATCGTCGTTGGATGCAGTCGCCCCGCGCGTGGACGTCGCCGCGCCCGTCGCCGGCACGCGTCCGGGCCTCCACGGGCAGACGCTCGTCAGCACGGGCCTGGCGGACCTCGACAACCTGCTCGGCGGCGGTCTACCGCTCGGCACCGTCATGATGCTCGGCACCGACGGCGACCCATCCTCCGTCGCGGGGAACGCGTGCACCCTCCTGCGATACTTCGTCGCGGAGGGATGCGCCAGCGGGCACGTCGGGATGTGGATACACCCCGAGGCGGGCGGCGCGAGGAGCATCGCGCGCTCGCTCCCGCGCGTCGTCGTCGACAAGTCCCATCACGACGACGACGAAACAGAAACGCAAAAACCAAACGAGCCAAACGGAGACGCCGACGACGGCCTTCGCATCGCGTGGCAGTACAGGCGGTACCTGCGGCAGGGCAAGGCGCTCGACGACGGCAGGGTGGGCGGCCAAAGGGACGGCCTGGGCGCGGGGGTGTCCACATCCGGCGGAGCGAACTCGTCGTCGAGGGTGGACCCGAACAAGAGACGGAAAAACGACGGCGGGGTGATACGACTTCCAACGATTTGCCACGGGTTCGACCTCACGCGCGAGGCGGACCCGGCGGCGGTGGACGCCGCGGACCTCACGTGCGTGGCGTTCAGGCACCCGCCGTCGCTGGCGGTCTTGGGGGACGGGCGCATCGACGGCCTGGAGGGTGATTACTCGAGAGCTTACAAAAAAATCCGAGCCTTCGTGGAGGACGTGAACGGTCGAGGCGGCGAAGCGGTGGGCCGCCTCGCGATCCACCCCGGGACGAAGATCGACGAAGACACGTGTCGCGCCACGTGTAGGTTCCTCCGCGCGCTGCGCGGGCTCCTCCGGGGCACCCGCGTGTGCGCGGTTTGCGTCCTGGCGTCCTCGGCGAAGTCGCGAAGTCACGGCGCCGCGCTTCGGCATAATTTCGACGCCTGCGTCGACGTGGAGTCACTGCCGCAGGCGCCGTGCGCGATGGAGCAGATGCTGCCGGATCCGTTGCTGTGCGTTGGGCTGGTGCACGCGAGGCGGATCGCGTTTCCCGGGGTTGTCGGCGCGTCGCCGTTGATGCGAATGGATCCAACGTACGCGTTGCAGCTGCGGCGGCGGCGCATGGCCATCGCGCCGCTGCAACTCTCGCCGGAGGATGCCACGTCGACGCGGCCGGGCGGCGTGAGCAGGAGTAACCTCACGGCGCGGGGCGACGACGGTGGGAACCAAGGAGCGGCGGTGAAGAAGTCGGCGTCCGGGGGGCTCTGCGGCGGCGGACCTTCCGGAGATCCGAGGAACGACCCGCTAGATTTCTAAAAGTCGGGCACTCTAGATACTCGTACTCGACGCGTTCTCTGGATATAAAATAGCTAATAAGACGTAACTAACCACAAACACGACCTACCCCGTCGCCTTCGCCACCTGCTTCGCGAGCGTGCTCATCGCCACCTCCAGTTTCGTCCACTCCTTGTCCATGAGACTCCAATCGATCCCGTCGTTGGACAAAGAGTGCCCTTCGCCGACGCTCCCGAGTCCCCACAGCAACCCGCCCCACTTCACCCCCGCGAACCCCATCGACGTCTTCACGATCAGCGCCGATATGTACGCCACCGCGACGTAGATCGCGGCGGTGCTGTACGGCACGCGGTCGGTGAGCTGCGGCATGGTCACGTTGAACACCGTGAACCCTCCGCTCTTCACGCGGCTCCGCATGCGACCGCCGACGGAATTGGGAACGAAAGGAACGTCGTCGCTGTCAGTCTCCGAGTCGTAGTCATCCGCGGGGTCACTCATCCCAAGGGTGCTCGCGTCGCCGCGCGTGTCGTAGTGCGTGGATTTAGTTCCCCCGGACGGGCTCGCGTCACGAGCCGCCGCGCCGAGCGGGTCGTCGACTTCGTCCAGAGTTTTTCGCCTGAGCCACGTGTGCGCGGTGCCCGGCGCCTGTGCTTCGCCACCCTCCGGCATCCCCGGCGTCCGCGCGTTGGCGAAGGATACCCTGTGCTGTTTGAGCGCCGTGTTTGGCACCGGCTCGGTCTCCTCGTCGTCGCTGTCGTTCATCCATTCGTACCCGGGCGGGTGTTTGGCGATCTTAGGCGAGAGGATGCCGCCTCCGTGCGAGGATGCCGCCTTTGACTGGCCTCCCCGCCTGGCCGTGACGTTGACGTTGGTTTGCGCTGGGGGACCGACGCTGACGTCGTCGCGCGCGGTGCCGAAGCTGACGCGCTTGTTCGTGGTTCCGCCGGATCCCCTGGGCGGCTTGCGCACGGTCGCCGGGAGGTCCTCCTCCTCGCTCTCGATGTCAACTTCCTCTTCATCGTCCTCTTCATCCTCCTCGTCTTCGTCGGGGATGAGGTCGAGGAGGTACTTCCTCGCTGCTGCCGTGAGCGTGTACTGCGTCCCGTTCTTACCCCCGTCCTCGATGTACCGCACCGTCGCCCACTCCGTCGCGGTCACCACCCCGCCGTCCTGGACATCCTCGTAGATTGACTTGGCGACGGGCAAGGAGA
>Ga0115008_10004461_pt1 | contig 11624 bp, 12 predicted proteins | sample FraStrMetagenome_FD_87164 | JGI IMG/M metagenome (GOLD analysis project Ga0115008, IMG submission 87164) | Marine eukaryotic phytoplankton communities from Arctic Ocean - Fram Strait ARC3M Metagenome | ecosystem: Environmental > Aquatic > Marine > Oceanic | place: Fram Strait | collected...
AAACTTTGTGTTTGCCTCTACGGAAGGAGACATCGCACTTTGGATTCAAGGGCTATTTCCTAATAAATGGGAAGGGCAAGGTAAATTTTTAATGGATGGCTCAAACCCTGAACATGATTGGCAAAGCTTTATTCCCAAAGCATTTAATGCACATACTAAAAATCCAGAACGTGGTTTTGTGAGTTCTGCAAATCAACATCCTGTGGATGAACAGTATCCATTTTATGTCTTTAATGATGGTTATGAAACCTATAGAAATCGAGTAATCAATGATTATTTTAATTCTAAAGATAAATTTTCGGTAGATGACTTTAAAAATCTTCACAATAATAACTACAATTTAAAAGCTGCAGAGTTATTACCGTATATGTTTGAAACTATGGATGTGAGTTCGTTGACTTCCGAAGAAAAAGAGATTTACAACCAAATCAAATCATGGGATTTTAATAATGATATCGAAAAGTTAGGTCCAAGTATATGGTCAAAATGGTATACAAAACTTTACAATTTAACTTGGGATGAATTTGATGTGGAAGACGAGGCGTTCACCTCACCGTATAATTATCAAACTATTTACTTGATGACTACTAATCCTAAGAATGAGTTTATGGATATTGTTGAAACGCCTAAAAAAGAAACTGCTCAAGATTTATTTCTATTAGCCTTTAAAGAAGCTGTAACAGATTTAATAACATGGAAAGCCGAAAATGGCGACTACAATTGGCAAGCTTTCAAAGGAACACGTGTTGGTCACTTGCTTAGAGAATTACCTGCTTTTTCACGATTTAATCTACCTATTGGTGGTGATCGTAGCATTGTAAATGCAACCTCTGCTACACATGGTCCTTCATGGCGAATGATTGTAGAAATGAGTACACCACCAAAAGCTTATGGGATTTATCCTGGTGGACAATCTGGTAATCCAGGAAGTACCTATTACGATAATTTTATAGATGATTGGGCTATTGGTAAGTATCATGAATTAAACTTTATGCAAAATGCAACTGTAACAGATCAAATTATGGCAACACAAACTTTAAATCCTACAAACTAATATGAAGACTAACATTTTAAACTTCGTCATCACCATTGTACTTGCAGTTCTCCTTTCTCAGTTTATGCCTTGGTGGTCTGTTATGGTTGCAGGATTTGTATCTGCACTTTTTTTTAGTCTGAAAAAGGCTGCAGTATTTTTTGTGCCTTTTCTAGCCATATTTTGCTTTTGGGTTATCTATGCGTTTTGGATAAGTAGTGCCAATGATTTTACCTTAGCTAAAAAGATAGCTGTACTCCTACCTCTTGGAGGGAATCCTTATGTATTGATTTTGATGACAGGATTAATTGGCGGATTGGCAACTGGAGTTGCTGCTGTTTTTGGGAAGCAATTGGGTGGATTAGTTAGGAAGTAATTGAAATTTAGGTTTCTATGTTACGTTAATCATTTATAAAATTCAAGATTTACTATCTTAGCGTTATAATGTGGATATAGACAATTGTCTATATTCAGTTGTTGCCAGTAATATGAGAAAAACCAAGAACATAGCATTTTCACTAATATTGTTATTTACTTCAATGACAGTTGCTGCTCATCAAGATTTTTGGGTCGTGACTGAATCTGGTAATGTTAAAACTCGAATAAAAACAGGTTACCAATATGAAGAAATTAAAAAGGTTCTACTAATTGGAGAATTGGCGGAATTATTAGCTAAAAAACTAAATTACAACGAACCAATACTTTTAGACTTTAATCATTACTATGTTGGAACCGCTGAACCAATTTACTTTTTAAGTTTTGACAATGGAACTATTAAATATAACTACGATGGAGCACGAAAAGGTCAACCTCTTTTAAGTGGAAAAGGAATTGTTGTCCGTCAAGTTAGTAGCGAATTTGACATCGTCAATACTCTTAAAATGCTTGAATATTCAATAAATAATTGGAAAACTATAAAAAAAGAACAGAAAAGAATTGAGTATAACGAAAACTACTGCAATTGGATAATTAATTCGATTGACACAAATAAATCAATTGACATTCTTGACAGCAAAGAAACTGAAATAATTAGAGAAATAAGAAACACAAAAATATACAGACCTGAAAAAGATTTTAAATCTGGAATCACATACTATTGGCAGAATGATAAATACAACATCGTTTTCAAAAATAAAAACAAGGAAGAGTTTGTGGCATCACTTAACAGTATTTATGATATTCAGCAAAAGTGGAATACCATTTTCATTTTTGAAACACCTGCTGACTTTTCAGTTTTTGACACCTATAAAAAGAAAATCGTTTCCAAAAAATGGACAATTAAGAACGCGGAAAGGAATTATCGACCATATGACATCAATCACATTGGAGGTGATAAATTTTCAATTAGTTTTAGTCATTATTCGAAAGAACCTGGAATTCAACCAAAGAATCAGATTTTCATTTATGCGAAATATGAAGACAAGATAATTCAAGATTTGAACGAAATAATGAAAGAATAAATACTACTGGCAACGTTCAGTATAAGAAACGTAAGGCAGGTGATAAGTACTTTCGTTTCGGTTTATTACTTAGCTAAATATAAATATTTTGCTTTTATCTTTTGTTCTAAAAATGCCAAATTTTATGTTTAGCGGACTTTGTTATTATTCACAGACCTTCCGGTCTAGCACAAACGCCCTATGTTTTTTATACATTGTTAGCTGTAGTCTTTTCCCGTATTTATTCGTTTCTTTTTAGTTGTGTAAAATCTTTTAATTCTTTTCCGTCATAACGATATAAACTTCCGTATCTACCTCCAACCCAAACATTTTTCGCTTTGTCCTCTGTTATAAATCGTATTTCAACAAGTTTTTGTTCTTTATCAAAAGGAACAGAAGTGAATTTTTTTCCGTCAAACCAAGAAACGGTATGCTCTCTAAAACTACCTATCCATAGTTTACCTTCTTTACCTAGATAGAAACACGATATATTCTGCCAATCTTTTTCCTTAAATGAACTAAATGAACCATCCTTATATGAAATCAAACCGTTGTCTAAAGTTCCGAACCAAAGATTTCCATCAGAGTCTTTGAAACTTGAAAAAATCATATCATCAGAAAGTCCATCTTCTTGTGTGAAATGAGGTGAATGACTTGCCATTAAAACGGTATGCTCCGTTTGTATTTGTGCCTAACCAAAAATTGCCTTTTCTATCTTGAATTATAGATAACACGGTTTCGGTTTCACTACTTGGAAGTCCTGTTTCGGGCGATAAGCTTTGAGGATTCTCTTGAGGAAGAGGATAATTTGTAAAATCGTTGCCATTATATTTACAAAGCCCTTTGGCTGTTGCAAACCATAAATTACCCTTTTTGTCTTCAATTACCGAATTTACTGAATTTGAACAAAGTCCGTCTTTTATAGTAAAGTTGGTAAAATTCGTTCCGTCAAACTTAAATACGCCTTCTGTTAAAGTGGTAAACCACATATTTCCTTCTCTGTCTAATAATGCATTGGCAGTAACAACTCCTGAATCGTATTTGACAGGTTCAGTTTTTTCATTCGCTAATTTTTCTATGCTTTGGCTATTTGACACTTTATTATTCTGACTATTGCAGGATGTAGTGAGAAGTGTAATTAAGATTACTAAAAAATAATTCAGTTGATTTACCATTTGGTTTTTTTTGTAAAACTAGTTTGTCCTTTTCATTATATCAGTTTTCAATTGTAAAAAAGATGTAAAAAGATGTAAAATTTTTAATGCTCGTTCTGATTTTCAGATTACAGCTAACACCGTGTATAATTAATTACTTTGGCAAGTGCTTATTTGGAGAATTCCTTCGGAATATTCTCGGGTATGTATTTGTTTGCTAAATTAGTTGATTAACCAGAAAACTCAACATTACAAACCGTTTGCAAGTATTATGAAAAAAAATAGTCTTCATTTACTAGTATGTTGTTTTTTAACAAATTTTAGCTTTTCTCAAATTCCTATTGATGATTATAGAGCTGAAATCCAAGATTTGAAATCGGAAAGCCAATTAAAAAACTATTGGAATAAACTTGAGAAAATTGATCAAGACATTTTAGTTAATATCACCAATTTAAAAGCTGCAGATAGCTTATCTATTCCAAATATGATTAGAACCTCATTACTATTTGATATACATGGAATTGATGCCTACAAACCAAATAACGTATTACCTATTTTCAACCTATCTCATAATTACATCGAACAAAGTCAAATCGCCTTTTGGCCAATAATTGAAAAATGTGCAAGCGTTGGCGGAGTAATACAAAGTTTTGGCGGAAAATATCCAGCATACCAGCTTGAAAGTGTATCACTGACGTTTTACAATTACTCATTAATCAATCAAGAATTAAAATACCCAAATCTAATAGATAAATTGAGAAAAATTGAGAGAAACAATATGATTGATGACCTTTCAAAATCATATCAATATCAAAATAAACTTTGAGAATTAAAGGAGATTAAAATTTTAAATAGTTGGTATCGTCAAAGTTTTAAAGATAGAAAAGACATTGATATATTTTCAATTGTAATGATGTCTGATGATTCGCCATATCTGAAGAATTTTGGAAGAATTCAGAGACTTAATTCGATTGAAACAAAACCAGATTCAAAAATTTATCAAATAGAAAACGAACCTTTTGGTTGGACTTATATTTATGGAAATAATGGAAGTTTAACTTTAATTGACAACAAGAAAAACGAACTAATTACATACACTTTAGCGAACTAATCTTTGTGCTCTAACATTTTCAAGGAATACTTGAAGATTTACAAAAGCCTTAACTCATTTTTATAAAGAAATTTACACACTTTAAAAGACTTAAAAACTTTTACTATTTAAATTTAAAAATAAAATTACAATTCAATTTTACATCCGCTACAAATTAGTGTTAGCGAAAATAGAGCATATAGAAAATAGCACCACCTTTTCTCTACTCTCCAAAACTTATAGTTTTTAGTAATCATCAAAACCACTTGAATATTCTATCTTTGTCAGATATTCTGAACATAGTTGAACTATTAGTGTATTGAAAATAAACACATGAGTTTTACGCTAATAACACATTTGGATAATTTAAGCAATTCGGTCATAATAGACACCTACTACATGTCAAAAAAAACAAAACCAAAATCTGATTTACAAGGTATCAACCATTTGGTAATTGATGCTACAATTGGCATTACTGACTTAGTTGAAGCCATGCATAAACGTATTGTTCACCCTCCCCTTTTACCATCAACACCAATTCAAAACCTTATTACCAACATTGCTGGTATTACTTTTAAGAATATTAGATGGAGTACAAAACTCATTGGTAGTGGCTTAGATAAAGCACTAGGTCAATTAACACCTCTACTTAAAAAAACAAAGACGTCTAATGAAAAAGAAGCTATACGTTCTGCATTAAATGGTATCGTGGGTGATTATTTGGAAATAAAAGATAATCCGTTACAAATACACATGTCATTCAGGTATCAATCAAAAGAAATCACTTTAGATACTGATCGACTAAACGAAATTTATCCATCAATAAACGGTAAAATTCTATTGATGATTCATGGCTCTTGTATGAATGATATACAATGGACTCGAAAAGGACACAACCATGGAGAAGCCTTAGCAAAAGAATTAAATCTAACACCTATTTACTTGCATTATAATAGTGGAAGACACATTTCTTCTAATGGTCAAGATTTAAATGCAGTATTAGAAACATTAGTTTCACAATGGGCTGTACCAATTGAACAACTAGATATTATTGGGCATAGTATGGGAGGCTTGATTGCAAGAAGTGCGTTACATTATAGCAGTATCGAACCAAAAACCTGGACCAAATATCTTAAAAAAGTAGTATTCTTAGGTACGCCTCACCATGGTTCTCCAGTGGAGAGAACAGGTAATTATTTAGATGTTATTTTGGAGTCTATACCTTATACAAAACCTTTTGCCAGATTAGGTAAAATTAGAAGTTCTGGTGTAACAGATTTACGACGCGGTAATCTAGTTGATGAAGATTGGCAAAATAACGACCGGTTTGAATTACAAAGTGACCAAAGACAACATATCCCCTTGCCAGAAAATATAGCATTTTACGCTATTGCAGCATCTATTGAAAAATCAACGAAAAATAAGTATCCAAAAATAGTTGGTGATACTTTAGTTGATGTAAAAAGCGCATTGGGACAACATAAGGATCCTGATAAAAATTTACATTTCAAAGAAGAACAAACTTGGATTGCTTTTGAGAATACACATGTAGATTTATTGAGCGACCATAAAGTTTATGGTAAAATAAAAGCATGGTTAACTTAATATTACAACATATAAACTCTAATATTATAAGCACAACCTAAGAATCAATTCAATCATTTGTTCTTCGGAATATTGGAAGACTTTAAAATAAAATGATTAATTTGGTTAACAGCCAATTGAAGTAAATAATAAAACAACAATGAGCACTACAAGCCACCGCGACGAACGAGTTGTCAACATGAAATTCTTTTCAGTATATCCACACTACGTTACAAAGGTGGAGAAAAAAGGCAGAACTACAGAAGAATTGCACCAAGTAATTGAATGGCTAACTGGTTATAACGAGGTACAGCTACAAAAACAGATTGAAAACAAAGTGACCTTTGAAACCTTTTTCAAAAACGCAACATTGCACCCAAATGCACATCTAATTAAAGGCGTTATTTGTGGGTATCGAATTGAAGACATTGAGAATGAAACGACAAAACAATGTCGCTATCTAGATAAACTAATTGATGAATTGGCAAGAGGTCGTAAAATGGAAAAGATTTTGCGAGTACCTATATAAATGGCAAGACAACATTTAAAAAATTCTATTTATAGGATACAAAAAAAGCGCAACCATTGGTTGCGCTTTAAATATTTTGTATCAGATGAGTTCTAATTAGAACATCTCTCTACCTGAGAAATGAAAAGCACCTTCTATAGCTGCATTTTCATCACTATCACTTCCGTGAACTGCATTTTCTCCCATAGAAGCTGCATATAGTTTTCTAATAGTACCCTCTGCTGCATCAGCAGGATTAGTTGCACCAATAAGAGTTCTAAAATCTTCTACTGCATTATCTTTTTCTAAGATAGCTGCAACAACTGGTCCTCTTGTCATGTACTCAACTAATTCACCATAAAAAGGTCTTTCACTGTGAACTTCGTAAAATGCTTGAGCATCACTAGTTGTGAGATGAGTTAATTTCATTGCTACGATTCTAAAACCAGAAGCAGTAATTTTTTCTAAAATTGCACCAATATTCCCTTTTTCAACAGAATCTGGTTTAAGCATTGTAAATGTTCTATTTGTAGCCATTTTATATTCTTTTAAATTTTGTGCAAAAATAGTGTATTTGTTTACATACACAAACCAAAGTTTAAACTCATTTATATTTAGAATTAAAGTAGTATAAGACCTCTGCTTCTAACTCAACCCAATATGATAATTAGCAAGCAAGCATCAATCGTGAATGTTTTCATAAAATGAACGTTTCAAAAGATGTTAAAAAGCAAAAATATGTATCTTAGCAGTCTATGAATAAAGAAGACATCAACAACATAAAAGAACTCCTAAGTTCTCCAAAAAAAATAGTAATAATACCGCATAAAAATCCAGATGGAGACGCTATTGGCTCCACACTTGGTCTCTTACATTATTTAAAACAATATAATCATGATGCAATAATAGTTGCACCAAATGATTATCCTGATTTCCTAAAATGGATGCCAGGTGAAGTAGACATCCTAAAGTATGATCATCAAAAAGACGACTGTGACGCTCTGCTCATTTCCGCAGAACTAATATTTACATTAGATTTTAATTCCCTTGGAAGAATTGGGCATATGCAAGATGTTGTTTCGCAAACTGAAGCCATAAAAATTATGATTGATCATCATCAACAACCTGATGACTATGCCAAATTCATCTACTCTGATGTGTCTATGTCTTCAACCTGTGAAATGGTTTATAATTTCATTGATATGTTGGATGACACAGATAAAGTCAATGCAGAAATAGCTACCTGTTTATATACAGGTATTATGACAGATACGGGTTCTTTTCGTTTTCCATCAACGACAAGCGCAACACACAAAATCATAGGCAACCTTATTGAAAAAGGTGCAAATAACTCTCAAATTCATAATAATATTATGGATACTAATAGTTATGAACGTACGCAACTTTTAGGTAGAGCTTTGAGTAATTTGAAAGTCATCCCAAAATATAGAACTGCATACATAACTCTAACCCAAGAAGAACTCAATACCTTCAACTTTAAAAAAGGAGACACTGAAGGTTTTGTAAACTATGGATTGTCTCTAAAAGGGGTTGTTTTTGCAGCCATTTTTATTGAGAGCCAGCAAGACAATATCATCAAAATCTCATTACGCAGTAAGGGTGATTTTTCAGTAAATGAGTTGTCGAGATCACACTTTGAAGGTGGCGGACATACCAATGCTGCAGGCGGTAAAAGCGATTTAAACATGAGCGATACCATTGACAAATTTATTAGTATCTTGCCTCAATATAAAAAAGACCTCAAAGCCTAATGAAATATATAATTCTTCTGATAGTCGCTGTAACGCTTTTTAGCTGTAAAACTCCAGAAGCTCGCAAACCAGAATCGGTGCAATCGGGTTCATTTTATAAAGAATCTGCAGAGCGTAATAAAAAGTTAAACGAGAGAGAACGTAAAAAAATTGAAGCTATAATGGCACAAAATCCAGAGTATGATTATGTGGCTTCAAATAGCGGGTTTTGGTACAGATATCACACAAAAGTTGAAATAGATACGTTAACTGCTGGTTTTGGAAACATCCTCAACTTTATTTATGATGTCAAAGACCTCAATGGTAATACGATTTATTCTGAAAAAGAATTAGGAGAGCAAACCTATGTTATGGATCAACAAGAGATTTTCACTGGTTTACGTGAAGGTTTAAAATTGATGAAACCAACAGAAACTGTAACATTTTTATTCCCATCGCAAAAAGCTTATGGCTATTATGGTGATAAAAACAGAATAGGAACAAATATCCCATTATTAGTAAAAGTAACCTTAAATAGTATAACACAAAAAACCGAAAATTAGAATGAAATTGATGAGCAAAACACTACAACTTTTAACGCTATGTTTAATAGTAACGATGGTCTCTTGTAATGAAGAGTATCCTGATTTAGAAGACGGTCTTTATGCCGAAATAATAACAAGTAAAGACACTATGGTCGCTAAATTATTTTACGACAAAGTACCTGTAACTGTTGCAAATTTTGTTGCATTGGCTGAAGGGAATCATCCAATGATGGCTGATGAATTTAAAGGAAAACGGTATTATGACAGCCTAACCTTTCATCGTGTAATGGATAAATTCATGATTCAAGGTGGTGACCATACTGCAACTGGTGGTGGTAACCCAGGATATAAGTTTACTGCAGATTTTCATCCTAGTCTAGAGCATGATAAAGGTGGATTACTATCTATGGCAAATGGTGGCGGATTTAACACTAACGGAAGTCAGTTTTTTATAACCGAAGTCCCTTACCCAAGTTTAAATGCTTTTGATTCAAATGGTGAATTAAAACCTTGTGATCAACGTGGTGTAAGTTGTCATTCTATATTTGGAGAACTTGTAAAAGGTATTGAGGTGCAAGATGCAATCTCAAATGTACCAGTAGCACCAAGAACCAATAAGCCACTAGAAGATGTTTACATCTTAAAGGTAAATATTATTAGAAAAGGATCTGACGCTAAATCATTTAATGCTCCTAAAGTTTTTGAAACAGAATTGCCAAATGTAGAAGCAGAAATTGTTCAAATTCAAGAAGAACAAAAAACTAAAATCGAGCAAGAAAGAATAGAACGTGAACAGAAAATTGCTTCAGCATCTGCTGAAACAAAACCAATGATAGATGATTACACAACTAAAACAACTGCTTTAGCTTCTGGTCTTAAAAAATATGTAATAACAGAAGGAACTACTGCTAAGCCAAAAGCAGGAGACTCAGTTAGAGTTTATTATGAAGGGTATTATACAGATGGTCGTCTATTTGATAGCGATCGTGCAGAAGTTGCTAAAAAATATGGTATGTTTAATGAAAGACGTGCTGAAGCAAATGCTTATGGTCCAACAGGAATGTTTGTAAGTCCTAATGCGCAAATGATTGCAGGATTTAGAGAAGCGTTAGCAAGTTTAAATATTGGTGAAAAAGCATTCTTTTATATGCCATCACATTTAGCATACGGAGAAAGAGGTAGCAGAGGTATACCTCCTAATACTGATTTAACGTTCATTGTTGAGATGGTGAGTGTAATAGAAAGATAATATGTAATTGGTATAAATCAATAGCATAAAAAAGGCGATTTCGTTATGAAATCGCCTTTTTCTATATAAAATACTTTGTTTTATTTCTTCGGAATGTTCTTCAAAATCTCTAATACAAATTCCCAGTATTTTTGAGCTGAAGAAATCTGAGCACGCTCGTCAGGAGAATGCGCTCCTTTTATATTTGGTCCAAAACTAATCATATCCATATCAGGATAATTAGTTCCAAGAATTCCACATTCTAAACCTGCATGACATGCAGCAACATGTGGTTCTTCTCCTCCATTTAATTCTTTATAAAGAGGTACTAACACTTTTAAAATGTCAGAATCCATATTTGGTGTCCATCCAGGATAATCGCCAGATAATTCTACCTCACAACCTGTCAGTTCAAACGTTGCACGCAACATATTTCCTAAATCCCATTTAGAACTCTCCACAGAGCTTCTAGTTAAACACCCAACCTTAATCGCGCCATCTTTTACAATTACACGCGCTACATTATTAGATGTTTCTACCAAACCTGGAATATCTGCGCTCATGCGATGCACACCATTTAAAGCTGCATACAATGCTCTGGTCAAACCTTCTTGAACTCCTAAATCCATGATATGCTCTGGAGTCTCAATTTGTGAAACTTCAATAACCATATCTGGCTCCATAGTTTTATATTCTTTTTTTACCTCTTCGGAAATGTCTTTCATTTCAGAAATAAAAGCCTCTTCATGAATAGAGTCTATAGCTACAATAGCATTACTTTCTCTTGGAATAGCGTTGCGAAGACTTCCGCCATCAATTTCAGAAATACGTAAACCAAAATTCTCAAAACCATCAAATAAAACACGATTCATGATTTTATTAGCATTTCCTAAACCTTCATGAATTTGCATTCCACTATGTCCACCTTGTAAACCTTTAACAGTTAATTTAAATCCAATTTTAAACTCAGGCGTTTCTTCTTGCTCATACGTTCTTGTTGCAGTAACATCAACACCACCAGCACAACCTACTCCAATTTCATCATCCTCTTCTGTATCTAAATTTAAAAGAATTTCACCGTTAAGTATTCCTCCTTTTAATCCCATGGCACCAGTCATGCCCGTTTCTTCATCTATAGTAAATAACGCTTCAAGTTCAGGGTGTGCAATATCTGTGCTTTCTAAAATAGCCATGATAGTCGCCACACCTAAGCCATTATCTGCGCCAAGTGTAGTACCGTTAGCTTTTACCCAATCGCCTTCAATATGCATCTCAATACCTTGTTTATCAAA
>Ga0115008_10004462_pt1 | contig 11624 bp, 29 predicted proteins | sample FraStrMetagenome_FD_87164 | JGI IMG/M metagenome (GOLD analysis project Ga0115008, IMG submission 87164) | Marine eukaryotic phytoplankton communities from Arctic Ocean - Fram Strait ARC3M Metagenome | ecosystem: Environmental > Aquatic > Marine > Oceanic | place: Fram Strait | collected...
ACTCTCGGAAAAACATCAAATAAAGTAGCGTACGTTAGACAGGCTGGTAGTATTGGCGATACAGTAAATATCTCAATGGTTGAGGGCGTAACATCAAGCGACACACTGCCTTCAACTTACTGGCTAAACAAAGAAGATATGTATTATTCGTTGGATAATGCAACAGTCATACCACCTGCTTTTACTTATCTTAAGATACTTAGTAATAATGCCGCCAGTGTTACTGCGGCCACAGTAAATGCAACGACTGTGAATGAAAATGTGCTTTCACTTGTTGCACCTGCTGGTAAATATCTTATTGTCTACAGATACGAATCCACAAATTCTAGCAACTATGCGGTCTCAACAGGAGTGAAGGTTGACGGTAACTCTATAATGACAGGCCTAATTCCCAATAATAATCTTTCCCTTTACAGTGCTATTTACGGCAGACGAACCTCAGATAATCCCCCGCATATATGTAAAACATTTTCTTTATACAGAAGCCAGACTGCTACCGAAGATGCCGCGTCAGCGGTTTATTATTACATAGGAGAACCCGCATGATTATTACACAAACTTTAGTTGATGGCGTTTGGGTTACTCAAGACCCAGCAGAGGGACAACCGTATAGAAAACTTATGGACGGCTTTGCTTTTGAAACAGGAACGCATTCTGTTGTCCCTGCTGATGCAGAAGCGCGACAGTGGAGAGACACAGAACTAGAAGCTACTGACAAAGCCGCACAAACTCCTGACTGGCCGAATAGAGATAACATCTTGCTCTATCGAGCGGCACTACGGAACTGGCCTAATGATACTAGTTTCCCAAGTGTCAAGCCAGTATTACAAGTAGTTTAATCTAATTAACTTTCAAGGATAATAAAATGTCACAGGTACTACAAGCGTTAAAAAGTAAAACAGTACAGTTCTCAATAGCATTAGCTGTACTTTCAATCCTACAAGGCTACATTGGGTTTCTCCCAGTTAGCCCTGCTGGGCAAGCTGTAGTTGGTTCAGTTATCGCAGGATGCATTGCCGTCTTACGCGCTGTAACTACTATGCCTTTATCAGAGAAATAGTTTTACTGTAACAACTAAGATGCCCCTCAAGACCTCACGGTTTTGGGGGGTTTTTTATCGAAAAAAGTGAGAAAAATGATGTATCTATAATGGAAAAATAAATAAACCAAGAGGAATCATTTATGACCCTAGTTGAAAACCCTTTGCACAAACTCATGTGTCCAATCTCGTATTACTTCATGGCGGCTTACGCGTACTATGTTGAGGACGAACCAATTGGAAGTGACCACATGTTTGATGTTGTGTGTCGCTACTTGCTTCAAGAGTTTGATAACTTGCATGAACACAAGCACAAGCATCTTCTCACAAAAGAAAATCTGCGTGCTGGCACTTACCTCGGTGAGTACCCGGACTCAGTTAAGTATGCTGTTTTTCACTACAAAACCCATGAATTAAAGTGGTAAAAAGTGAGAAAAATGATGTATCTATAATGGAAAAATAAATAAACCAACTAATAGGCTATCTATAATGAACTTAAAATCTTTAGGAAGACTTCACTACGTAGGCATCTTTTTAGCACGAGCATCACTCGGTGTACCCGGTCAAATCGTGTATACTGTTGGCGCACTTGCTTTTGAATACTATGTTGAAAAAGAACGTCGCGCTTACTTTGCTCGTATGGAATCAATTTTAAAATCTGTTAAACTATAAGGAGTACCACATGGAATTAGTAACTAACGTTTTATTTTGGGGCTTTGCAGTTTACATAGCATTTGCATGTTTCAAAAGTAACCGTGAAGCAAACGAAAAAGCGCAAGCAGAGTGGGACGCGCTTTTAGTTAAAAAGGAAAAAGAGCTTACAGAAGAAGGCTATTATTTCTGGAGAGCAACCAACGATATAGACGATTCAAATCGAAGAATGTACTATAAACTCGCTAAAAATTGTCAATTAAACCGTAGATACAAAAGGGGATAATTATGTCTAAGCAAGACCAAGCTACACTAAACCACCTTGAACAAATGCTTATAAAAGCAAAACAACGCTCTATAAAATCTGATCGTATTACCGAGATAGAACTAGCAATTACCCTTATCAAAAAAATTAACTAACCCACTGGAGGAATTTATGTTTGAATTAATAGCTGTACTAGCATGTATTGGTTTGTGTGTAAACGCAGTAATGACCCTACGTGTAGCAGAGAAAGCAGTTGAGCAACAAGAAGCAACCGCAAAACAATTGGAAGAACTTTTAGCAATCAATAACCCTAACCGAGAGTATTTATAATGCCTATTAAATTTAAAGCTTCAACTAAAGACCGTAAAGGAAACATGACCCACAGTTACATTCACACTATAACCACTGAGGAACTTCAAAGTGCTCTTGAGGCTAATTACACTTCCCCTAAGATGAAACAGAAAATCCGCAATGAGTTAACCCGTCGCACTTCTGCTCTTGGGTGGCAACGCGCTTTATTTCCATAATCAAACCCTGATAACTAAATAAAATTTTATTGGAGAAACAACATGAAAAATTGGATAAAAGATGTAAGGGTAAGATGCATTGTAAACTCTCGTGTTGCTAAAGTACGTGCAATTAAGAGATGTATCCGCGCATTAGAAATAGATATCTGTGATAACCAAGACCGTATTGTTGCCATGAAGAAACACATGGCTCTCATAGATGGTAACCAAATGGATTTATTCATTCCCGAAAAAAGAGAGGTGTAAGATGAACTTGAGTAATAAAGCAATAGAAGTAATTGGTATGTCCGTAGTGGCTGTAGGCGCTACAAGTGGTGTTCTCTTAGCTCTGTTACTCATCAGGGTAGCAGGAGGATGCATAGAGAAAGGAATGTGTGTTGGCTTATGAAAATGTTTTATAAGCGGAACCCTAAAGAAATTATTGAGTACCGCCTCAATGTTAAACCGTATTCCGATGTGTACCTGAAAATGTTTAAGCTACTTAAGAAACATGTCCTACTAGTGACTAAGGTACCAAAGGAACAATCCCTAGAAATCCGTCAAGAGATACTTGATGACATAAAGGAAAACACGTTATGAAATTATTTAAATATTTATTAGATGTATTATGTAACTTTGTTATAGGTGGTTTCTTGTTCTTGATTCTCATCTGTATCTTCTTACCAGCAACCGCTAGTGCCTCTAGTATGTCGGAGGCTCAAGCAAGGAACTGTGTGTTCACCCCTCTTGAGGTAGGGATAACTACTGAGAAAGGAATGAAATGCACTTTAAGCTATAGAAAACCAAAGTTAATTAGCAACCAAATTTTTGGTTCTAATGTAATTAAGGTTTACTCGTATAGGAGTGACCGTTTTGAATATACCAGTTTAATTTTCAAGAATGGTATATTGTCAAGCATAAACGTTAGCGGCACTACAAACGCAAGTATTTAACTCAACTTAAGGAATTTATTATGAAAGTATTTATTTTAGAAAGCTGGAAAGAAAACGATAGCGAGATAGAAGGTGTTTTTAGCACTCGATGTTTAGCAGAAGCACACGAGCTATGGTGTGTTAACTCCGGGGAAGCTTACGCAGATTGTAGCTTCTATATATCAGAAGAATTAGTTGACGAGATGGTATCGCTAACCTGACAGGAGCATGGACATGAATAAGAAAGAACTAAGTAGGATGGAGAATATAATGTTGACCTACTTGGTTGCTAATCATATTAAGCACCCTGTAGGCTTTGTTCATATCTCTTATGTTGGAGATGAACCGGACATTGAACCACTAACGGCTTACACTACCCACTTGGGTAAATGCCCACTAACAACCTTGTCTGCGTTTGAGATATCTTACCACCCACAATTAAGAGACAATCTCCCCCTGTTTACAAAGATGATAGCTCACGAGTTAGTACATGTGATGCAGACTCTCAGAGGGGATTCCTTTGATTACACTTTACCTTACCTTGAACAACCTCATGAAATTGAAGCTTATGCTTTGGAAGAAGAGGTCGCTAACTACTACGAAAACAATAAGGCACCGTTATGAAGAAAGTATGCTCAATTATTTTAATCTCGCTCAAAGTACTTATAACAATGTTTCTGTTGTTTGCTGTATACAAAGCACAAGCCTCTCCACAGATATACCCTTCTGGTATCCAGTATATGGGAACCGGAAACCTCTCTGTTACTATAAGCGTCTATAACCCAGACCAAGCTACCGTAGATACAGAGTTGGTATTAGTGAAAGACTTAAGGCAAAGACCAGATAAGGACATCTCAATAAAAGGGGTAACCTTAAATGCCCGTGGAGAAACACGAATACCTATAACATTCGACATCAAAGATAACCCTAAACCTTTCTGGCTGTGCGTAAAGACCTTTCAAGGAATACAACCTGTTAGAGATTGTTCTACTATTACTCAAAGGAAAATGAAATGAAATATATAATTGCGGTAATGCTTACTTGCTTCACTCTGGCCACCTATGCATCAATGCCCGGTGTTGGTAGTACAGGTTCAGGTAGTGAAGTAACTACTGCTAGCGGAGCATCCTGTAGGTCAGGTTCGATTGGAACTACTGTAGACTTCGGTATTATGTCTAAGTCTTATCAGGACAACCCAATGGGAAATCAAACAATTAACAACCCTTACTATGGCGGTATGAACCAAGCGCAAGACACTGGTATGGCATACGCTAGAGTAACAATCCCACTAGGCGCTAAGAAAGGCCGTATTAACTGTAACAGAATGTATGACCTCGAAATTGGTCGTATGAAGAACGAGAATGAGTTACTTCGCCGCCAACTTGAGCAGATGAAGAACGCCGCTATCGTGATTTCTATCGATTAAAAGTGAGAAAAAGTACGTATCTATAATGGAAAAATAAATAAAGACCCCTAAACTAAACTCTTATATAAGGCTATATCCTATGAAAAATGTAATTATCGCAACTGCTATCGCTCTAACTTCTATCTCTTCTTTCGCATCTGTAATGGCTTCAGGCGATGCTGAGTTTACTGGTACAATCGAAAAAGTATGTTCTGTGTCTGACTTTAAAGCTGGTACTGTAGTAATCCGTGAAGGCAAAGACGGTAACGTTATGAACTCTCGTGGTCCCAGTGGCAAGCCTGCTACCTTCTTGGTACGTGCTAACAGCCGTAACTCTGTATTGACTTTCGGTGAGCCTTCAATCTCTATCTTACGAGATGATGGTGTACGAGCAGAGATGTATATGGATAATCGTGAAGTAAGCTACTCTGGTAAAGTTGTTGCAATTAAGAACAACCGAACCAGCGATATTATTAACGATCAAGTTTATACTACTTCTGTAGGTACTAACCGCGTTAAGCTTCATATCAAAATCAAAGATACACTCAAAGCTTCTATGCTTCCTGCTGGAACCTATGACATCTCTGTACCTGTAACTTGCACTAAATCAACAACCGCAATCTAAACTAAACTAATAAAAGAGAGTAATATCATGTTTACATATTATCGCGCTACTGAGCGTAATGAAGCAAATGCTATTTGTAACACTGATCAATTACTCTCTGAACGTGGCGTAAGCTACTGGACTGATGGTATTGAGCCAGCACGAGGCTATAAGTTAGACGGTCGCGTTATTGTTAAGATAGTCCTAGACAGGCCTCTTCCCGAAGGTTACAAAGGTGTAGCCCTCGGTGAAGAAGTTAAAGATAACCACATTGAGTGGGTTGTACCTAAAGCAGAGATGAACCTTTGTCTTTGTAACTTAATCGAAGAAGCAATTATCGTGGAGTAGTGTATAATGATTAGACTAGATGAGATGACACCTATACGCAGACTGTGTAAAGAATTAGAGATAGCACAATGCTATGCCGAAGGAGATGCTAAATTAGACGCGAGGGTAAAGGAGTACTTTCAGAGCAGTATGAAAAAACCTAAGATGATGAAGATAGTAAAGACAGAACAACTAAACTACCCAGAGCAGGCGCCAGACACAGTCCGTCGTACTTACGTATTTTGTGAAGAGATAATACCCACTTTACTTGAATCGGTAAAGGGACACGTACTGCTCCCCTTATCTGACTATATTGAAGAGTCAAATGTAGACTCTTACAGAGTGGAAGTAATTAAAAACCGAAGAAACGGACTCAGTGTTAGAGAGTCTATATCCGATTTACTTGAAAACGGTATATAGGAGAGTGATGTATGAAAGATGATACTCAAGTAAAAGTAATAGGAATGACAATTCTTGCATTAGCCGCTTTCGGTTTAGTATGTGCAGGCATTGCTGTAACTCGTTTTATATTCTTAGTATAAGGAGAATCAACATGGAAGATAGAGACCTGAGTTCACTAAATGCAGTTGAACTTGAAGAAAGATTTGATGAAGTATTCGGAGAATTACTTGATGCTATTATGGAATCTGGAGAGGATGCGGCTGACCATATTGACCCTCATTGGGACGTATGTGAAGCGCATATTGAAGAAATTGAATGGGCCACTTGGCAACTTAATCCCCAACCTTGGTAAGAATCTAACTAACCCCTATAAGGAATAAACTTATGACAATTTTAACTGTAATATTTATTGCTCTAACAATAGGATATATTTGTGGAGTAAGCTTGTTTCTGTAACTAAGTCGAAACGGCCTCGTGCCGTCATATGGATTGGCATTCCATATCTGATGATGACTGCCACTAACTAAAGACTAAAACCACTATAGGAAATATACTTATGAAAAATCAATCTTTAATTTCAGTAATCAACGCAGTACCTTTCAACGCTGACAATTTATACTCTCTTGTAGAAGTATACGGATTAGAAAGAGGTGTAGAAATACATACTAAAATGGAACTCTATTATGCCATCCTTGATTCAGATGATGAGTTTATCAAAAGCAAAGATGCAGTAAAGCTCTCTGCACAATTGTGGAATCTGCACAAGCCTGTCTACTTGGCGAAAGCTGTTGTAGCGTTTAAGAAGGATTACAAATAATGGATACTAAAAGATTTGAAGCCATGTCCCTTAAACAAAAAGCCTTCTACCCTTGGACAGACGAAGAGTGGAGTACCCTAACTAAAGCCCAGAAAAAACGTGTGTTCTTTGCACGACATAAATTCTCATCTAAATAAGGATCAATACTATGAACAATTCAACTATGCAAAACTTTTTATATATCTTAGGCGAGCAATTCAAAATCTTTGGAATTACTTTTCTTATAAGTCTTCCTTTTTCTCTCGTATTCTTTCCATTAGCTATCATTGTGTGGTCTATCGGTGGTCTATATGGTTGGTATGCTTTATTTGTTACAGGAGCTAAGATAATGAAAGGAGAGCCACTAGGAGTAACAGTTGGTGCGGGAAGCAACTTAACTCCCGAAGAGTGGTTAGAAATGCAAAAGACTCAAGATGCTTATAAAGCAGAAAAGAATGGAGAAAGGAAGGCGAATTTAATTAGTGGTGCTAATAAGGCCGCTGTTGTGCTTACCCCTATTCTTAAAACCCTTTGGAAGTGTACTAAAGTTGCTGTAGTTCTTCTTGTAACTATTTATGTTTCTGCTATGGCATATATGCTATATACACAAATGTCTGTTTAAACTCTCTCCCAAGAGAACCCCTGCCCCCTGTGCCTCACAGGATTATTGTTTATGTTTTGCCTACTTATGAAAATAAGTCTGGTTAAAGCACAAATAATAATCTTGTGACGCGCAGGGGGCATTTCCATCTTTTTTTTTTGCTAAGGAATTTTATGTATTATGTAATGGAGTTTGAGATAGGAACAAAAGTCTACGAGTGGGACTATAAAAATAAAAAGAGAGTAGTAGATGGAGTAGTTAAATCTATCAACCAAACCAAGGGTACATACGTGGTATACGATTCAATAACGAATCAAGATACTATATTAGGCACAAGCGTAACCTATGAATACGGAAGAGGCCCCTATGATAAATGAAATGTTAAATGCAGTAAACCCTAAAGCGGCAGAGTATGTTAACGAAGTAGTTAAGGAAGAATTATCTTTCCTCGTTAATAATATGATGACCAACCCTTGTGACTTTTTTGATTTACACAACGAAGAAGACATAAGTGAGAACGAATACCATAATTGGATTTGTGGTCTCATATCTGATGCAGTAGTAGCATCTATACAAAATACTAAATAAGGAAAATTAAATGCGTGAAATGATAATTGAGAGTATATCAGCAAGATTACTCGCTACACAAGATGGGCGCAACAAAACTAATTGGCTATGGAACTACATTAAGGAGTCTGAAAAGACCATTGATGAGATAGCTGAAGAGATATATAAATTAATCATAGGTAAGGTGGCTATTGCTACTTTGAAAGGAGCGCCATTTGTAGGCACTGCTGTATCTATCGGTCAATCTATAAGAATACACTTAGGTCTTCCAACTATTGAGGAAGAGACTAAGATATCTCTACATTGCGGCGTTAAAATCTTGGAAGCGTTTTGTAACAATGACTATCCTAGCAGACCTGTGAGATTAATCGATATTAAAAAGATTAACCCCAGAGCCGCTAATAAAACAAACGCTCAATACGTAATAGATTGTGTAGACCACGAGTTGTTAGAAGAGATTATCAATGGTGAAGATATTGAGAAGTCTCCGGAGTTCCCTTTGTTACAGCAAGCGCCTAATTGGGAAACAGGGTATAACCCTTCCTTGAAATCACAGCTGGTTAGAGGTGCATCTAGTAGCACTCTAAAACAAATAACACCCAACTCTGCACCTAGAGTCTACAATGCTTTAAACAAGTTACAAGAAACTGCCTTCCTCATTAACCTAGAAGTATTTGGGGTATATAAGGCATTGATGGCAAAGCAAGACAAAAATGTCCTTCTGCAAAAGGCTTACACCCCTGTTGAACTCACCCCTTTTAAACACGAAAAGGAAGAGATACTAGACAGCCGTGCTGGTATGTTCCTCGAAGCAAAGTTCATTCAATCTTTAGCTACGCGCATCGGGGAAAGACCTTTCTATCAAGCATACAACTGTGACTTTCGTGGTCGTATATACCCTTTGACACCTTATCTACACGAGCAAAGCTCAGATAACGCTAAGGGTTTACTTACCTACAAGGAAGGTGTTGCATTAGGGGATGCTGGAGTCTATTGGCTCGGTGTTCACTTGGCTAACTCAATTGGTGAAGATAAACTTAAACTGGATGAGAGAGCCGCTTATGTAGAAGAAAGAATGGAGGAGATTATTGGTTGGGCAGAAAATCCACTGGTTAACACTGGTTGGATGAATGCTGACAAGCCTTGGTCTTCTCTTGCTTGTGCTTACGAGTTTAAAAAGATACAAGACCATGTAATCATCGGAGGTAACGATATATCCACCTTCCTTTCTCATGTTCCAATCTTTATCGACGGCTCAAACAACGGCGTACAACATCTAACAGCTTTATCATTAGATGAGAAGATTGCACCATTAGTTAACCTTGTTCCAACTGAAGTCCCCGGTGACGTATACATGTATGTTGCCGATAGGACTTGGGATGCTTTAGACGTACTCTACGAAGACCTAGGTGAAGATGCTCCTGTTAAGAAAGCCCTTCCTAGGCTACTAGAAGAAATTAAAGCCCTTAAGATGAAACGAGAAGTAGCTAAAAATAAAGCAGAAGCAGATGAAGCCTTCGGAGAACTAGACGCATGGCGAAAGGAGAACATTGAGTTGCTAAATGGCATCCATGTCCCTTTCTGGCATATGTTTAGACGCGACAGAAAGCTTCAACGTAAAGTCGTTAAGAGGCCTGTAATGACCCTCGGATACGGCGTAACTAAACGCGGTGTACAAGATCAGGTATTCGATGATTCTAAGACTCTTTCTGAAGAGTTGAAGTTCAAAGATAAACCCTATTGGACTACTCCGTTTGCTGATTTGTTGAACGATACTATGCTAGAACAACTGAAAGGGCCAGCCACAATGTTAGCCTTGTTTAGGAAACTAGCAGAGAAAGCCAACAATGAAAACACTTACTTAAAGTGGAATGTTCCTTTAACTAACTTTCCTGCAGTCCAAGAATATAATCGGCTGAAGAAGATAGAGGTTCGTGTTCAATTTTGTAATAAGAAGAAGAACGGTTTACAGGTAGTGATTCAACCTGAAGAAACTGGTAAGCTAAACAGATCTAAACAGCTTACTGGTGCCGCTCCTAACATTATTCACTCATTCGATGCCGCACATTTAACATTGATTGTGAATGAATCACCTTTCGTTGTAACTACTGTTCACGATTCCTTTGGTTGCCATCCCGGTAACATGGAAGACTTGTTCCGTATTACAAGAGAGGAGTTTGTCAGACTATATGAATCTGATCCGTTAGCACAATTGCTAGCACAGACCAATAGTCTAGAGTTGTATCCCAGCAGAGGTAGTCTAGCCCTAAGTGATGTAATGGACTCAGACTTCGCATTCTGTTAAGGACAACCACCTCAAAAGCAAGTTTGCAGAAAGCAATTGCTCTAACCTAAATAAATTAACTTAATCCAATAGGAAATAAAATATGTCAAATTCAATCGTAATTCGATCAGCTGAACTATTCTGGGCCAAACTCGACCAGCCTGTAAACCCTTTCAATGCTCCACAGCCACACTGGGAACTACAGATTCGTACTCGTAATAAAGCCGAAGCTAAGAAGTGGAAAGACTATGGTATGACTTGTTCTTTGAAAGAAGATGATAACGGTTCATACTACCAAGTAAACCTTAAGCGCAAAGCGTTTACTCGTGATGGCGTTGCAAGAGACCCTGTAAAGGTTGTCGATGGCCAATTAATGCCTATCGATGGTGGTATTCTAGGTAACGGTTCTGTAGGTAATGTACAGATTGAAACTTATAAGTACACTATGAATGGTAACGATGGTATTGGCTTCTCACTTAAAGCAGTTCAGGTAAGCAAGCTAGTTGAATATAAAGGCGGTAACGGTCTTGACTTTGAAGTTGAAGGTGAGACGGAAGTTGTTGTACCTACTGACACTAATACTGATGATTCAGATTGGTAGGAATCAGTAGTTAATTGAACCCCGGCGGCACTAGAACCTTAGTGTCGCTTTTTTAAGCATTTTGGAGAATCAATATGAAAGTTGAATTGAAGAATTATGTATATGTTGCTGGCCCAATGGAAGATTGCTCTAAGACCTTTATGAAAGGTTGGCGAGATAATGCTACAGAGGTGCTAAACGCAGAGGGTATTGATGTACTTGACCCTACAAGACGCGTATCGTTTCATGACCAGATAGGGACTACCCTTGAAGATAATGTACGTAATATGAATACTTGTAAACGTATATTTAAGCAAGACCTACAGGATATCGCTGATAGTAAGATTGTGTTAGCTGATGTCCGAAGAGACTCTGGTAGAGGTACTGGTACTTCTTGTGAGCTTATGTTTGCCCACATGAAGAACAAAATCGTTATCCTTGTAGCTAATAAGGATGATTTCATTCACCCTTTCTACGAAGCAATGTTCACTGAGAAGCACTATTCTTTTGACGATGCACTAGAAGCTGTTAAGAGTTACTATTAATGAATATCTTTTATTTAAGTGAGTCCCCTAAAATGGCCGCTGTACAACAACATAACAAGCATGTCGTCAAAATGATACTTGAGTCTGCTCAAATGTTATGTACTGCCCACCACGAGTTAG
>Ga0115008_10004463_pt1 | contig 11622 bp, 2 predicted proteins | sample FraStrMetagenome_FD_87164 | JGI IMG/M metagenome (GOLD analysis project Ga0115008, IMG submission 87164) | Marine eukaryotic phytoplankton communities from Arctic Ocean - Fram Strait ARC3M Metagenome | ecosystem: Environmental > Aquatic > Marine > Oceanic | place: Fram Strait | collected 2012-06-18
ATGAATGAATGAATGAAATTGTTGCTCAACGGCACACGACCGATCGCACCCGCTTCCGACTCAGCTTCCACAGGGTGAACACACTAGCGGATTCGTGTATCACACATGCCGCCCCCCGCGACTTAGCCGCACGTTGCCGCGCGGCCGTCGTCAGGCGTAGTTACAGTGCCCGGACCTCACAGACCTGTAACGGACATCCACGTGTTACTGCCTAAACGATAGAGCTTCACTCACCGGGCTTGCCCGGTTTTCCCCTCTCTATCTGCCGTCCCTCTTCCTTTCCGCATGCTCCCAACCGACGTCTCTGGAGCGCTTCCTCGTCGTTGTAGCGGGAGGGCCGCATCGCCTGCGTCCCACGTGCACCCTCGCGCAGCCCCGTGTAGTGTCTCCACCTGCGCCGCCCATCACGGTCGCTAGCGGCGCCACTGCCACGCATGTCATGCACGGTGTATCTCCCCCCTTCGCCCACACCCACCCTTGCCACGCGCAGCGCCCATATCGCGTTCTGCCCCCGCGCTGGCCATTGCTCGCGCGTTTGTGGCATCCTGACCGCCCTCTCCCCTGCTTGTCCCGCAGCAGCGCCCACGCCTCGCTCCGCTCTCGCACTCGCCCTCGCTCGCGCGTCCGTGTCGTCTAGACCGCCCCCCCCTGCCCCGACTGTACTCATATGAAGTGTACCGTCGTCCCGCGTATCAGCACTGCGCCCTCTTCCTCTGCTGCCCTGAGCGCACTGCGCAGTTCCCCCCATGTCACCTCGCCGTGCCTTCTTTGTATCTCTGTGTGTATGTCTGCCACCGTTGCCTCGTCCCCCCCAGCCGCCCACTCACCGCCCCAGCATACCCCCCTCACCCACTCCACCACCTGCTCCCCTCGCAGAGCGGCGTCCCATGTACACTCCATATTTACGCTACCGCCACCCTCTTCTGTCTCGGTCCTCACCCTTGCCTCGCCTGCCGCGCACCTCGTTTCCTCCCCCTCACTTTCCGCCGCCGCGTCCATCTCCTCTACGTTGTCCGCCCCACCGCTGTCCGACCTACCGCTATCCGACCTACTGCTATCCGACTTGCCGCTATCCGACCCACCGCTATCCGACGCGTCGTCTGCCCACCGCCTGCCTGCGGCGTCCTCGTCGCCCGCGGCGGTCTCTCCGCTCGCGCGCAGCCTCGCGTATGCCCTGTCGGCTTGCGCGCGCCGCCTCATCCTCACCTCTCGCGCACGCGCTCCTCCGTCCTCTCTTTCCTGCGGCCGTACCCGTTTCTCCGCTCCGCCAGCAGCTCCCGCTTCCGCTGTGAAGGCGAAGGGGTCTTGCACCGTTGGGGCGACTGTCCCTTGTCCCCCGATGCTTGTCGCCGTCAGTCCTCTGCGTCCTGCCCGGTTGGAGCACAGCTTGCACAGAGCGCCCTCCAGTGCCGTGTACTTCTGCAAGCAGCTCGCACACGTACGTCCGTCGGCGTGCGCACGCAGCCCCAGCAGCGCGATCTCGCTCTCCACCGCCTCCATCCTATCCTCCGCACTCACCGTGTAGCCGGCCACCTCGTTCTCCCGTCGCCGTACCACACCTCTCGCCGCTGGCCGTGGTCCGTTCTGCGGCGCAGCCTGCTCTGTCGGCTCCGCCTCCTCCTGCCGCCGCTGCCGCTGTGCTGCTCTACGCTCGGCGATCGCAGCCGTTCTGCTGGCCGCCACTTGCGCCGCTTCGCCTCCGCTGCCCCCTCCCGCCTTCGGCGCCTCTCGTTCCTTCCTCTTTGTGTCACGTGCGGTCTTCTCCTCGTTCAGCTCGCGCTCGACTTGGCTGCCCGACCTGCCCGTGCGCAGCATCCGTGGGACCAACCTCTCCTGATCCGCTGTCAACATCCTCTCACCCTGCGGCCCCCGCGTCGCTTGCCACGTCTCTTTCCATCCTTGCTTCCCGCCGTCGTCCGCCCACCGTACCAGGACTCTGATCTCGCTTCCGCCGCGCTGTCGCTTCGCCTTCACCATCTCCACCAGCTGCCACCGCTCGCTGTCGTCTGCTTCGTGACCGCCGTGCACCGGCGCCATTGCACGTTTCTCTGCGCGGGTCCGCTTCGCCTTCCGCCGCTGGGCGTACGAGTGCCGTGCCCGTCTCCTGGTCTCGTCCTCTGTGGCCGTTACGTCATGATGTCCGAACCTCTGGATCGCTTCTGCCGCCGCCCCGCTCAGCGTTCCTCCCTCCCGCCACCTGCCGAGTGCCGCCGCCATGAACGCTGCCCTAGCCGCCTCGCGTCGTTTTTCTTGCGCCTTGCGCTGAGCCTCCTCCCCCGCCGCTCCGCCGCACCGCGCATGCACTCTGCGTGCGGCAGCCGCCCACTGGTTGCGCCCCTCCTTGACGTACTTGAACTCGTCCACCCTCATCGCGTCGGTGACCGGGTCCCGCGACGCCCACGCTCCGCAGCGCCACTCTCCTCCCGCCTTCCGCTGCCATCTGCCTTCCTCCTGCTGTACAATCCTCTCGCCGAGGGCATACGCAGTCACGTCCTCCAGCGTGCTCGCCCGCGGCCGTTCCGGAGGAGCTGCACGCAGCGACGCGCGCGCTGCATGGGTTGCGTCATCCTCGCGCCGCCCCTTCTCCTCCGCAGCCTTGCGTCCTTTCTCTCGTATCTTGTCGTCCACCAGCATCTTCCACGCTCTGAAACGCGCCGCTTGTCCCCATCGCACCACGGCCGGAGCCTGGCGCGACGTCTCTTCAGCTGCAGCGTCAGCAGTGACCGCCTCTATGCGGCATGCCTGGCTCACGCGAGCCGATGCCTCGACCGCCTCCGCGCTGCCTATCGCCCCTGACATCAACCGCCGGTGTATCACCCCGCACACCTTCCTGCGCGCCTCGCGAATCCTCGTCAGCGCGGCCACTTTTGCCGGCCCTCCGTCCACCACCAGCTGCCGCCACGCTTGTACCTGCTTGCGCAACAGCCGCATAGCCTCCGCTCGTTTGGCTGCGGCTTCCTCTTGCGCCTCGGCTGCCGCCGCTGCCGCCTCCTGTAGTCGCAGACCTGCCGTGATCGCCTCGGCTGTAGCCGCCTTTACCTTGGCGTCGCCGTCGATCTGCTTGTCGCCTGTCCGCTCCACTAATCCTCCGACGATGCGCCGTGCGCTCACCTCCAGCCTCGATCCTACCTCCATCGCCGCCTCTGGGACGCCCGCCACCGCCGCTGCGGCGCGGCTGATGACGGCCTTCCATTTCGCCCGCCAGTGCATGTCGTCAAAGCCCTTGCTACGCTTCGCCGTAGACACCGCCTGGTCCGCCGCCTGCAGCGTCTCCAGCCACGCCTCACGCGACTCGCGCACCTCGCACTCCTGACACTCGAACGCCACGTGCTGCCATGTCATGGGGCGCGGCTCGCCGTTCTCGTCCTTGCATCCGTGAGGACACCCCAGCGGCGTGTACTTTCCTCCTTGTGCCATCGACCACCTCACGTCGTCGCCTTGGTACCGCTTCGCGCAGATGCTACGCGAGACCCGCTCCATGTCGTCGCTCAGCCGCACGTCCATGTCGCCGTCGTTCCTGTACTGAGTGTGCACCGACGTCGCCCGCAGCCTCTTCTGTGTAGCGACCGCGTGCAGACGAGACGCCCATCGCCGCACCCCTTTGCTCACCTGCGGCAACTTCATGCTCGCCATGCCGCAAGGCACCCGCGGGATGGGCAGGTGTCCCTCTTCAAAGGCCGCATCTGCTTCTTTGTCCGCCCACTCATTTACCGTAGCTCCCACATGACTGGTTTGCCAGATGAACACCACCACCTCGTGCCGCGCCGCCAGCCGCTCCATCGCCTCGAACCATCTTCCGACATAGCAGCTCTGCCTCCCTCGCGCGTGCAACCGCTGGAAACGCGCCAGTGCTGACACTGGCGATGTCGCATCATACACGATGATGAGTCGTCCCCCCGGTGGTTCTGCGTGTAACGCGTCGAGCTGCGCTGCCAGTTCCGCCAGATAGTTGTCTGCGCCCTCCTCTTCATCCAGCACGCCGCTAATGATCCTCCCGTCGTGCCGTACCGCGGCCCTTGCGCTACGTAGCTCGCGGGTGACACTGCCGTCCGCTTCGATCTGCTTGACGACCTTACGGCTGCCGTCCAACGCGTAGATCGCCGTCGGCTCGACGCGCGCCCACCAGGTAATCAAGGTCTTGCAACACTCGATCGTGGCGTGCAGGTTTACGTGCAACTCCTTCCTCTTATTCGGATTGCTCTCTCCCTTGCACTTTTCTTTCCATCCGTAGCGCACTCTCACTTGTCCAAGGGCCTGCCGGGCTCTGCCCATCATCTGCTCCACAACCGTACGTTGCTCGAGTTCTCCTGGCGTGATTCGCAGCCCGCTCAGGTAGCTCGACGCGCCGTCGCCGCCGCTGCTCCCGCTGCTGTCGTCGTTGCACGATCCGTCGCCGTCGCCGCCGCCACAGCCGCTGCCGTGCTCGCCGCCGCCGCCGCTGCCTGTCGCGGGCGTGCCCCGGGATCCGCTTCGCAATTCGTCATGTGTCGCGTCGACCTCTCGCCCTACCTCCATTTCAGCAGTTGCGTCGCTGGCCTCAGCCACTCCGCTAGATGCCTGCTGCCGTATGCAGTCTTCACATGCATCGTAATCGCACGCACGCTCGCACCTCCAGAATGGGCAACCGTCTCGCGCCCACCGCTTTGCACACCCGCCGTCGCACTGGATCTTGTTGCCGCCTGCCCATCTTCTCGCCAGCTCGCCTCCACACCCCGCGCACGCTGGGCAACCCAGCCCCTCATACCATCGCCTCTCAACGTTTGGCCAGTAGTTTACAGAGCCGGGTGCGTCGTACTGCCACCGTAGCTCCGCCTGTACCTCATTCCCTGATGTATCCAACGCTGCCACCGTGCGTCCTCCGCTGATCATCATGTCTCCTTCCGGTGACATGTGCATGTTGGCCGACAGCTGACAGCCCTTCGGGTCGTTGGCCATCTGTATCGGTAGCTGGCCTGGCAGCGCCATCTTGCTACCGTCAATCACGCTGCCGTCAGCAAATTCCACCGCCATCGTCAGGTCTTCTTCTGCGACCCGCCTCAAGCCAGCTTCGCGCTCGTCCTTGTTAGCTCCTGCTCTCACCACCTCCTCGCCCGCATACCTCCCGATCGTGCTGTCCGCACCTCCTCCGCGCCTCCGCACCAGTGAGTACAACCCGCGCTCACCCTGGACCCCGACGCGCCACAGCATCGCCGACTCCGCAATCGCATACCCTGCCTGCCACTCGCCGCTTTTGACCCGCTCGTACACAACCGTGACGCCGAGCGTAGTGCGCTGCAGGAAGGCGTCGGAGAACCACGCCCTGCCTTTCGCCGCCAGCATCTGTGCCGCCGTGTACTCTTCGGCGCGTAGCTCCCGTGCCGCTCCAGCCACGTCCTCTGTCCCCGCGGCCGCGCTCTCCTCGACTGCGTCGGTCTCTCTCCCTCGCGTCTGCGCCGCTGCCTTGGCCTCCACATCCTCCACCATCTCCGCATCTTGGTCGCTGGCTCCTGTGTCCACGACGTCTTGCGATTCGCATGCCATCCTATCCTCCTCTGCTCTTTCAGCCTCCTCGTCCTCCTCCCACCCGGCCCAGGCCGCTTCGCCGTGCTCTTGCTCGGCTGCCGCCTCTGCCGCGAACTGCTCGGCCTCCTCTTCTGCGACTTCAGCGTCGACATCCGCGACCTTGAGCTCCGCTTCCTGCAGCAACCCGCGAACCCTGTCTGACTCGCGTCGGTGCCGCTGTGCCGCCCTCTGCGCCTGCCCCGCCTCCGACATCTCCCAAGCGACGCTCAGCTCTTCCGCGGCCTCGCCCGCCTTTCTGGCTGCCACCTTCGCCGCCGCTGTCGTCTCCTGACACCGCTGGCATTCTTGAACCAGCCCGGGTAGCGTGCCACCCGCGCCGCTCTCGTCGCTCAAGTACCTGCTTCGCACCTCTCGCAAGGCCGCGTTCCGACTCGCCTCCGCCTCTGTCTTTGTGGCTTCCGCCTGCGCGCTGCGCTCTCGCGCCTCCCTCACGCCGGGCTCTTCTCCTTCGTCCGCTACCGCCGCTGCTTCGATCTCCGCATCTTCCGCCCGCGCGTCCGCCTGCGCGACTAGCTTCTGTAGCGCGCCCACTCTGCTGCGCGCTGCCCGCAGCTCCTGTGCTCTGTCCCGCCGCCTCGGCACGTCACTCTTTGCGCCGTGCCTGTCGCTTGCGCCCACCGCCATGCTCGCGCGACTCGTGGCCTCATCCTCGTCCTCCTCTCTCTCCACCTCTCCTTCCTCCACCTCGCCTGTTCCCCATCCCTCGCTGATCACGTGATTCCACACCTCCTCCCACCCCTTCTCACCGTCCATTGGCGCGTCGCACAGATAACCTTCCGCGTCAATCCGCAGGCTCGCGTACAGCTCTTCAGCTCTCTCTTGCCATCCTTCAAGGTAGCCGTCGCCGCCTAGCCGGTACGGCAGCTGATCGTCGCGCTCATCGCAGGGCGAGTCTTCTCTCAGCATCCACCTTCGCTCGCCGCCTTGTGCCTGTGCCTCTTCGCTGCCGTCGTTAGCGAAGATGATGCGCGCTCCCGCGGCCGCGTCGACTCCGTGCGTGCCGCCTACCTCCCATTCCGTCGCCGCCGCTGGCGTCGTGCCGGGAAAGCACCGCAGCAGCGCCGCTTTCCATGCTGCTTGCGTGATCCCACTGCCTTCCGTGCGCTCCTGGTTCAGCCGCCACGCCAGCGTCTCCAGCTCGCCCAGATCGACGCTCTCCTCGTGTCCTGGCTCGCCGTCGTCGTAGCCTGCGTCCGCTGCCTCCACTTCCTCTGGCCGTGTCGGAGCCGTGTTGCCCTCGCTCGTCAGACGCACGAGCTCCGCGCGTGTCGCAGCCCACTGTCGCTCCGCATACGCCCCTCTTACCAACCGCGGGTTACGCTGCCGCGCGTCTGCGTATGTCTCGACCCAAGCCCCCTCCGCCCCGCTGTTCCTCATCGGCCACTTGCACATGTGCCCCACCGCCACCACTCCGGCTTCCAGCAGTGTTTCCATCGGCTCTAGACCGAGCCCGCCTTCTGTCGTCGGTTGGAAGAGCAGCTGTGACTCTGGCGCCGAGAAGTGAACCGCGGCTGCGTGTAGCGGGTCTGTCTCCTGCTGCTCGTGCAACCACGTCCAATTTCGCCAGTCGTACGCCGCCTTGTGCCAATCCTGCTCCGCCCTCTCCTGCCTCTCGACTTCTCTGGCTTCGATCACCGCCAGCATCCAGGCGTCGCCGATGTACCGGCACGCCGACCTGCGGAGACTGCGCTCGAGCGCAGTGCGCAGGTGCGCAAAGTTCCACTCCGCTGGGTCGCACCGGCACCCCCATCGGTTGAAACTGAGTGCCAACATCGCCCGCGTCGCCGCTCGCTGCTCAGTGTCACTCGAGTCCGCCATTGCCTGGCTCACCGCCGTCAGCACCGCCGTCTGCGCCACCCCCCACAGATGCAACCGCGCTATCCGCCCCGGCCTCTCCTGGTACAACTCTGCGCGTGGCGTACTCCTGTGCCGCTTGAACTTCCTGTTGAAAATCTCGCGCCATTTCCGCTCGACCTCTTCCGTCTGCGCAAATGTGGGCGGGCCGGTCTGAAAGTAGAAACCGCCGATGCCGCCCAACAGTCCGTTCGACAACATCATGAAGTCATTCAGCGATGGTTTGTGCGCCCTTCGTAGCCGAGCCAAGGCCGCATGCAGGGCCTTCTTCACGCCGTCATTCTTTCGCCCGGCCCACGTGGCGTCAGCCCCGTCCGCACGCCGCCAGTTCCCCAAGTGTTTGTACGCCTCCCAGTATGGTATGTACTGCACCTTGTTCCCCTCAGCCGTGCGCAACACTGGATCCTGTATCTCTTGTGCCTTGCCTTCCTTCCACCACACTCCTGTCACCACCGTCTTGAGCGCTCCTTCCTTCATGCCTAGCTTACATCCCGACGCCACCTCCCACGCCGTCCAGATCGACCATGCGATCCGTAGCTGCACCTCCGACTCGAACATGGCGACGTAATCGTCCGCAAAGGCGGCGTGGAGTACTCTTCGCACCTCCTCGGCCTCTGGTCGTTGGCCGTACAGCCTCACGCCTCTCGCGTGCAGAGCCACTGCCACCACCACGGTGTTTAACAAGATTTTTGCCCGATCTGGTGACAGCACGCATCCCATCAGTGCGCCCATGTAGTTGTTGAATGGTGCTCCCAACCCTGCGGCGCTATCGTAACGGCATCGGATGCCATCGGCTTCGACACCCGATTCACCGTATATCAGCGCCGTGATCCTGATTACGTCTTCTGGTAACCCGTGCAGCAGCTCTGCCACCGTCAGTGACTGCCGGTTGATGCTCGGGAAAAACTGCGCCATATCCACATAAAGAATCCACAGGGATCGCCCCGTGCGGCGCGCCGCCTGTATCACCGAGGCGGCCGTCAACGCCGGATCGATACATCCGTATCCTGGTAGCCACCCCATCTGCGCCTTGTCAACTCGTCCGAGCACCTTTCGGTACGCCGTGTGCCGCACCACTTGCAGAAACAGCTTCATTCCTTGTGACATCAACGCAATCTCTCGCCGGTCCGCTATCACGTCAGGGTTGTTCGGCGGCTTCTTCACGAGTAGTGCGTATAGCACTTCCCTCCACTCGCCTGGTACTGCACCTCCGGTCAGATCCGCAACGATTGCGTTGTACACTTCCTTTTGCACCTCCGTGCCGGCCGCCTGCAGCAGCTCCGCCGACAAGCCGTCTGCGCCGACCGACTTCTTCTTCGGCATTCTTGCGACGGCATCTCGGAAGCGGGGCCAGCTGACTTCCTCCAACAGCTTCCACACTCCGCCTCGCGTCCCTTCGAGTGTTGCGTGTTGCTGCATGAACGTCTCGCACCACGCCGCAAACGCTGCCGGCACCGCGCCGTGATCCATGCCTGCCACGAACCGTCTGCCGGCCTCGCCCAACACGCTGGTGAACCGTGGCGAGGTGCTCGATACTTTAGTGCGCGTCGGGTCATCGCCCTCATGCACGTACTCCATTTTTCCGCCTCCCTTGCGCTCGCACACCATATCCCAAGCCATCTGCTTCAGCGTCTGCGCGTCGGCCGTGCCGCCTTTCGCTGCCGCCTCCAGCCGCCGGCTCTTCTCCGCATGCTCTTTGTCGATCGCACGCTGAGCAGCATGTGCGTCCTTCTCCGCACTGCGTACCTCTGTCCGGCATCGGCGTACGATCGCATTCCAAGTCGCCGCAGCCCCTTCTCTGCGTGTCCACAGGCGCAGCCTTGACAGCCCGCTTATGTGCCAATGGAATAGCACCGGGTCATCGCACGCGAAGGGATTGTCACCTCGCCGCTGGCGCATTACCGCCGTGCGCAGCCTTGCCCTCCATTGCTGCCTGCGCATCTTTGGCGTTGGACTCCGCCTCGGCGTAGCTCCTTTCTCTCTCGCCTTTCGCTCTGTCTCCTTTTCGGCCGCGCCTACCTTTTTGGCCTCTCCGATCAACGCCGCCACCGCTCGCCCGTAGTGCGACACTCCCAGTGCGGTGTTCGCTCGCGCGGCACGCATCGCACTACCCAGCCCTGCCTTCATCGAGCGCAGCGCTTGCCGAATCGTGGACTCCTTGCCGATGCCCAGGTCGACGGGCTGAGGCCGTTCATTCTCGCGCGCCCGCTTTTTGATGGTGCGACAGATACCGATCAGCAGGTGGTCTGACAGCACCTCGGTTCTGTCGCCGTTCCTCTGCTCGGCCGGCACCTGCTCTCTCAACGCCCAGGCGCCTTCCTCCTTCCCGATCGCTATTCCATAGTCGATCCTCGCGCTTGGTGTGCCCCAGCTTCCTCTCTCGCTGTCGAAGCGCGTCCACCCGACGTCTCCTCCGATGCCGCCGCTGCCGCCGCCGCTGTACGCACCGCCGATCACTCGATGGGCCGACGCCCCAAAGCCGCAGCATGCACAGGACCACCCGGTCAGCTCTCGTATCTTTTGATCTGGCCGATTGAGCTGGTGGTTGCCACGCCTCCACTGCACGCAAGGCACGTGGTTGAAGTCCCCCATCATAACTCCTCCGCCTGCCTCGCCGATCCACCCTTCTGCCGCTTCGAGCTGCCGTACCGCCGCCAGCGTGTCGCCGTGCAATCCGTGCACGTAACACATCGCCCGCGCCGCTCCTTCCTCTCGGTGTCTGATCTTGGTACCCATGACGCCCTCTGCCAGTGGCCGCGTCGCTTCTATCACGGCCGTTTTGTGTCGCACAGCAACTGCAATCCCGTTCTTCGGCTTCGTCGCGTCTCCTTTACTTCCTGGCGTCATGCGCATGTCGTATCCCTCGCGTCGCCACCATCGCCTCAGCCGCTGTGCTTGTACCAGGTTCCCGCTGACCTCGCCCAGAAATACAACGTCCGGCTTGTCATCCTCCATGTACGCCTTCAGCCAGCCCAGCTTCTGCCACGTTGCCGCTCCTTTGCTCTGTTCAACCGCGTGCATGTCCAGCGCCCGCGAGTTCCAGAAGACCACCTTGAACTCGACCGACGCTGCCTCCGTATCCGCCGCAGCTCCCCCTCCCCCTCTTATGCGTGTTGCGGCGCGCGGGGGCGCCGACGCCGGCGTCGGTGTCGGTGGTGGTAGTGGCGACGTCTGCAGGGACGGTGGCAGCGAGAGCAGTGGCAGCGAGGACGGTGGCCGATCTGCTGTTGCCTGCGTCGACGACGAGAACGGCGGTGGGAGCGGCGGCGGCGCTCCCACGGGCGGCGGTGTGACTGCTATGCGCAGCAGCGTGCCTACGCACCACCCGTGCGCAAACGCCGCACCTCCTGCCGACGAGACCGCCTTGAGGGAGGAGTGTGCTGCCGCGCCCGCAAGCCTCGCCGCCTTCTCAACATAAGTCGACGCCGGTGTCGGCGTTGGCTGTGGCGGCGGTGACGCCTGCGGAGGTGGCGGCATCGCAGGCAGCGGTAGCGACGGTGACGCCGGCGCTGTCTGGCCCGCCGGTGGCCGCCGCCGCTCCGGCGGGGGCGGCGGGGATGGCGCCGGGGACGGCGGCGGCGGTGCTGCAGGCGGCGGTGCGATTGCTACCCTTAACAACGCCCCTACGCACCATCCGTACGCAAGCGCTGTGGCTCCTGTCGGCGAGGTCGCATCGCGAAGGGAGCGTGCCGCAGCGCCCGCATGCCTTGCCGCTTTCTCAAAGTACGTCGCCGCTGGCACCTGCTCCGCGATCACTCTCGCCAGCTGTCTTTGCCACTCTCGTTGACGGTAGCGCTTGGCGCCGCACCGTTTCTTAGCTGGCAGGCGTGCACCCCCTGCGGTCAGCGCGGCGCCGCGCCGCCTCCCTCGCGTTCTCGCACGTCCGCTCTCGCTCCTTCGCCAAGCCTCGTGCACGAGATGTGCGCGCACCTGGCGATCACGCCTGCGTCGTGCCACGTCCACCGCCAACTTTGTCAGGAGACATGCCAACCAGTATCCCAGCACCCTGCCCCCTGCCTGTGCCCATGACGGCGACGAGGGTGAGAACGGTGACGGCGATGGCGGCGGCGGCGGCGGTTGAAGCAGCGACGGCGGCGTCAGGGGCAGCGACGGGGGCGTTGACGGTGACGCTGGCGGTGGCGATGGTGTTGGTAATGGCGGTGTCGATGGTGGTGGCCATGGCGTTGGCGGTGGTGGCGCGGCTGG